>JAABUV010004606.1_pt1 | contig 16347 bp, 19 predicted proteins | sample 5559971 | NCBI WGS metagenome assembly JAABUV01 (sample SAMN10711881, study PRJNA513362) | rock metagenome | isolation source: Antarctica rocks | place: Antarctica: Victoria Land, Knobhead nord | collected 2015-12-19
CTGCGACTTGAGACCAAGGTTGCCAGTAGGCCAAGCAATGCAGTTCTGAGCCTCCACAATCACACTCATCTTTTGACCTACATTGTGGTGTGGCGTTGACCCTAGGATCGCAGACCCAATGATCACGGACAAGACTACGTCGTGGATGGATGCACTTTGGCTTCTACTTCGAACCCGTAGTTTCCTCGGCGATCGTCGGAAAAATGAACCCTTACCGTGGATGGACAACCACTGATTGGATCCGGAATCGCAACCGGTCGGGCCTTGTGTGGATCAATCAGTCTTGTGGGATACCCCCCGTTGGCAAAATGCAGAAGATCAGTTGCAAGAGATCGAGGCTGATACATCCGCTCTATCATCCCAGACCGGCATAGCCGCTTCTTAAGCGGATCTTGCGCGGTCGAAACAGTGCCAGTGTCTTATGCATCATTCTCAAAATCATCGAACTATCGAACCTGTCCGCAGACCTTGACGGAGGTAGCAGAGGTTAAGTCGAAGAATCGGCAGTTGCAATCTTGACGCAATCACAAGGCGGATGGTAGTGAGAACTAGTCGCAGCAAGCCACGTTTTGTGCACTCTTGTAACGACTTCAGAGATTTCCAAGGCGCGCGGAATATCTGCATCGAGGAGCATTCAGCAGCCAGGCTAGCCTGCTTCTACAGTACATACACGAAATAGTGGAATCAAGTCAACCCTTCAGCCTTGGAATCGACCCTCAAGAACATTCCTCCTCCTTTGTCAGAAGGCATCAAGGCTAGATTGGGGTGCCAGACAAACACGTCGCCCGGAGACAGAGACACCTGTTGTAGATTCGATTTCGCTTTTGGGGAGCACCCCTCGCTTATCGGATTTTACCCACGAGGGACCCGATATTGGGCATGAACTCGGGTCTTTGGATAATAAGCAATTGGGAGCAAGATTTCCGGCAGCTAGCCCAAGGATATCCACCCTGGACATCTCTTGAATTAGCCATTTTCCTAATCCAGTAGTAGCCCCAACGGTCGCAAGCAATCGCTGACCCTCAAGCAGTCACTGATCCCCATGTATGCGCCAGCTTTTTTATGTTGGAATACGAGGTCATATGGGGGCAGCAGATTGATATTTTGGTTGTTGCTGTTAGGAGGCTATCTCCTTGTACGGAGTAGGAGGTGGAAGGTGAAAACTCTACTGGCGGGCCCCAGCCCTACCAGCCCTATGAAGCGGAGGTTACCAACTCCCCTATTTCCAACACCAACTTTTTCATTCGAGGCAGGGCAGTGCCGCGAACAAGGCCATTTAACGGTCTTTACCTTATTGAAGCTCCGTTGCCTACAGTGCTCGTTCTCAGGCGTCGTATCGCCTTGCCTCGCCTTGCCGGGCTGCACCACCAACAGGCAAGCGACTCTCTGCCAGAGATATCCCCGTCAAGGAAGGCGCAAGTAGGACAACCGGGACCGAAATTGTCATTCCGCAATGACTTGAAGAGCGATTACCCAATGCAAAGGAACCATGAAGGCCATCGCTCCCGTTTCGACATCTCTAACCTGGGTTCTCCCTCCACCAGCGAACACCGACCGTCTGCATTGCATTCAATCTTCAACCATCCATTTCCCCGAGAAGCCATGCAGCGCCTGCGCCTGAGGCAGGAGGACACCGCGGACGCGTAGAGCCTCCACTCGGCTAGGCTATGCTAAAGGCTCTGCACGGTATCAACTGCTGTCTCCCCACGTCCGTGCCCTACGGTCACCTCGGTGACTACGGCAGACCATATCGTGCAAACTGAAATAACTCAAATCTCAGATGTCGAATGTCAAACGTCAGGCGAGCGAAGTCGTGAATCCATCTCAAAATTCAAAACCCATCTCATAGATGTTAGATAATCTGATGTTCGTAGTTAGTAATGTAAATTGTAGTACAATCTTTAGATCAATCTACACTGTGTAAATGTATTGTTCTATGATAGTATTGAATGACACATTGAATATGAGCGAAAGCATGAGATGAGTGATGAGACATCGTGACTACGAGCGACACGACACTGTGAATACAGACAACACAGTGACTACGAGTGACTCAGAGCAGAATACACATATCAGTATGATTACAGCGTGAGTATGAAGCAGAATACAAGAAGCAAATTATGAGAAGCAGAACATAAGAAGCAGAACACAAGAAGCAGAATACAAGAAGCAGAATACAAGAAGTAAAATATAAAAAGCAAAATGCAAAAAGCAGAATACAAGAAACAAAATATGAGAAGCAAAATATAAAAAGCAAAATATAAAAAGCAGAATACAAGAAGCAGAACACAAGAAGCAGAATATAAAAAGCAAAATACAAGAAGCAAAACATAAGAAGCAAAACATAAGAAGCAAAACATAAGAAGCAAAATATGTATATAAATGATATTATGATTAAAATGATGCAATCTTATGATTACAGACAACATGATGATTACAAACAACTCAATGATTATAAACAACATGATGATTACAGATAACATAAAACAAAATACATTGATATGATTGCAGCATGAGTATGATTGACAAGCAGCAGAATACAAAAAGCAAAATACATGTATAAGTAATATCATGATTAAAATGATGTGATTTTATGATTATAAGCAATATGATGATTATGAACAACACAGAGCAGCATACACATGTCTGTATGAAGATTGATCACAACAGATGCATAGTTTATAACTAAAGAATATAATGTTATTGTGTTGTGATGTATGTAAATCATCTTCTTTCTTTATTTTCTTAATTTAGTAAGTCAATGATTTGAGAATTCACTGACTGATACTTGAGATCATGTGCATTTACATTTTAATTTTGAGTGAGTCACATTCTGATCTTGCATCTTACTTGAATTGATATCAGCATTATCATCACGACTCTGAAAACTTTATCAACAATCTTCATATTAATATGAATGTAAAATATATAATCTTAAAAGTCAGTTTGAGACGTGATGAGATTGTAATGCTGTAAAGTGTGAGTGTCTTTGATATTTCATCAAGATGATGTTCATTTATCTTGTTGAAATATTGAGATGATGATGATAAATTCTCTTTTTCATTATTGAATTAAAATTTATCAATGTCTTCAAATTCATTCAGAACAGACAACATGAAGTTTAAATTACAACTGAGTGTTCTGAGTTCTATATTAGTTAGCAAATCAAATCATGTCATAGTACATGAAACTTCATACTGATATGAGACTTTCTCTTAATAGAAGATTTCTTCTTGATGTTGAGTTTCTTCTTGATGTCAAGTTTTTTCTTGATGTTGAGTTTCTTCTTGATGTCAAATTTCTTCTTGATATTAAGTTTCTTCTTGATGTCAAGTTTCTTCTTGACATTGAATTTCTTCTTGATGTCAAATTTCTTGATGATGTTGAGTTTCTTGATGATGTCTTGAATCAAATATTTTGAATCACTATGCAAGACAGCTTCATCTTGTTTTTCAATAATAACATATATTTGATATGTTGAATCAAATGATCTTTTGAGATATGAAAGCAGTTTATTGATGCACACAACATTCTGAGTCTTCACTGTCATGTGTGTAATTTCACTTCTATTATTTCAATCATTGACAAAATATGATTTGCAAAGTATATTCATAAATGCATTGATATATCATTTCATCTGAAACAAAAGATATCATTGAATAAAGTCATTCAGATCTTTAATCTGAACATTGATAACTGAAAATTGAGCACAATTTATTTAAAAAGTTAGTCAATTTATTATTTCATACAAATATGAAGATTGATGTATGAAATATATTTCATTTTCATTCTTTACAAGCTATTGATTGTTGAGTATCATCAATGAGACATCACTTCATGATATAATATGTTTTAAACTGATAGTTTGCTGCAGAAGATTGTGCAATATGAGTCTTTGTAATCTTGCTTGCTGTTGATAGATTTTATCTGATGAAAAGTTTGTTTGTTGAAATTGACTTTTGTCGTGCAATTTCTACTTGATGATGATCTAATTGTGAAAATCGAGTGATGAACTGTGATTCAATGAAAGTTTAAGAATTTGATGATTGAGATGTTGAAGCAACAGAAGAAGAGTCAATAAGATCAATAAATTCAATGTGATGTGATCTGAAAGTCAAAAATAATTCAGAAGAAACATTTCATGAATTTAAATTATTACATTCATGATAAAATTTGATGTTGAGTGACAAGTTAACATGAGAATCATCTGTTTTGAAGCAATACTGTCTGATCATATTGATACAAGTGTGATGTATGATGTTTTTTCACTTCATATGAATCATTGAGAATTAACAAGATTATATATACAACAAAGTCATAACTAATGTAACATATGTTAAACAACGACTTTCTTGTCTATCAAATCTATGATATATTTGATTGTTTATTATCTTCATTGATTTCAAGCATTCAATGTACATCATCATTTGAATGTGTTATCTCATGCATATCAGATAAACTATCTGATGCAATGTAATGATAAACTAACTCTTTCAAGCAAAGATATTTTTGATAGTGCAATTGATTACAATGTGCAAATCTTTTCTCAAAGTTAACGTTCAGCTGCTTCATATCAATATGAAGATCAGTTATGATTTTCAAACATCAATCAAGAACATTGATAAATAAATACTCATCAATCACTATCATTCATTAACATGATAAATCAAGCATATCAAGACAAGAACATATCATATTTCTTTACATTTATTAATAATTCATCAAGCAGAATTGAATTAAGTCAAAGAGTTAAATTTGAGATCTGTTCTGAGTAATGATAGAGAATTCATGATTGATTTGAAACATAGTTGAGTCAATTCTTTTGTCAATGAATCTTATGATAGTTTCAGCTTCTAACATATGAATACACTTCTTAATGTAGTATGAGCATGTAGATAGCATGAAGACAAATGCAATCTGCTGATGACTTAAAGTTGAAGCTGTTTTCTTCATGAAAATTGTGAAAGTATATTTATGCTCATATTAGTATGAAGATGAGTTGCTGTTGAGTAAATAACATACACATCAATAATAAATCAACATTATATTTAATTGATTTCATCAAGACTCAATATGTTGATTCTTAATGCTTATTTCATAGAAAAAGCAGTTCTTAAAGAGAATATTCAATTCATGATCTCAATGAAAATGATGATGTGTGACAGCAAGCAAGTCTATTTTCACTTCTCAATTGAATCTTATAACTCTTGAAATCTTGTCTGTCTTCTTTGTTGAATCTAGAAACTGTCGAAGACAGCTTATATTGATATGAGATAATATTTCAACATAGATTCAGATAATATATTAAGAGTATGCATCAATGATCTCATATATCTTGAATTCAAACATGTTCAGTTTGCAATAATCGTTGATTGATTATATGAAGTTAAGATCTGAAACAATGTATTCATTTTAAGTTCATTGCAAGTCATATCTTTGTTAAACAATATCATCAGAGTTCAAGATCTTAATCAAATCATAGAGTCAAGTGCTATAATGTGTTAGTAAAGCAAGACAACATGTTGAAAACGTAAGTGATCATGATATTAAATGATCTTGCTCTCAGAAATGAGCATGAAGCATATCTCACTCATAACTTTCAATGATTTTCTTTTGAAATTCAACTTCTACAATAAACAGCATTTCTATATCTGCTATCTTTTTATTAATCAAATCAATATGATTCTTCAATTTTAACTTCTTTTGTATGTGTATAAGAAAGAATCATGTGATTTTAGAATCTTCATTCTTAAGAATTCAAAGTATATTCTTGTCAGACAGATAAAGTAGATAAAGTTTTCTGATTTAATCATAAAACTCATCACTTGTGTTCACTTGAGTATTTCTGATTATCTGTCATGTGCGAAGTTGATTATGCGAAGTTCATTGAATTATGTTGACATGATATTCATCTTGTAAAATTCAATGAATATCTGATATCTTGACATCATTATGAAATAGTTCAAGAATTCTTTTCTTATGATCTTTAAAAAGAATAACTGATTGAGACATGATGAGATTGAGTATTGTTGTACATCAACAAATGTGCAACTTACATTTTAGCAGAAGCTTCAAAATTTGATGCAATTGATGTAATCAATCATTTATTATTTATTTAGTTACTTTGTGCATCATATCAAAATATTTGATTATCTTTGACATAATTATTTGTAATAAACATAAAAAGTTACAAGTGAACAGAAAGAACTGTTGCTTTGTTACATTAATGTTCAATAACTGTGATTAATGTAACTTGAAGTAATCTTGACTCATTGAATTGTTTATTATATGTTGAAAGTTTCTGTTCTTGTGCAAATCTTGATTAATTCTTTCTGCTTTGATTTTACTTCTGTTCAATTGCTTGAATCTCATTTACATTCTTTTGCTCAGATCTTGCTCAGATCTTACTCAGATTTTGCTCAAATATCTTACTCAGATTTATTTGCTTTGTTAACATTTGTTGACTTAAGAATCTTCTTACTTAAATATCTTGCTTAAATCTTGCTCAGATCTTACTCAAATCTTACTCAGATATTTTACTTAAATCTTGCTTAAATCTTGCTCAGATTTTGCTCAAATCTATTTGCTTTGTCAACACTTGTCAACTTGAAAATCTTTTTACTTAAATATTTTGCTCAGATTTTACTCAGATATTTTACTCAAATCTTACTCAAATCTTGCTCAGATCTTGTCTAAATTTATTTGCTTTGTCAACACTTGTTGACTTGAGAATCTTCTTATTCAGATCTGAGTCAAGCAAAATATCTGAGCAAGAAGTGTATTTTGCTTCTTATATCATGCTTCATACTCACGCTGTAATCATATTGATATGTGTATTCTGCTCTGAATCACTCATAGTCACTGTGTTATTTGTATTCACAGTGTCGTGTCACTTGTAATCATGATGATCTTTTTCTTTCAAGTCAAATGATGATGATGACTACGTATTTCTGAACTGAGTTGATCATGTGTGATTTGTTAACTATGACTTCTGATTTTTGACTTATGACATGATCAAGAGTAAATACAAGTTGACTTCGACTTGTGATACTTAACTGATGATATTGCACGACATGATATTGAGACATTTGCTTTAGCACTTGAGAGAATATCTCATAGCATTGCTGTTGTTTGCAGCTATTCAGATACTTCATAGCATTGCTGTTGTTTATCACTATTTAAATATCTCATAGCATTGCTGTTGTTTGCAGCTATTCAAATACTTCATAGCATTACTATTGTTTATCATTATTCAGATACTTTATAACATTGTTGTTGTTTATCACTATTTAAATATTTTATAGCATTGCTGTTGTTTGCAACTATTCAAATACTTTGTAATATTGCTGTTGTTTGCTGTTATTCAAATAATTTATAACATTGCTGTTGTTTATCACTATTTAAATACTTCATAGCATTACTCTTGTTTATTGCTATTTAAATATTTCACATAATTTAAACTTGTAATATTTTTTGACTTTTGCAAAAGATGAGTGATATGCTGAAAGCTTAAACATAGATTCAGTTCATGACATTCTTGTTCTTCAGAATAAGCTTGAGAAGAAATTGATGAAAGCTTGAGATTTTCTGAGTTCTGATTCAGCAACGTTTTTTTGTTTCTGAGTCAGACTGTTTTGATTCAACACGTTGTGCAATCATAATTATATATGATTAAAGTTGACGAATTATTTCTTTTCAAAAAGATTTCAAGTAATATCTTCAACTTGATTCTGATAACAAAGAAATCAACAAAACTCGATTCTGAATCTCTTCATTATATTTAAGCAAAATAGAAAAAAATGCTTCTTCATCTCAAGAAATTCTTCTTTCACAAATGAGAATGATCTTGATTGCAACTTAAAATCTTACTTGTTGAATCATCAATGTGACATATTTGTCTGAAGCTTGAACATTTCAAAGCGACCGTTGTATTTATCTAGAATTTTAGCTCAGAACTTTTCTTCTTTAAAAAGAAGACATTCTTCAGCTTTTGCAATTATATTATGAACATAAGAATTTAAATTGTTTTTAACAGCATAATATTTAAAGTCAAATCTTGACAGTTAAAAAATTTAGACTTGAATTCATTGTAAATTCAAGTGAATGTTTTTTGCAACTTGAACGAGTGTTTTTCATTAATTCATCATTTTCAAAAGATTAATCAAGTGAAAGAAGCTGTTGAATGAAAAAATCATTAAAGCTTGAATCAATGATCTGAACTTTCACAATCTCCTTGAGTTCAAAAAATTCATCTTTCTAATATCTGTCAGATTTGATGAAAATTTTATTCAAGACTCAACTTTGATCTTTTGTACTTCATTAATTTGAACATTCTAGAATTGATCAAATCATTAATCATAGATATTGTCAGCAGATTGAGTTAGCTAGTGATCTCAGTGATTGCATTCATGCAAGCTATGTTTATGCTTTCATTGATTTCTTTAACTTTGATCTTGATCACGCTGCTTTTGACATTTATCTCTTGATGTGTTACAGCTGATCTTTTCTCTTACTTCAAGTCTGTCAAATGAAAATTGAATAAAGTAAGAATCAAAGTAAAAATTAAATTCTTTGTAACTTTAAACTGATTGATTATCTCAAGCAGATCATAAAAAGATAGATAGAGAAGTTCAAAACGAAATTTGTTCAATTGCAAAACATTGAGTGAAAACTTCACTTGATGCTTGTTGTTTGATTTGTTTCTTTTCTTCAATAATAATTTAAGTGAGTGATTTGAGAATTATAAAATCGAGACTAAATTCTTAAAGAAATGAAGTATAATCATTCAGATCTGAAAACAAAGCTTCTGTTGACAAAATAGTAAGATGTGTATATATATATATATATAAAAGAGAAGAGAAGAATGAACGAAGTCGAAGTGAGTGAAGAGTGTATGTATGAAAAGAAAGAAAGAAAGAAAGAAATGAAGAATGAACACAGACTTTTTATCAATAAGATGAACATTCATGAACGAATGCTTGAAAATCTTTAAGTGATGAAGATCTTATTCACGCATGCAATTTTCTATTCATTGATAATGAATTTAATTCTGTCATTTTGATGATAGAATAAACTGAAATTGAGATGTATAAATTGAGTATTTTACAAATAATATCACGTTCTTCAACTCATCTTAAGAAATATCATCAAGTTCTACGAAATATCAAGTTCTAAATTTAAATCTCTGAAAATTAATGATTTTCTTTCTGTTTTCTCAAGCGTTAATGAATAGATTGTTCTCTTGCTGTTCTCTTTCTGTTTTTTTTCTGATTCTTTCTTATTTCTTTCTGTAGTGATCAAGAAATGATCATGAATTAGATGAGAGACAAATATCATGAGATTGTTCACGACATTTTCATGAGCAATTAGTAGAGAGCAAAGATCGAGATCTGAATCAATGATAAAAAAGTTGAAAGTGTTTTTCAAGTATACATATAAATGTCGTTTCAACTTGTAAATAAAGATCATGAAGACACACATTTTACAGTATCTTTCTACAAGTACAATCATTGCATGTATTCATTGTTTGCTTTCTTTATTGCTTCTACAGCTTTTTATATCACATCTGTACTTTATCTCTCAGCAATGTGACTTAATAAAACATGATTTTTAATCATCATAAGATTGATCATCATCTTTGATCAACAGCTAGATCAACTTTGATAGCAGCTTGATCAGATAAAATATGAGTGCTTCATAACTTGCATTGTCATCGACTCATTGAATTTAAATAAATGCTTATATGCTTAATCATTAATGAGATCTTTCTATGAGCATTATAGATCGTAGAAATGATCAATCTTGTGATGATTAAAAAGATATGACTCATCTTCAGATCTACAGTTAAATCTATAATGATAGAAGCTTAATCATTATGAGTATGAAAACTAATGTTTTAAGTATTAAGCTCAACTCATTAAGTCAGTCAGAAGAAGACTGTAATCTCTTTTCAATGTATTTACTATTTACTATTTATTTCTGACAGAGCAAGAACATGCAGAGCTGTGAGCTCTGAAAGTCATTAAAAATCTTATGATTGATACATTTTTTACAACATGAGTTGAGCAGATCAGATCTTGATGATTTGATTTATGAAAGTATTAAATCTGAGTTAAATTTGACTTAAATCTGAGTAAGATGTTGATGATTCAATCGATGAAAGTATCAAATTTAAGTTAAATCTGACTCAGATTTAAGCAAGATGTTAATAATTTAATTTGTGAAAGTATTAAATTTGAGTCAAATCTGAGCAAGATTTAAGCAAGATGTTAATGATTTAATTTATGAAAGTATTAAATTTGAGCAAAATTTAAGTCAAATCTGAATAAAATGTTGATAATTTAATTTGTGAAAGTATCAAATTTAAGTCAAATTTGAATCAAATCTGAGCAAGATGTTAATGATTTGATTTATAAAAGTATTAAATCTGAGTCAGATTTGAGTCAAATTTGAGTAAAATGTTGATGATTTGATTTATAAAAGTATTAAATTTAAGTCAGATTTGAATTAAATTTGAGCAAGATGTTAATGATTTAATTTATGAAAATATTAAATCTGAGTCAAATTTGAGTCAAATTTGAGCAAAATATTAATAATTTAATCTGTGAAAGTATCAAATTTGAGTTAAATCTGAGTTAAATCTGAGCAAGATGTTGATGATTTGATCTATGAAAGTATTAAATCTGAGCAAGATTTGACTCTTTGAAAACATAACTTAGCTGATCAATTTTTGCACTTCTTGCATGTTTTACACTTCTTTTGATGTTTTTGCTTCTCTCACTCATCAATGATTTGCTTGTCGCTTGTCATGAAGTTTGAATCATAAACTGTGTTATATTAATTTCAATCAATGAAATTATTAACATAAAATCTGATGTGCATCTGATTTGCAGATACAAAATGTGCACTACGAATTATATGCAAAAGATCATAGAAGCGACAAAAGTCTAAAAGTCTTGAATTTTGAAATGTATTTAATAAAAAGTTCTTCACTTTATGCATGTCATGTACTGAATGTGTAGCTTCTCTGTTTATTCAGCGCTTTAGTTTGAATAGTGTCTCTGTGTATCTTTGTGATCATCTCTTGAAATTGAGTCGTTGATAATTAAGCATGATGATAATAATTTATACTTGTTCTACACATTTTTCACTGCTCTTCATTAACTTATTGTTTTGATAATCTTTCTTCAATTCAGATTTCTGTATTTATACATTATCTCTTCATCATGAGATCTCTTCATATCAGCTGAAAGTTTCATTCTTCTTGATGATAATATTTACAGATTTCTTAATCTTTTTCTCTTCATTGTATCTTTCAACAATTAAGAAAAATATGAAGAATTGCAGTTCTGTTGATCAAGACTTGCTGTTGAAGAAATCACAGTTGATTGATGTTGCTGAAGTTTGCATATGATTAACAACAATCTTGCTGAAATGTAAATAATTTGCAGCTTTGCTTTTTGTCTTTAGTGTGACAGTTTCTTCTTTCACACTTGAGATGTTCAAAGTTCGTTGACAGCTTTCTTCACACTAAGAAACTGCAAAGCTTCATTGTAAATGACTTCATTCATGATGTTCAATGTTTCTTTCTTTCTCAATATTCGCTGCATCTCTCTCAGTTTCTGACGCAGTCGATGCAATTTATTCTCAATCAGACTGTTCTTGACTTTAAAAATTCTTCAACGCTTTTGTTCTTAAGTCATCAAGCACTTATCAAGATGTCACGTAAGTAAATTGTAGTTCTTTACTTCAAATTCACATGCAATGCATTTGCAAAACATTAAGTTCAAGTTCTTTGAATCTCTGTGATCTTGAATACGATAAAAGCAAAGATCTAATAGTCATTGAGCAAAAATTAATGCATTGATCTCAAACATGCTTAGTCATGTGTACTTAAAAGTGCTGTGATGAAAATCTCTGTTATTGAATTACATATCTAGAAAGATCAAAATTATCTTCATGCTGCTGCTTAAATCATATCTTGAATCAACATCTTATTCTTTCAATTATCATTATTCATGCTATTCACATTTTCTGACATTATCATCTCATTCTTGACTGTTCAAAAGATATTCATTGAAAAGTCAATTTTCTTTTTGCACTTCTCTGTCACAATTCTTTTGAAATCAATTCTTGAAAAAATAACATAATAGTAAACTTTGTTAAAGTTGCTCTGTCAATGTGCATGCTTCAAAACTTACTTCGCTAATTTGAGTTTTTAAGTAAACTTGCAAAGAATGACAAGTTTGACATGCTGAAGATTTATGCTTTCACTCATAATATTTGCAAGATCAATGAGAATGTCTGATTGATTATTCTGCTTAAAATCTTCTGCAAAATCTCTCTTTAGCATGAAAGCGAATCAAGCTAACGCTTTTTACTTAATCTTATCATGAAACATTCTTGATGTGCAATTAAGTGTAGAATGTTCTTAAATAAACTATATCATGAAAGTTAGTATCTGATACAAAGAAAATGAGATAACTACTGAAAAAGAAGCACAACATCTGATATTAAAGCAGAAAAACTCAGAATGATGATATACTTACTCATTTCATGATCAAAGTCATCTCAAGAAAGAACAACATAATTAAAGTTGATTTGTCAATAAGTTCAAAACTCAGCAGAATTTGCATGATTACTTGAAGCTTAAGATAATTTTGAAAAAGTTCTTGATAAACGTTGATTAAAGAGAATGTTGACAGTATTTAATTAATGATTCAATTTATGCAAGCTGTTTGAACATCATCATTCATGAAATGCATATCTAGTTTCTTGTCATTTATGAAAAGTCATGACAAATCATTACACATTCAAAGCATTTTAGCTTTATCAATAATCTTGATAGTCTTCATTTTTATAAATTTCTCATTCTTCTTCTGAAGTTTAGAGTTCTCATCTCACTGCGTCTGTAAGTGTTCAAGATTTATCAAAGCTTGACTTTTTCACTGTTGAATCTGTGCTTGATATTATTCAGCATACTTTGTGAGAAATTGACATGTAGTTGTTCTTGATATCAGAGCATCTAGTTTCAACAAATGATCATTGAATCAACAACTTTCTTCATGACAATGAATTAATGCATTGAGCAAAGCTGTCGCGAAGTAATCAACAGCGCTGCGCGCTTCTTGAATTGTTTGATTCAACTCACTATCTTTCTCTTTGACAATGAGCTTGATGAATTCTTTTAAACATGTGAGATGAAGATTGAAGAGATGATGATTTGAATTATTTCATGCAAATGACGAAGTAATATCGAGAGCATCAATAATATTTGAAGAATCAACATTGATCAACATGCTTGATATTAACATAAGTCAGAAGCGTTGTGAAGATTCTTCATCTTTCATCTGTTTCAAGTCTTTTCAAGAGCTCACTTACATGTTTTTGATATTATGATTCTCGTTGACACAAGTGAAGTCAATATGCATAGTACTTATTACAATCTCTTTCTTCATTGTCATTTTTCTCTTTATTCATTTTTCAACATGAATGCTTGTAAATTTCTTAGAGATTCACATGTGATAGATTTCTCAGATTGACACAATTCAGATGAAAGTACTTTCTTTTAAAAATTGTTCATAATGAGTCTCTAGCAGCAAATTTCAACTCGTTGATCATTTGAAATTAGAATTTATCAAAGTTTGAAGCTGATTCTTTACATTTCATAAATTTACATTGTTGAATGATAAGAATTTGTGTAGCAACAGAACTTTAATGTCAAGAACTTTCAAATCAACATACTTGTTGATCATTGCAAATCACTCATCAATGTTGAAGATCAACATTATAAAAATATTAAGTTCAATGATAAATCAATTGTGATGTAGTTTGCATTCAGACTTGCATGAACATTAAGCGAATCACTTTCAATCGATTTTAAATAATGAATAAACAGAATCATTGAGTGCATCTTGAGAATAATGACGTGAAGTATTCAATTCTTTCTTTCATTCTTTTCAGATCTTTCTTCACTTCAGTCAAAGCTGCATGCAAAACATGATGATAATGAGCATTTCAATGATTTACAATTGAACAACATTAGTTATTTAAATGACATTAAGAATGAGCGACTGTATCTTGCTTAATCTCATTTTATCTTCAATTAATTCTTCATACAAATCATCAGCATCATTGTTCATGCAAGTGATGATCAAGATTAAATGCAATTGTCAATAAAATATTGAGAAAAGAAGATTGAACAACATTCATTTGATGAAATCTTTGATGAATTTAAAAGATATGAATATCAGATGAGTCAATTGAACTCATGATTTTTCTTTGAAATGCTCATAAAGCTGATTATTCTGAGTAGCTAGTACTTTGAGAAAAAGATGAGTTATATCATTTATGTAAAAAAGCAAAAAACTAATCATTAATTTCAATTCTCTTCATCATTATCTTCATTATTATCACTTCTCTTCAACTGATTGCTTGAATCATTAATGAGAGAAAATAATGCTGTTGCAATCATTACATCTGTTTCTGTAATTGAATTTCTTGAATCATTTGCATTCATGTGCTTCAAGATGCTTATGCTTGAGACAAACTCATCATGAAAGAAGATATCATTTGTGAAGCTTTTAAACTTGATTCACTTTCACATAATTCTGCTATTGAAAGAATTTGATTCTGAATCTTTTGCACTATTGATTTGTATATGCTTCAACTCATCTGAACAAAAAAGTCAGCGAAAAGTGATAAAAAAAGCAAACACAATGTCGTATGCTAATCTTTGATATTTGCAGAGTGTATTAATAGCTTTGCATGATGACAACTGAATGAGAAAATCATTAATATCACGACACTCAAAAGTTGATTAACAGAAGAGAAAATTATCATTGTCATTGTTTTAAGATTAGAAAAAAGCAAAAGAGACTTTAAGTTAACATATTAAGCTTATTCTGACTTCAGACATTAATCTTGAGAAAATTTTGTGAATAATTTTGCTGTGCAATGATCACATTACACAAATCTCAATTCAAAGCAATGTTGATAATACTTTAAAAAACTTTGTAAAAAATGCAATGTTTATCATTGTCAAGAAAGATATCACTTGTCTTAATTAATTGAAGAAATGAAATGAAGATGATGTCTTGAAGCTTGAGAAATGAGTCAGATGTCATATTAAACAGTTGCTCAATGAATATTACATATGACATGAATCATATGCTAAGTTGAGATGAAAAGATTAAAAATTCAAAGTGTTCAAGACTTGATGAAGAATAATGTGATAATATTATTGATTTTACAGATAACTCAAAGTTGAAGAAACTTGAATGAGACTGAAATGATAATGTTGATGATTGTATAGAAGATTCAGAGTAGAAGAGACTTGATGAAGATTAATGTAAATATGTTGATGATCATGATGAAGATAAAGAGATGAAGATGAGTATGATGAGCATTAAAGAAAACTTTTCAAAGATTAGTTGAATGATCTTGAGTTTTCATTACTTTGCAGAACTTTTCTCTTACTTGTATTCTTTTATCAGCGTCGCTCATGTATATAACAATTCTCTGACATAAATGTTGTTCAAAGATAGAAAAATCTATATATTTGATTTCATTTGCAAATTTTGATTGAAGTCATTTGATCATCTTCTTTCATTTGAATCTCAAAAGTTTACAAGAATTCAATTCATTCTTGAATGCTTTCAAGAAAAGATTGTGTTTCTTCAACAATGTGATCATTTTGTTAAAAAAATGTTTAATAATGTTTTCTTGCAATGAGTATGCTGACTTTACATACTTTTGACTTCAAGATTTAAGATCAACGTTATAATCAAAGTTGAACTGTGAGATTTGAAAAGTCATATTGTTTAAACTACGTAATGAGTAAAAGAACAATTTAGAATAAGACAAGTAATTAAAAGCTGATGAGTGATATGAGATGAAATGAAATGATAAATGTGAAGTGAAAGTTAACTTTAATTTTGTTTGCACAAAATGCATTTGTATATAAAGAAAATTCATTGATTAAAAGTTAATGATGTGCAATCATATGATTTGAGACAAAATATTTGATACTTTCACAGATCACATCATCAACATCTGACTCAGATCTTGCTCAGATTTGATACTTCAACAAATCAAATCATCAACATTTGACTTAAATATTTTGCTCAAATCTTACTTAAATTTAATACTTTTATAAATCAAATCATCAACATTTGACTTAAATATTTTGCTCAAATCTTACTTAAATTTAATACTTTTATAAATCAAATCATCAACATTTGACTTAAATATTTTGCTCAAATCTTACTTAAATTTAATACTTTTATAAATCAAATCATCAACATTTGACTTAAATATTTTGCTCAAATCTTACTTAAATTTAATACT
>JAABUV010004607.1_pt1 | contig 16345 bp, 19 predicted proteins | sample 5559971 | NCBI WGS metagenome assembly JAABUV01 (sample SAMN10711881, study PRJNA513362) | rock metagenome | isolation source: Antarctica rocks | place: Antarctica: Victoria Land, Knobhead nord | collected 2015-12-19
GCCTCGCTGAACGATGCTGGAAAGCCGTCTTCCGCGCGGCCAGTCACTTCCACTGCGGCGCCGAGCTGCAGCCACGATCCCGCCGGGACGCTCATTTGGCGCGCGCCCTGCCCAGCTGCAGGCCCCCCCTCAAAAACCCCTATTTTGAGTTGACGCGCCAGCGGCCAATTTCTTGCGCCAAGAGCCCCTGCACTTAGGGCTTGCTCCTGCGGAGCTGGCGCTGCCTGCTCGCCGTGCCCTTGGCTCACACGGGGCCCCCATACTCTTTTGGGTGTGTGATGTTAACCCCTACCCTAACCTACTTGTGACAGTTTCTTCGACCATCGGATGGCAGTTTTTCCTGGCGTCAGGCCTGGCAATCGGGCATGCCGCCCCCGAAGCGGCTGCTGTTCCAGCTGCTGGACGAGGCAGTCGCGCGCGCGCACGCGCTCAGCGCGGCGCTTGCCGCTGCGGCCGTCATGAGCGTCGCGCTCTTGCCACTGGTGGCCAGCAGGACGCGCATCGTGGAGGCCGCACTGCTGGCTGGCGTGGCGCACGCGCAGCTGCGGGAACTAAGCGCGCCCGCCTGGAACATATCTGAGCTTTCAGTCGACGCGCTCTTCGCCGCCGCGGGCCTTTCGGCACACACGCTGCGGCTCGACGGTGGCGGGCCTGGCCGCTGCGAGATACACCATGCGGTATTACGGCCGGCGTGGTCGACCGCGCTAGAGGCGCTCGTGCTGATGACTCCCCTACTTGGTGCGCCGGCGCGCGCGCTGTATCGCTCGCTGTTGCTAGACCTCTGCAGCTTGTCATGACACTGCTGTGCTAACTGCTCGCCCTGGTGTTTCTACCAACGGCAGCAGCGTCACGGGGGGACCTTGCTGTCTTAAGTTGAGGGGTCTGCTGAGCAATGGACAGCTTTCTGCCGGCCGATTGCGGGCACAGACCAGGTGTTGGCTCGCTTCCAGCGCGCTGCTGTGCTTGTGTGTCCAGAGGCGTCATCAGGGCGCGGCGCTGCGCCGCACGATGCGCACTTTACGGGCTCGGCGACCGCGGCGCTGCTGCGCCACCTGACCGACGTGCCCTGGCTGGCGAAGAATGTGGTCTGGCTCGCGCCCTCCGCGCGCTGCCAGGCCCTGCAGGCTGCCGAGGTGCGGCTCCCAGGCTCACGGCGCCCCCCTCACGCGAGCCTGCCTGCGACCTGGCCGCCCCGAGGGGCAACCTTCCATGCCCGGCAGCTTTCGCAACCTGCCCGCACAGGGCTGCGGGCGGGGGCGCCCGCAGCGGCTGAAGGGCGGGCGGGCGCAGGCGTGGGTGGAGGCCCACCAGAGCGGCGCGCCGGGCGTGCTCGGCGCGGGGCAGCTGGCGCAAGCGCTGGTGCTCGAGGCGGCGGCGCCGGCGCCGGCGGGCGCGCAGCCCGCCGTGCAGCTGGAGGGCCTGGGCTGGAACGGCCGCCAGGCCAATCTGGACCTGCTGGAGCTGGCCGCGCAGGCGTTCGCCAGGCAGGCCGGGCTGCCTGCGGCATACCCGGCGCGGCGCGCGCCGGCGCAGCTGCCCCGTGCGGCGACATGCACGCGTGTGCCCAGGGGGGGTGTGGGGCCAGGAGCTGCATGGCCGCAAATGCGCTGTCCGCTGGCCGGCCGACCGCTGCGAGGCTCGGGTGGGCAACGTGCGCGAGCGGCGCATGTCCTGCCTGGTGCATGAGCTGTGTCGGGCGTGCGGTGACGCGCGCTGGCTGGTTCGCCCCGGGCCTGGCCTGACACTGTCCTTTGCGCGCCTTCCAGACCGATCCACATAACTGCGCACTGAGCAGCGCTCCGTCCGCGTGGTCTGTGGCACAGACTCTGCGCGGCCTCGCTGTCCCTGCTCGCGGCGGTCTTCGGCGCCTGCGGGAGGTCCCAGGCAGCCCCCCGTGGCGCGCAGGAGGTGGCGGCGGCGGGCGCCGCCCCCGGCCGGGGCGCCTGGGCGCGCTGGGCGGGCGACCTTGCCGCGCTGCTGCGCGCCTGCATGCGTCAGGCTTGCGGCTGGCCCGGCGGCGCGCATGCAGCCTTCCAGCAGGCGGGGGTCGACGCCATCACCGTCCGCATCATGCTCGCAGAGCGAGCGGTGCGGGCCATGCCCATCTCCCAACACTTGCGCTGCCTTGCTCTCGGGTTTTGCGCACCCGCGCAGGCTTGTTGTGCAGAGCGAGGCTCGTGGAATCTGGCGGCTCGCTGGCCACAGGCCAGCGGGAAAATATGACCAGCCCGAGCCTCATGCTCCGCGGCATGCCACGCTGCCAGCCCCTGCGCCCACAGAGCAGCACGCCGCGGCGATGCGCCGACCCTGGTCACGCAGGCGTGCTGCGGGGCGCGCCCGGCCCCTCTGGCGGCGACCTGCGGCGAAGCTGAGCTGCCTGCGTGCGCCGTGCGCCTGCGCCCCGCAGGACCGCGCCGGCATGCGCGCGGGCGTGGCGGCCGCGCTGGAGGACGTGCTGCGCAGCCTGAACAACCTGCAGGAGCGCATGCACCGCGGCGACCTGCTCTACGCGCGGACGCGGGCGGACAGGCTCGTCGCCGCGCCCGTCTGCGGCGTCCCTGCGGCGCTGGTCGCGGCTGCGCTCGCGCTACAGGTGATGCACGCTGCACGCAGGACGCTGTGAGCCTGGCTCGACACGCCTGTTGATGGCGATGCCGTGCCGGCGACGTCCGCACCCGCGCACGGGCTTGGGAAAGCGGAAGCGGGCACCCAGCAGGCCTGCCGGAGCCGGCGCGCAGGCGCTGACGCACGCCCGCGGCGCCGCGGCGGGGCAGGAGGCGGCGGCGGCGCTGCCCCGCCTGGCCGCAGCGGCGGCGACCTCGGCGGCGCTGCACGCCGCCTGCGCAGCCGCCGCCCTCGCACTGTCACGCGCCTCGCAAGCACGACCTGCCACGGCGCCTGCTACGCTGGCCGCAGCTGCGGCTGTGGCTGCTGCGACGCTCGCTCGCGCACGCGGCCCGCCGACCGGCGGCGGCAGGACAGCGAGCGGCACGGTGCTGTGGCGCTGGCACGCGGCGGTGCTGCTGGCCGCGCTGTGTGCCGGGCTGGCCGCCGCGGCGTGCCTGAACTGGGCGGCCGCGCTGGTCGCGGCGCTGCTGGCCGGCCCCAGCGCGTGCTGGGTGCGCCCGCGGCGCTGGGCCACGCTCCTGCCGCTCGTGCTCGCGGGCGCCCTGGCCGCCGCGGCAGGCGGTCCTGCTGTGCTGGGCACGCGTGCGTGGAGGGACGGCGCACGGACGTCCGCGTTCTGGGTGGCCGCGCTCGTCTGCGCGCCCTGCTGGCTGCATTGCCTGCACGTCGTGCGCGGCGCGCCTGGTACAGGGCGGCAGAGTGTGATGTGGCTTACTTAATTGCTTTGCTGTCCCGGTGAGTGCAGACTCACTAGGCATCGATCCCCCATGGTGAGCATGATACCTGCAAAAAAAAAGGAAAAAAAGAAAGCAAACCCTGATTTTCAAAACAGGGCGATGTGAATGCTTCAGAGGGCGCATCGCATATTCCTGCAGCGTCGCACGCTCGCTGCGGTCGGACGAGGCTCTGGCAGCAGTGCCGGGCGGTTGCGAGACGGAGCAGCTGCGTTCGGACGTGTTCTCGGCACTGTGGTGGGCCCCTTGCGACAATTTGGGTCTCTTGGGCCCTCGCCGGCCGCAATCGCGGCGAGTGCCGCATGATGGACCAGCGCGGCCCGCCGGGCGCGCCAAGGGCGAACGGGGATGGCGAAGGAGGTCCCGGTCAGGCCTGGCCATCACACCAGGGCGCCATGGCCTCTTCTGGGGGAATACACTTTATGCAGCACCCGCCGCACATGCAGCCCGTGTACTATCAGGTTGCGCCACGGCCTGCGGTGTACCCGGGCGTGGGCGCTTTTTTGCCTGGCCCGGTGCCGGCGCACGCGGGCGGCCTGTTCCCGCTGGGCCCTGGCCGGCTGCCGCCTGCGGGGCAGGCCCCGGAGGGCGAACGGCCGTCTGGCTGGGGCGGCGCGCCGCTCAGCCAGCGCGAGGGCAGCTCGGAGCGCCAGTACAGCGGCCAAATCGAGCTGCCCGGCAGCCTGGGCTCCTCGCCCGTGGCCAGCACGTACCTCAACAACGGCGCCTTCCGCGGCCCCTTTGACGAGGCCAGCAGCGCGCCGCTGGCGAGCCAGGGCGGCGCCGCGGGCGGCCACTCCGCGCGGCACCGCAGCAGAGAAGAGGACAGCGCGACGCCGTGCCCCTTCTACATGAAGACCGGCACCTGCGCATACGGCGACATGTGCGCCCCGCTAGCGCGCTTTGCGAGATGTCACGCGTCGATTGGATATTCCTTTGCAGCGGCGCGCGCTGATGCCCACCTCGTGGGCGCACCGGGAGGCTGCAATCTTGCTGCGCCGCAGCCCGCTGTGCTCCAGCACACGCCCTGACGCTCCGTGGTGCGCAGCTGCAAGTTCTTTCATCCCTCCACCATCCCGCCGGTGCTCTTCAATTCCGTCGGGCTGCCCCTGCGACCCGGTGCGTGCTCCCAGGCGTCGCCGCCTTGTCCTGCGGCCTTCACCTGCATGTTGCGGCGCGGTGTGCGGTGACGGCCGTGCGCTGATGCGGCGCGCAGGGGAGCCCAACTGCCGCTTCTACATGCAGACCATGCGCTGCGACTATGGGCCGTCGTGCAAGTACAACCATCCCGAGCCGTGCCATGCCGCGGGGCCGGCTTGGCGGCCTCCGGCAATGTCGTGGGGGCCGCACATGCATCTGCCTGTGCCGGGCAACGGTGCGCCCGCTCGCTCTGCATCGTAGCAGGCACCTGCTGCCAACCTGTGTGCCAACGCCTGGAGCAGCCGGGCACCGATGTGTGAGTGCTGCGTGCAGGCTGGCGCCCGGTCGGGGTGGGCCATGGGCCCCACGCTGCGGGGGGCGGGGCGCTGGGGCCGGGGCTGGAGCCCAGGCGCAGCAATGGTGGCGGGCACGGCGGCCTGCGCGCCCTGCGTGGCAGCCGGCCGCAGCCGCAGTCGCCCGCCGCGAGCGCCGCGTCGATAGCGGCAGCTACCGCGGCAGCCGCCGCGGCCGCCGCGGCTGCGCAAAAGGGCTTGCCCGGCGGCGGGGCGGCAGCAGCGCCGGCGGCGGCGTCCGCGGAGAGCAGCAGCGTGGATGCAGAGTCGGTGGCGTCGGTGTCGCAGCCGGCCGCGGACAGGCCGGCGGCGCGCCTCGCCGCAGAGGCCACCGCGGCGGGGCAGGTCGCGCAGCGCCGCTCCGAGCAGCAGGGCGAGGGGGGCGAGCGCGGCGCGGCCGACGCGGGGCCGGGCGCGGCGGAGGGCGCCGAGGGCGCTGACGACGCGCAGAAAGCGGCTGGGGACGACGCAGCGAGCGCAGCGCTCAGGCCGCAGTCGGAACCCAGGCCTGCCGGGGCGCGCGAGGCGAGTCCAGGGCAGGCGCCTGCAGAGCCTGCTGGAGACGCCCCGAGCGCTGAGGCAGGCGCGGCCGCGGCGGAGGAGCTTGCGGGAGGGGCGAGCAGGCTGAAGCTGAGCGATGACTGACTGCGCCCTCCCTCCCTCCAGGCTGTTCCAACAGCGCGAGAGTGCGAGCTTCCCTGGGTCAGAGGAGGTCCCAGGTCGCCACACAGAGCTTGGTCACGAGGGCCTCCGCATGCGGTTGTAGAGGAAAGCAGGACCTACGCATGCATGATCCCGGGCAACGACACGCTCTGCATTGCTTTGTCCTGATGGCTTGCCACTTGAGCACTGCAAGGAACGCTTCTGTCATGTGCTCGACTCAGGAGCGTCTAGTCGGCTCGGGGCCCTCCTTCCAAGACGCCGTCTGCATTGCAATTTGCATCTAGTGCCCCGCCTGCAAGGATGTAACCAAACTGGATGTGAGGCCTCCTTTGCGGCTTTGCCTCCTTGGACAGGTGCGGGTGAATGGAGAACAAATGCAGGTGGCAGAAGGAAGTGACAGGGCAAGGCAGTAGCAAGTCACGCTGGCATGCAACTTGCCATAGCCGCATGCGCGCAAAACTTGCACTGGCTCTGATGCTGCAGCTCTGTCACCGCCGTCAGTCAAATTGCTTGATTTCTTGCATGCTCTATATGGCAAGTGCCGAGTGCGCTTGCAGCCACTGTTCAGACTTCTCTACTCAGCGCCTTTCCTTCCCTTGACCCAGTCTGCTGAGTGTGCCAGAGCGACCAGGCAAAGCGATGCCTTGCAGGAAACACCGCCTGCCGGGCAGTGACTGCCCGTAAATTTGAGACCAGAGACCGTATCCAGAGCCGCCTTCAACATGTTTGTACCACACACGCAGCCACGACCGCACCTACGGAATGGAAGGGCCCCTGCCTGCGTGCCTAGCTACACCCCCTCTCTTCTCTACATCACCTGCCACACCTGCCTTCATCTCCTGCATGAGACTTCTCACAATGAGAGGATGTCAGCACAACAAACCCCACAGACCGCCTGAGGCGCGGTGCAAGGCGCAACCCTTATGTGCCCTCGAGCAGGTTTCAGACGGCCGCGCTCGCACTTTGCGCGCGGCCATCTTTTGCCCGAAACATGCAACCGGCCTAGGCAGCCCTAACCAACTGCCACAGGCGTGCAGTAAGCGCTCATGGGGAAAATGGGGGAAAAATACGGCAGATGTACAGGCGGCGGCGCACGGCGTCACCGCATGGCGGCGTCATAGGCGGCAAGCAGGTTATCGCAGCTGGGCTGGCGCTTACGGCTGTTCAGGCTCAGGTAGCCCTGGCGCGCGCCGTGCACGGGCTCCGCGGCCGGCTCGGCCGGCTTCTGGGGCGCAGGCGCGCCGGGCGCGCCGCGCGGCACGGGCGGCAGCAGGCCCGAGCCTGCGCGCAGCACGCGTCATCCAAGCGCTCATGACAGGTGCGTCCTCGGGCGCCACCCCGCTGAACAAGCACGCGTGGCATGAGTGTGGCACGTAATCCTTGACACCCGCCGGCCGCGCCGCGACTGCGCATCGCAGGGACACCTGCCTGCCTGCATATACAGGCGTATAGGTACTGTGCGCCGAGCGCGCCGAATGCGGCGCGCACCCTGCGACGCCGCGCGGCTGAGGCGCGGCGGGCCGGCCGGCGGGCCGACGGGCTGCAGGGGCGCCGCGGCCGGCCACAGCGCCAGCCGCACGAGCTTGCTGCCCGGCAGGTCCAGCGAGGACTTGCGCGGCAACGCGTCCGTCTGCGCGCGCAGGGCCGGGACAGGGTTAGGGTCCATCCCTATCCCCCTACCTTGATGGACTGGCTGACGACACACATGCACCAACGAGCGTGCCGTACAGCTGAGCGAGGCCGCCCGCAGCAGCACTTGGAGAGCAGTCTTGCGAGCACGGTGTCCTGACATGCGTCGCTGCGCTGCCAGCGCTGGCAACTGAGAGCCTTGCCGGATCCCGCCCTGCACTCTGCAGGCCTGGCACGCCGCTCCGCCAGCACCACAGCGCGCGGGCCGAGCCCGGGCGCGGCGCGAGCCGGGAGCGCGCGCGCGGCGCGGCGCACCTGCGGCGCGCAGCTGCCGGCCACGCGCGCCAGCGCGAGCCAGGCGGCGCCCGCGGCGGCCGCCGCGCCCAGTGCGGCGAGCGCCAGCTGCTGCGCCGCGGACAGCGCCTGCGCCGGCGGCGCGCCGCCCTTCGGCTTTTCGGCCGGCTAGTGCATGCACAATTATTTACTCATTAAAGCGCAAGCACTCTATCTCTCTGGTGCATACCATCTGTCTATACGCACTCTGGTGCATACCCTTATCAGTACTTAGTCATTGGCCCGTCAGAGTGACGGGCTGCACGCCTTGTCTACATCAGCATAGGCCTGCCGGCATGCGCGCGCCTCAGCAGGCAGCCCTCAGGCGGGTGCGCATGTCCTACCCCAAACCCATACCTGCACGTCGTGCGGCGCCGGGGCGGCGCGGCCGCCCTCGGCGAGCGCGGCGCCGAGCGTCCAGGCCTCGCGGCCGCTGCCCACGCGGACGCGCGCCTCCGGCACGCCCAGCCCGTCCCGCAGCAGCGCCGCCACGTACGGCGCGCTACGCACGCGCGCACGCCAGGCACTCAGTGCACGCTCACCTCGCCTACCACCGTCCGCACCGAGGCGAAACATTCTTGACTTAGAGCGGTGAGGTACGCTGCCACGGCGCCGCTGCCGGCCCTCACGCACACCCCACCACTGCACCGCGACCGAGCGGGGCACATCGCCCGGCAAGAGCGCGCATGTACCTTTCAACCCCCCGAGCAACGCATCGGCATACAACTGCCAGCCACACATCCGCCAGCGGATTGAGGCAGGGGGAGGACCCATGGGAAGCCCCGCCGCTCGCCGGGCGACGGCGCGGCGGCGCACCGGAAGCAGTACTGGTCCATGTGCGTCTCGCCGCCGCGCGCGGCCTGCAGCGCCGCCCAGCCGGCCGCGCAGTGCCGCCGGCCGGCCGCCTCCAGCGCGCCCAGGCCCGCGCCCGGCGCCAGCCCAAAGAAGTGCCACACGACAAAGAAGCCGGTGAGCGCGTGGAAGCGGCCGCGGGTCGGCGGCTGCGGCGCGCCCAGCGCGCAGGGCGGCCGGCCGCAGTCGGCGCTCGCGTTGATGAGCCCGCCCGCCAGCGCCGCGCACGCGGCCCAGTCCGGCCTGCCGCGCGCGCCGGCGCGCGTCGGTGGGGTTGGGCGCCGGACGGCGTACAGCCCGGCGCGGGCGCCCCTGCCCCCATGCAAGACGCGCTGTCGCGCAGTCGCCGCGCATCACTGCCGCGAACGGCACCACAACACGCCCGCCTGCAAGCGGTCATCGCATGGTGTCCTCACACTTCGCGCTGACCTGTGGGGCCGCGGGGAGCCGAGGTGCGCTGCACCTGCCGACCAGGCGCACGCGCGGCGGGTCCGGCGCCAGCTCCCCGGCGTCCGGCGCCGTGCGCGCGTATACGCGCGCGTAGCCGGCGTGCAGGCACGGGTGCGCCACCTCCGCCAGCGCGCCGCCCGGCTCCTCCGACGGGCCGTGACCCGCCCCCGCCGCTCCGCCCCCGCCGCCCAGGCCGCCCCCGGCTGGCAGCCCAGCGGCGCCGTCCTGCAGGTGCCGCCCCGTCCCCGTGGCCTGCCCACCTCCCGCCAACAGCCTCCTAGTCGCCTCATCCTGCCTGCCCTCCGCCGGCAGCCCTGTGGCCCTGTCCGTGCTGCGCCGCGCACGCCCCCGGGCTCTCCTGCCGCTGCCCCCCACCTCAGACAGCCTGCGACCGGCGGCCGCGCCGTCGATCGGCAGGCGCGCGGCCTCAATGCGCTGCTTCTCGGCCGCCGCCGCCGCCGCCGCCAGCGCGTCAGGCGAGCGCGGGGCGCGCTCGTCGGCCGCGGCGGGCGGCGGCTGGCCGCCGTGCGCGCCGCCGGCCCGCTCCCGCTCGCCCTCGCCGCCGGCACGCGCTCCCGCCACGCCTCCGCGGCCGGCATCCCCACGCTGCTCACGCTCGCGCGCGGCGGCGGCCTCGAGGCCCAGCGGCTGCCCGGCGCTGCCCGCCGCGGCGCCCGCGCCGCCGCCGCCGCCGCCGCCGCCGCCCTGCCCAGGGCCCCACCCCGCGGCGGCGCCCGGCCCCAGCGCGAGCAGCGCGGACACCGAGCGGTCGAAGGCGTCGTTGAGGCCGTAGTGGTGGTGCACGTGCGTGAACAGCGGGTAGCGCACGCCCATGACCGTCACGTTCGCTGCCGGCCGCGCGCGCATGCGCATGAGGCGGCCGCACTGGTCTGAAGCGGGGCGACGGGGGGCAGCATGCGCGTTCCAGCCACATCGCAGCAGGCACGCTCGTGACCACCGGCACGGACATGGAGCAGCGCCCTCCTCTAATGACACGCGCGAGGCCGACCGGGCCGCATGGTGCACAGAGGGTTTGAGAGAGGAGACCAGTGCACGCCTTGCATCCCCGCACCCTCGTCCGCCGTCCCCGCGCTCGCATTCGATACCCCGAGCAGCGCAGGCAGCGTGGAGCCGCGGGGCGCACCCTCCGCCAGGGCCGCCGGGCGGCCCAGCGGCATGAAGGTCACCTCCAGCGAGGAGCCGCCTAGGTCCAGCGCGCCCAGCGTGTCCCAGCCCGCCGCCGCCGCGTCCACCGCCGCGCCCGCGCCCGCGCCAGGCGGCCGCGCGCCGCCGCCGCTGCCGGCCGCGGCCCCGGCGCCGCCCGGGCGCCCGCCGGCCGCGCCGGCGGCGGAGGCCACGTGCGCGGCCGCCGGCGCGCCGCCCGGCGCCAGCGCCGGCGCGAGCGGCAGGAGCTGGGGCGCCGCGGGCCGCAGGCGGCCGGCCAGGTAGTTGAGCGCGATCCAGCCGAACGCGCCCTCGTCCGCGCCGCTGATCACGCGCGCCCAGCCGTCCTCGAACGCGAAGGCGGAGCGCCGCAGCGCGGCGCGCACGTGGCCCAGCAGCGCGGCCTGCCGCGCGGACGGCAGCCGGCGCAGGCCGGCGGTGCCGAACAGGAACAGCGGCGTGGCGGCCCACTGCGCGCGCGGCACGACCGCCTCGGCCCACTCCAGCAGCGGCGCCAGCGCGGCGTCGCGCACGCCTGCGACGCGCGCGCCCATCAGGCACGCGCGGCGGGGGCCACGAGGGGCGCCGCGCCCGCTCCGGCGCTCCCTTGGGCAGCGTGAGACCAGCCACGGAGCCGGTCAAGCCGTGTTGCACCGGGCCGCTGCGCCGGGCGCGGCATGCGTCGGAGCCGGTCGAAGATAGGGCAGCGCGCCCGCGCCCGTTGACGGCGTGCGTGACGAACCTCCCCGCTTTCCAGCTGCCCCAAAGAGCGTGCATGCAGTCTATGTCTGCACTGAGCCTGGTACTAATACTGCAAGCCTTCACAACAGCTCCTGGCTCATCAGGCCCCTCCCTATGAACCTAGCGTTGAACCCTAGCTATGTCCCACAACACACTGTTGCACAGGCTGTGATAGCACAACGCTTTTCACGCTCCCGCCCCCTTATCCACAGTAGGCGCCGATCGCATACGGCCGCTTTGCGCGCGCGCGCGCCTTCCGCGCTGTCAGCGAAGCGGTCGAGGCCGGGCTCCGTCTCCAGGCGCTCGTACGCGCGATGGTCGCCCGCCGCCCGCCGCGGCACTGCGCGCAGGATCAACCCTCAGGCGCAGCCGGCCGCGGCGGCCTGCTGCCATGCTCATCCGCGCGTTCACACAGCAAGCGAAGCATGTGCGTGGCTTGAGACGCGCCGTCGCGCCGCCGCTCCGCTGGTCCTGCATAGAATCTCTATTCGGACGGCAGCCAGGAGCTTTGGCGCACGCGGCTGCAGCGCAGACGCGCACTGGCACTTTGACCGTCTTCACGCACACCAACCGCAGCGCAAATGCGCACTGGCACTCCAACCGTCCTCACGCACGCCAACCGCCGTGTTCAAGCCGCGAACAGGAGCGGCGAGGGCCGCGCGCCCTTGTGGCGGGCGGCGTTGATGCTCACGGCCTCCACGGTGGGCAGCCGGCCGGGGCGCGCGCGCCAGGTGTACGCGTATCTGGCCACGCGCGCGGCCCCACGTCAGGAGCCTGGGCAGGCAGCCGGCGCGCGCGCACCAGGCGCGCTCGGCCAGCACAGCCCCCTTCGGACTTGCCCACCATGCATGGCAAGACCTGGGTCAAGGGGGACCTGGGTCAAGGGGGACCTGGGTCAAGGGGGAGGGCCCACCTAGGGCAAGACCTGGGTCAAGGGGGACCTGGGTCAAGGGGGACCTAGTTTACCCTAGGTGGGCAGTGTGCCAGAAACTGGCTTTGCTGGGCGGGCACTCGGTGGGGAGCTGCCAGACATGGCCGGTGGGTGTACGTCAGACCAAGCGGCGCTCATGCTGCAGCACCAGTTCTCTAGCACGCTGCGGGAAACGCTCAATGCTCAGTTCTGCATAGTTAGCCCCTGTGACGTGCTTGGGGAGGCGTTGCGTGGGAAGTGCATTGTATACATGGGGGACAATAAAGGCAGCAACTGATGCCCTTTCACACCAAACGGGCAATGCAGCCATCTTTGCTGTGGTCAAGGCGTGACAGGGCATCAATGCTGCCTCTATTAGCCCGCATGTATACAATGCACTTCCCACGCAACGCCTCCCCAAGCACGTCACAGGGGCTAACTATGCAGAACTGAGCATTGAGTGTTTCACGCAGCGTGCTAGTGAACTGGTGCTGCAGCATGAGCGCCGCTTGGTCTGACAAAAGGGCCCAAGGGGCCATGTCTGGCAGCTCCCCTTCAGACTCGGCCGGAGGCATGAGGCGGGGCGCGCGCCGGGCACACAAGGCGCTGCGCCGCCCTATCCACACCCCGATACTAACCATGCGCGCATGGCTGGGGGCAGGGCCCGGCGCGGCGCCTGGAGCGGCGCGCGGTCTCCGACACGCAGCGGCGGGCGGGCGCACATGCGCGTGCCGGTGCTCCCGCTGTCGATGACGAGCACGTACGCGGGGCTGCGCCGCGGCCGCACCGCCCAGGCCAGCAGCAGGCCGGCGACCTGCGCGCGCGCGCCCGGTTCGGCCGGCGCGCTCGCTGGCCGCCGCCGCGCACCCGCCGCGGCTCGGCCAGCCACCAGCCTGTGCGTCTGGTCTGACGCTCTCCCGGAGCGTCAGACCAGAACTCTAACACGCACGGCAGGCCGCGCGAGCGCGGCAGCAGGCTCCAGCGGATGGACAGGAGGGCCGGCAGGGGATGTACCAGGCCCACAAGGAGGGCGAGTGCGCCGCGCTGCCATGCTGCCACCTTAGTGGCGGCGCCGGCTGGCGGCGGTCGCGCCGCAGCAGGGCCCTGGCCGCGCACACGGTCATCAGGGCCGCTGGACGCTTTGTGAGGCTGCGCGTGCGGGGAGGGCGGCCCCTGCATGGGTCCCCGCAGCATCAGCAGGCATGAGTTGGCAGCATGGCACGGGTCCGCGACAGAGGCGAGAGGAGGACAGAAGGCCGCAAAGCGTGGGAGTCCGTCCGCTGGCAACCGCACTGATGAGGTGCCCGAGCGGGCGGCTCCCCCAAAGGGGGCACCTGCGCAGCGTTCGGCGCGGAAGCCATGGGGCATGCTGCCCGCGGCCCCGGGCGTGCGCTGCTGTGTCTGCCTGTGCCAAACCTACCTGGGCCACAGCAACCGACCACGCATGCGCAGCGGCAGAGGCTGCGTCACGGCCCGATCACTCGAGCAAACGGAAGGAGCGCTGCGCTCGGCGCCGTCCTGAGCTCAGGCGCCACCAAGTGGCCACCTCAGGCTGCCCGCAGGCAGCGAGCAGGGCTCGGTGCGGCGAGAGCGCCACCAGCCAAGCTGAGTCTGTGTGTGTCCCACACAGGATGTTGAGGTTTAGCCGTGCGATCCAGGGAGACTGATTAGTGCAGGTACCGCCCTGAATTCTCTACACCAGCTGCAGCCCCGGACATGCAAATTTGTCACCCTCATTGACATTGAATCATATTGTGAGATCAGACACCTGCATAATATAGCAAGTGTCCGTCCATAAACACTGTACTTTCAAATGAGCTAGGGCAGGCTTAGGGTCACTCTTGTCCCCTCTCAGCTTGCTGGAGCAAGCTGCTCACAAGAGACAGAAGGCTGCCTGCAGAATTGCCTCCTGGGAGACTGAGCTACACAAGCCAGACGCGTCCCGCACGCAGCCATGAGCCTGGGACGGAAGAGCGTGAAGCGCACGGGCAAGGCCAAGCCATCGAAGCAGCCCAAGGCGGCCAAGGATCCCAAGACGCTGCTGCTGACCTGGGGCCTGCACGAGCGCTCCGCCAGCGACGGCGTGATGCCCGGCCCCAGCGCCATGCCCAAGCAGGTGCGCAATGTGGGCTCCACGCTGCGAGTGCCACACACTGTGTGTGGATTGGGCCGGCCTCTCTGCAGACCCTGCTTGCTGCGAATGCTATTGCGTGTCCGCTGTGCCAGCTCCTGGGCCGGAGCATCTCCGGTGCCTGCATGGCCGGCGTGGGCGTGCTGGTCGGCCTGCGTAGTGTGCATGTCAGCCGTACGGCGTGAGATGGGCGCGGCTGAGCGCTGCCTGCGTGTGCGTGCCGCAGGGTGCTGCTACATCGCGCCCGGCCGTTGAGCACACTGCTCCCCCTGACGAGGCCCCGGGCCCCGCCCCAAGCAAGAGCAAGGTGCCCTGCTGTGCGCCCGCGGACCAGCTAGGCAGAGGCTGCTCGGGATGTCAACGGCCCTGGTCTCATTCGCATGTGGCCGCGAGCCGCCGTCATTGCGCTGCATGCTGCTCACCATGTGTGCAAGCTGTGATCGCACGGCAGCCACCAACCGTGCTGTTTCTTCTGCGCGGCCCAGGTCCAGCGCGCCAGCGCCAAGGGCAGCAAGGGGCGCGTGGCATCGGCGCCGCGCCCGCCGGCCAACCTGCAGCTGGCGTTTGCCCCCATGGTGTGCGGCCCTCCACCAGGCACCCTGTCTCCTTGATGGGCCTTGCTAAGATGTGAGGCTGCACATGTCACGCTGCCTTGGTGGGATGGGTGCTGACACCCGCCGCCGCCCAACAGAGAGGGTGGAAATTTCCTTGCCCCGAGCTGCTTGGCACCCGCTGTCGGACACCAGTGAAAAATAGATAGCATGTCAGCATATGCGGGCGCACGTCAACGCTGGCTGGCGGGTCCGCGCAGGGCATCGAGCAGACGCCCAACAAGTTCGCCGTCCTGGCGTCGCCCGCCGCCGCCGCCGCACTGCTCGCGCCGATCCGCGTGCCCAAGTCCGCCACGCGCGCGGACCGCGCCAAGCGCCGCGCGGCCAAGCGCGACGTGGTCACGCCGAGCGCCGCCGACGACGACGAGTCGGGCTACCTCGGCAGCGCGGAGGCCGAGCGCGACGCCAAGGCCATGGCGGACTGCGACGCGTTCTACGAGTACATGCTCGCCGCGCCGCGCCCGCCCGCGTACGGGGACTACTCGCGCAACTACCCGAGCATGCTGACCATGCTGGACGTCGCGGGCGCGCGCGCGATCGACGGCGCCGCCGCCGCGGCCGTCGCCCTGGCGGCGCCCGTCCCCGCGTACGGCGGCGTGCCGCGCGGCGTGGGCCTGCCGCTGCACGCGGCGGCCGCGCTGAAGCTGGCGCTGCCGAGCGCCGCGCGCCCGGTGCGCCGCCTGCGCGCCTGCCCCGGTGCCCTGCCCAGGGTTGCGCGGAGGGCCTGGTCAATTGTCCTTGGTCGTTGCGCAGTGTTCGGTCCGTCGGCGGCACTCAGCACAGGTCCTGTCTGCTGCCTGTGTGTGACAGGAGCTCGGGCGGCGCGCCTGACGGACGCGCGCTGGCGCGCAGGCCCTGGGCGCATGCATCGACGGCGCGCTGGCCGCATGGTTCTCCGGCTGCGCAGTCCTGGACATCGCCGCTGCGGTGTACCCCCGCTTGCACAGCATCGTGGACGGCGCGCTGCCGGCCTAGCCCTGGCCGCCGTGGAGCGAGCAGGACGCGCGCCAGGCGTGCGGGCGAGCGGGGAGTGTGGGGACAAGGTATCCTATGATGGGGAGTCTGAATACAGGCCCTGGCCAACCTATGTGCACCAGGGCCGCCGTGCACTGCCAGCGCCCGGTTGTCATGTTGTCAACAAGGAGGTCAGGAGAGAGCGGCATGGCGCATGCGCCGCTAGCGCGCGTGGTCAGGCACGCGCGCGCGTACACTGCAGAGGTTCCCACCCACGCGCATCAGCATGCGCGAGGCTGGTCTGAAGCTGCAGGCTCTGATGGGCGCTGTGACTGCTAGCGGCCCAGGTCGGTGCGGGTGTGCATGTGTGTGAGAGACTTTCATGTAAGGACGGGGTCAACACCACGCCCTGGCGTCCGGTCTGCCTTCACGCTATTGTGACACCTCAGAACCAACCCGCTCCAAAGTGGCTGTCACAGCAAAGTAGGGTGTGTTGCTGCAAAGTGCTCATACAGCCACAGCAGGACCTGCAGGGAAGCGCCGCAGCGCAGAGGCTCGACTGCGTTGTTACAAAGACCTGCGCTGCACTAGCGCATGCCATAGGAAACGCAACAACTTGTATTCCCACCAGGAAGACACCTGCACGACGGGCGTACGCAAAACCGCTCAGCCTCTGCCAATCGCAGCGCTTAACCGCGTCCCAGCCCTCCGCGAGCGTCAAGGACAAGCGCGCGCATGCACGCATGCACTGGCCACGCCCAGCTGGCCCCGACCGCCCGCCGCAGGCCCTCAGTAGCGGCGCTGCGTGGTGGAGAACAGGAGCGTCGGCTTGCCGCCCTTGCGCCCCTTCTTCGCGCCGCTGCCGCCGCCGCCGTCCTCTGCGCCGCCAGCCGCAGCGGCCGCCTTGTGCGCGGCCATGGCCGCCGACAGCTGCTCGGCGAGCGAGTGCGAGCCCGCGCCCCCCGCGGGCGCGTCCGCTGGCGAGCCGCCCGGCACCGAGCGCGCGCCCGCCCGGCCGCCGGCGCCCCACGCGGCCGGCGCGGGCACGGCGG
>JAABUV010004608.1_pt1 | contig 16342 bp, 19 predicted proteins | sample 5559971 | NCBI WGS metagenome assembly JAABUV01 (sample SAMN10711881, study PRJNA513362) | rock metagenome | isolation source: Antarctica rocks | place: Antarctica: Victoria Land, Knobhead nord | collected 2015-12-19
GCCTCCAGATCAGCACGCGCAAGGTTGCACGGTTCGGTAGAGGGTGACATGCGGCGAGGGAATCGTACTCGCCCGCGTCAGGGAAGCCCTAAAATGCGGCCGACCCCAGGGTTTTGCCCCAATTACTTGGACTCGGTACAACTCTCTCCAGCAACTGAGCTATTTCATTACGGTGTTCGTGGCGGCGCCCGTGTCCATCGCCACGGGCCTGCTCCAAAGCCCGGCAATCTCCAACCGGCTCGGCTGGACCGGGCGCGTGCTGAACCGGCAGGTGGCGCGGTCCATCCATTTTATCTCGTTCTCCTGGTTCGTGCTGTTCATCCTGGCGCACGGGGTCATGGTGTTCGTGACCAGCCTGCGGGCCAACACCAACCACATGTTCGCCGGGGTGGAGAGCAACTCGTGGCCCGGGTTGCTGCCGTTCCTCCTTGCCATGGTGGTGGTTGCGGGTGCCTGGGCCGTGGCGTCGCCGATGACCATCCGGCACGCCCGCCTCGTGCAGCACACGGGCAAGTTCATGATTGGCTGGATCAAGGGCCTTGCCGAGTGGTGGGACCCGCGCTCCCAGCTTTCGGAGAAGGACATTTCGCCATATTTCTGGCCGAACGGGACGATGCCGCATTCGGCGGAGTTCGACGCCTTGGTCGCAGGCCAGTTCGAGGACTACCGGCTCCGGGTTGATGGACTGGTCGAGACCGCAAGGGAGTTCTCGCTCGCGGACCTGCGGGACATGCCGAAGCAGGAGCAGATCACGACGCATTTCTGCATCCAGGGGTGGTCCGGCGTCGCGAAATGGGGCGGCGTGCCGATGCGCCACATCCTCGACCTGGTGAAGCCGACCGCCGAGGCGCGCTATGCCGTGTTCTACTCGCTGGCCGATGGGGGCGATGGAGGCCGCTACTATGACGTGCACAAGATGCACAACATGCGCCACGACCTAACCATCCTCGCGTACGAGATGAACGGCCAGCCCGTCAGCGTCCTGCATGGCGCACCGCTGCGGCTGCGGTGCGAAAACGAACTGGGATTCAAGATGGTCAAATGGATCGCCGCGATCGAGTTCGTGCGCGACTTTGCCGACCTTGGCGCCGGCGAGGGCGGTTACAACGAGGACCACGAGTTCTACGGCTACCGCATGCCGATCTGATGCACGGCCGTGCGGGGCGGTGCGCCCGCGGCAAACCAGGAGGGCGACAATGCTTGCCGAGCAGATGCTGCCCAGGGCGCGCGAGCGCCTGGTGATGATCAGCGGGTCGGACCCCGTGAAAGATGCGGCCGCACTCATGGCCAAGCCGCACACGGACATCGTCGTCGTGTGCGGCAGCGATGGCAGGATGGTGGGCGTGCTCACGAAAACCGACATCGTCAGGCAGATCACCCGGTGCGCCGGAAACGGCTGCACGGCCAGGGTGGACACGATCATGACGCGGGATGTGGCCTCCTGCCAAATTAGCGAACCTTTGCAGGACATCTGGTCGGTGATGAAGGCCCGGGGGCTGCAGCGTATCCCGGTCGTCGATCAGATCGGGCGGCCGGTCGGGATCATCTATGCGCGGGATGCCCTGCAAGCCTTGCTGGGCGAGGTCGAGAGTGATGAGACTCTCCTGCGGGACTACGTGATGAACGTCGGGTACCAGTGATCGAGACGGACGTGTCGATCCCGGTAGGGTATGTGGTGACCCGGCGTACACCGGAGTTCACGCAGGACACGGTGCCGCCCGCCCTTTTAAGCGCGCACGAAACGAAGGGCGGCGCTTGGGCGCTGATCCATGTCCTTGAAGGCAAGCTGCGCTACTGCATCGAAGCCCCCGCAACGGAGAGCATTCTGGAGCCAGGCCAGCCCGGCGTGATCCAGCCGCAGGTCCCGCACCACGTGGAGCCAATCGGACCGGTGCGTTTCTACCTGGAATTCCACCGCGCCCCGTAGCGTTCTTTGGGGAGCTGGTCAAATGCCGTTCAAAGGAGGCGACCGCATGTCCGAACAAGGCTCCGATCTCTCCAACGCGGAACTGCTACGCCAACGGACGCTGTCCAGATGGGACAACGAGGGAGGTGCCGGGCCTGATGGCCCGCAGACCGAAGCGGCGATGGCCGAAAGTCAGGTTCCGATGCCCAGCAACGACGCTGCCGAGGTGGGGGCGCTGCACATCCGCATCATCGCGTTGGAGAACCTGGTAATTTCATTGTTGGCCACGGCGTCGGACCAGCAGCTCGAACAAGCCGGTGAGATGGCACGCTACATCTCTCCGAGACCGGGTGCCACGCACCATCCACTGACGACGCATGCCGCCGCCCACATGGTCGATCTTGTCGAGCGTGCATTCCGCTTTCGCAACCGGCCCCCGCTCTGAAAGCCGATCAGCTCTGCTGAAGTCGCCTTTGACACATCACTGGAATCGACTTTGGAAATGACATCTGACGTCTCTCGGTCGCGCGTTCGCAAAACCAGGGTTTGCGGCACGATAGCGACACCACCTGAATAACATCGCTATTTGGCGCGACATTCGTGCCGGAACTGCGTTGCGAAACCAGCGTGCCGCTGCCAGAATCGCGCATGGCTTCCGGCACGAAACGACGCACCTCCTCCCGTCCTGCCCCGCCGGGCACCGGCGCCGGCGTGCTGATCGGCTACGCACGGGTCTCGACCGAGGACCAGAAGCTCGACCTCCAGCGCGATGCGCTCGCGCAGCTCGGCTGCCATCGCGTGTTCGAGGATCGCGCCTCCGGCGCCCGTGCCGACCGGCCCGGCTTGGCCGCCGCCCTCTCGCATCTCCGCCGCGGCGACACCCTCGTCGTTTGGCGCCTCGACCGGCTCGGGCGCACCACCCACCAGCTCGTCAACCTGCTGGAGCAGTTCGAGCGCGAAGGCATCCGCCTCCGCTCGCTCCAGGACGGCATCGATCCCGCTTCCGTCATGGGCAAGGCCATGCTGCAGATCGGCGCGGTGTTCGCCGAGATGGAGCGCAACCTGCTGCGCGAACGCACCAAGGCCGGCCTCGCTGCCGCACGCGCCCGCGGGCGGCTCGGTGGGCGCAAGCCGCGGCTGTCAGCCGACGGACTGGACACCGCGCGGCGGCTGATGGCCGACCCGCTGTTGACCATGGAGGAAATCGCGTCACGCCTCGGCGTCGGCCGGACGACGCTCTACCGCGCGCTCGGCCGTGCGCGTGCCACGCCGATCGGCGGCATCGCCATCGCAGCGAAGGCGGCAAGCAAGGCGCGCGCGCCCGGCCGCAAACCGCGCGTCGCCGTCACGGCCATAGCCAGCGAGCGGGGCTAGACGTGCCGATCCGCCCCGAGCTGTGGCCGCTCTATCCCGCGCACTGGCGCGAGCTGAGCGCGCGCGTGCGCTTCGAGCGCGCCGGTGGATGCTGCCAGGGATGCGGCCGGCTGCATCTGGCGCAGCTTCGCTGCCTGCCTGACAGACGATGGTTCGACGAGGAGGCGGCGACCTGGCGCGACCGCCGCGGTCGCCCCGCGCGCTGGCCCGACCTAGTGGAGGCGATGCGGCTGTGCACCACCCGCGTCGTGCTGGCCGCGGCTCACCTGGACAGCGATCCCGGCAACAACCGTCTCGCCAACCTGCGTGCGTTCTGCCAACGCTGTCACATGCTGCATGGCCGGCCGCATCACCTGGCGCAGCGCTGGGTCACCTACCGGCGGCGCTACGCGCTGGGCGACCTGATCCTAGGACGCTACGGGAGCGCCCTGCGGCGCAGGCCGCGTCTCCGAACCGCGTCTCCGAACCGCGTGGCCGCATGACCAGGGCGGGTAAGGCGATGGACCGCAAGCCAAGCAACGCCTTCATTACGGCCCGAAAAGGCTTTTGCTATCTGACCATCAAGTTTCTCGGGCGGAATCACGAGATGATGCGCATCCGCGGCTACAAGATTGATCCGGACGAGAAGCGCCACATGCGGCGGCTCTATCCAGAGGTCGCCTTCGACTGGAAGAAGATCACCCAGCAGCTTGCCGAGAAGCGCGAAGCCTGCCGGCGATACCGTTCACGGTCGAGGAAGCCGGCCAGCAGTCCTTCGCGCGCCCGCGAACCGCTGTACGGCGTCTATGAACCGGGCAGCCGCACAGTCTACGTCAACGGCATTCCGTCCAGTGCCGCAGGCGTGGGAAGGCTGCTTGACGCCATCCTCCAGCTCGACCGCGAGCCGACGAGTGCTCCTCCCCCAGTAGAACCCGTTCGCAGGCCGGCGGAGCCCGGCCTGACGCTGGTGCAAAACGGCAGAACCTCCAAACCGCGGTGAGGTCGTGGCCATTTCGCACAGCTTCGCGGTCAGTGGGCCAAATAAATCGGGATCTCCATGGCCTTCACCCTGATCTACATGCCGGAGGGCCGTGGGACCGGAGCGGGATCAGATCGGCGCAACGCCGACGCAGCGCGCGCCATCAAGCAGTTCCTGCGCGCCATCCCACCCGCGACGTCGACGATCGAAGTCCATGTCATCGGCCCGGTTCGCAACGCTGCCGCCATCGCCCGGGCTGCAGGTTTCCCGGTGACAGGATTCACGGTGGTCATCGAGAACGGCACCGCGCGACACACCATGCGCCACCACGGCAATCCCGCAGCCGAAGCCAGGCGTGGCCAGCTCGCTGTCCTTGAGGATGACTTGGCGCGGGCGCCGCAGCTCTTATGCGAGTTCGATTCGGTCGAACCGGCCGAGCCTACCAAACAAGGTGCCGTGCAGGTCCGCCTGCGCAAACGAATTGGAACCGTGGATTACGAGGTGTTTGCCGAGGTTCGGCGATCAGTCAAGCAAATCGCCTTCAAGACTATGCTGAAGCGACGTGCGAGGAAGGATTCGTCGTCCTAGGGAACCCTCATGCTGGTGCGGCAAGTGATTCGCGCGCGCAGACCACACGCCTTGCACCCCCCGAGAGTTTACGGCGCTACCGGCCCCGGACGACACCTAGAAGATAAGCTTTCAGGGCTGCGGTCGCAAGGTTTCCTTGCGTGCTGCTAGGGCGACCTCGAAGGGGCTTCAGCTTGCCGACCCGGTGTCGTACCCGATCGGATGGCACGACGTCGATCCGGCCCAGTCCAACCACGCTTATGGCGTGGTGGAGCCAAAGCTCCAACGCGGCCCATCCGGGTCGATAAGCGGCTGGGGGCGAAAGGTGTTGCCCTGACAAGCGAAAGGCCCCGATCTTCACCGAGGCCCAGGACCGACCGAGCATTCCCGATTCACTTGCGATAGCAAGTGGCCTTTCGAGTGCCCGAAGTCAAGGAAAACGAGGCCGGACAGACCATCGGGGTGTCTCCCCTTCGGGGCCGCGCTGGCGGACGTTGCCCCGAGCCGGCTGGTAGGCGCCGTCTCGGCCCTGACGGGCTTTCATCGCTGACGCGGGTCATCGCCGCCGACGCGGCGTAGAGGGGGGCCGAGGGGCGTTGCCCCTTCTCCCCCCCAAAGCGGCTTCCACCCAGCTTCCTCCACCTCCGCTTCGCTCCGGCTCCGTGCAGCCGGGTCCCTGCGAAGCCGCTTTTCCCCCTCCAGCCCCACCGCTCACGCGGCCCCGGGAAGCAGCGAGGCGCTGCTTCGCAACAACGAAGGGAAAGAGCGATGACCAACACCATTACCACCACCGAGATCAGCCTTGCCAAGCTGACCCCCTCCCCCGCCAACGCCCGGCGCACCGGGGCCGGGGCCGGCATCGAGGCCCTGGCCGCGTCCATCCAGGCGCACGGGCTGCTGCAATCCCTTGTCGTCCGGCCAAAGCCGGGCAGCGGCGGGCAGGCGACCGGGCGATACGAGGTCGTGGCCGGGGCGCGACGGCTGGCAGCGTTAAAGCTGCTGGCCAAGGGAAAGCGCATCACCAAGGGTGTCGCCATCCCCTGCCGCGTGCTGGTCGGCGATGGCGTGGACGGGTCGGAGGCGAGCCTGGCCGAGAACGTGGTGCGGGTGGACATGCACCCGGCCGATCAGTTCGAGGCGTTTGCCGGACTGCACGAGGGCGGCATGGGCACCGAGGACATCGCGGCCCGGTTTGGGGTATCGGCCCACACCGTCCGGCAGCGGCTGCGTTTGGCCGTTGTCTCTCCCGCACTGATCCAGGCTTACCGGGACGAAGTGCTGACCCTGGACCACCTGACCGCTTTCGCGGTGACAGAAGACCAGGCGGCGCAGGAGCGGGTGTTCGGCCAGTTGCAGGCCTGGCAGCGCAACCCCGATACCATCCGCCGGCTGCTGACCCATGCCCTTGTCCCGGCAACCGACCGCAAGGCTATCTTCGTTGGGCTGGACGCCTACGTGGCGGCGGGCGGCACGGTGCAGCGCGACCTGTTTAGCGAGGACCGCGGCGGCTGGATTGCCGACCCCGCCTTGCTGGAGCGGCTTGTAGCTGAGCGGATGGGGACGGCGGCCGAGGCGATCCGCGCCGAGGGGTGGCGCTGGGTTGGCATCGGGCCGGACGCCCAGGCGGCGGCATGGAACCTGCGGCGGGTCTGGCCCAGCAAGATGGCACTCTCCCCGGAGGATGAGCAGAGGCGCGGCGAACTAGCCAGCCGCTACGACGAGTTGGCGGAGGCGCACAACCGCAGCGCCGACGACCTGCCCGACGACGTGGCGGCAGAGCTGGACCGGATCGAGGCCGAGTTGGCGGCGTTCGACGCCAAGCAGGAGGTGTTCCGGCCGGAGGATTTGGCCAGGGCGGGCGTGGTCGTCACCTTGGCCGTAGACGGATCGCTACAGGTGGAGTGCGGGTATGTGCGGCCCGAGGACGAGGCGCAGCCCGAGCCGGTGACACCGGACGCGGATGGCGAGGCGGACGGAACCGGGGAAACGGGAACGGACGAGGATGCGGGCGAGACGCCGATCGGCGGCGGCACCGTGACCCCGATCCGGGGCGAGACCGAGCCGGAGGACAAGGCCCCTGCCCTCTCCGGCGCGCTGCTGGCTGAGTTGGAGGCGCACCGGACGGCAGGGCTGCAAGCCGCCATCGCCGGACAGTCGGAGCTTGCCGTGCGGGTGCTGCTGCACGCACTGGCGACGGACGCCTTCTATCAGCGGTATGGCGAGACGGTCGCGAGCTTCCACGCCTATCCGCCTGCCCTCGCCTCTGCCTGCCCCAGCATCGCCGACAGCCCAGCCCGGCAGGCGATGATCGCGGCCGAGGATAGTTGGCGCAGCCGCTTGCCGCAGGAGCATGGGGCGTTGTGGGGGTGGTTGCAGGACCAGGACGCGACGGCGCTGCTGGGCTTGCTGGCCGTATGCGTGGCGCGGACCGCAAACGCCGGAGGGCGGACCTGGACCACGCCGGACGGGAGCCGGTGCATCGCTGCCCAGGTGGCGGGTTCGGCAGGGCTGGATATGCGGCAATGCTGGACGGCGACCAAAGAGAGCTACTTGGGCCGGGTGCCGAAGGCGCTGATCCTGGACGCGGTGCGTGAGGGGGCCGGGTCGGGCGTTGCCGGACGCATTGCCAACAGCAAGAAGGAGGTCATGGTGGCGGACGCGGCGCAGTTGCTGGACGGCAAGGGATGGCTGCCCGCCGTGCTGCGGGTTCCGGGTGCGGCGGACCCCGTGGACTCTGGTGACGCCCAGGCGACACCGCCGGTGCCGATGGCAGCCGAGTAACCTGCCTTCCCTAATCTCCCAACTTGGGCCGCCCCCTCCAGGGCGGCCCTTTTCGTTCCGCACCTATGGTCCGAAATCCAGACCGGCTGTAAAATTGCGCGCCGGCCCAAGCCGGCCGGCGCAACCTATAGGACGGCGGCGCAGGAGCGCCGCACAGCGGGAGCTTCGTGATGGACAATCAGCGCAGGCGCGAGCGCGCCCATTTCCGACACCTCGCCCGGCGCGGTGACGCCATGCTCGGCGCCCAGGAGTTCTGGGACGGCATCCTCTATCTGTCTCGCGAACTGATCCCCGAGGACGACCGCGAGATCAGCCGCGACCTCTTTGCGCTGATCGCCTACTCGTGGGCGGTTGCGGCTGGGAAGGGCCGCAGCTACGACCCGTTCGACGTGCTGCGCGTCATCCGCGACCGTGCCTGGCTCGGCTATGCCGACACCCCGGCCCTCGTCGCCCAGGTCCGGCACGACCTGCCGCGCGCCGAGGTGGCCGGGCGCATGGCGGATTACTTCGGCGAGCTGGCCGCCAAGCGCGGCACCTATCTCTTCCTGCCCGTCGTCTCGCGCATCGACCGCCACCAGCTCGGCCCCTTGCCCCGCCAGCTTGAACTCGACCGCACCATGGCCGACTACAGCCAGTCCCGGCAGACCGCCTCGGTGCGCCAGCTTTTCGCGCTGGCGCCGGGCATGGCGCGGGAGCGTGACCTGTTCTTCCACGCCCTGTTCACCGGCAGTTGGGACAGCGGCGTCGATAAGGTGGTCAGCCCGCAGGAGCTGTCCGGTATGGCGGCACGGCAGCTCCGGCTCTTGTACGAGCGGCCCGACGAGGCGCTATCGGCCGTGCAGACCGACGCCGCGACACATGGCGCGGCGGCGCGGTCCATCGACATGCTCCGGGAGGTCGGCACCCCGCAGAACCGGCCGCTGCTGCTGGAGGCGCTGTTTGTTGCCGAGAACATGGCTACCGGCCCGCAGCACTTCGATCATGCTTTCGAGATCGAGGAGCGGATCATCTAGGTGGCTGACCTAACCTAGATCATACAATGTCCGTCGTACCGATCTCGATTGTATATCGCTTGGTAGTCGCTTCGGTAGCTTTAACGTCTCCCCTTCGGGGCCGCGCTGGCGGGCGTTGCCCCGAGCCGGCTGGTAGGCGCCGTCTCGGCCCTGACGGGCTTTCATCGCTGACGCGGGTCATCGCCGCCGACGCGGCGTAGAGGGGGGCCGAGGGGCGTTGCCCCTTCTCCCCCCCAAAGCGGCTTCCACCCAGCTTCCTCCACCTCCGCTTCGCTCCGGCTCCGTGCAGCCGGGTCCCTGCGAAGCCGCTTTTCCCCTCCATCCCCACCGCTCGCGCGGCCCCGGGAAGCAGCGCGCCACAGGGGCGCTGCTTCGCAGCCAAAGGGACAGCGAGATGGGAGACAGCACCAACACCCGGCAGACCGAGGCGGAGAGCCGGGCCGACATCTATCAGCGCATCACCGACCGGATCGCCGCCGTCATCGAGGCCGGCGCGGGCGAGTGGCGGATGCCGTGGCACCCTGGCGCGGATGGGGCAGCGCCGGTCCTGCCGGTCAATGCCGCCACAGGCAAGCCGTACCGAGGCGTCAACACGGTCGTGCTTTGGGCGACGGCGCAGGCCGAGAGCTACCCGAGCGCGATATGGGCGACGTACCGGCAATGGGCCGAGCTTGGGGCGCAGGTCCGCAAGGGCGAGCGTGCCAGCCCCGTGGTGTTCTGGAAAATCAGCGACAAGGATGAGCAGGACGACGCCGGCGAGGGCGAGGAGGACGGCCGCCGGTCCCGCGTGTTTGCGCGCGGCTACAGCGTGTTCAACGCGGCCCAGGTGGACGGTTATGCGGCCCCTGCCCTGCCCGTACTACCCGAGGCCGAACGGATCGGCCACGCCGAGGCGTTCTTCGCCGCGATCGGCGCTGATATCCGCCATGGCGGCACGCGCGCCTGCTACGTGCCCAGCCTGGACCAGATCAGGATGCCGCCGTTCGAGGCATTCCGCGATCCCGTCGCCTACTATGCCACCCTGGCGCACGAGGCGACGCATAATGCCGCGTGTCGGATTATGCCGCACGGCCGAAGCTAACGCTTGGCCATACGCCGTTCGGGCGTGCGGCCAAGCGGCATAATCAGAGCGCTTCGAGGAAGGCAAGCAGCTTGTCGTCTGGTCTGTAACGGCCTGGATTAGCTTCTGGTGCGACGACGCGTGACAATGCCTTTTCTTTCAAGCGCAAATCGGCATGGATGTAGATCTGCGTCGTTTCCACAGCTTCGTGCCCTAGCCAGAGGGCGATCACGGATTGATCGACCCCGTGCTGGAGCAGCTCCATGGCCGTGCTGTGCCGTAGCACGTGCGGGCTGACGCGCTTGGTCCCGAGCGACGGGCACGATGCCGCGGCGGCGAGGACGTGCCTGCGAACGAGATGCTCGAGTGCATCGCGGCTCAGCTTGCCGCCACGCAACGTCGGGAACAGCGGCTGGTCGGCATCGCCCTGCCGTTCCTTGAGCCACTGCTCCAACAACTTGACGGTGTCGCGTCGTAGGGGTGTGCAGCGCTCCTTGCGGCCTTTGCCATCGCACCGGATGTGGGCGCCGGCTGCTGCCAGCACGACATCCTTGCATCGCAGGCCGATCAGCTCGGACGCGCGCAGCCCGGTCCGGAGTGCAACGAGCAGCATGGCGTGGTCCCGCCGGCCAACCCACGTCGAGCGGTCCGGCGCTGCGAGCAGCGCCGCGATCTCTGCAGCGTCGAGGAAGGTCACGACCCGTTTGATATGCCGCTTGCCAGGCATGGCCAGGATGCGCTGGCAATGCAGCAGGTAGGCAGGTTCGCTCATCGCGACGTAGCGAAAGAACGATCGGATCGCAGCAAGCCTGGTATTGCGGCTGCGAGCGCCGTTGCCCCGGGCTGTCTCGACGTGGAGCAGGAAGTCGGCAACCAGATCGGCATCAAGGTCCTCGACCTTGAGCTGGGTCGGAGACTTGCCGCGCTGCTCGCTGGCAAAGCGCAGCAGAAGCCTGAACGTGTCGCGATATCCCGCAACCGTATTGGGACTTGCTTGCATCTGCGTGCAGAGCCGGTCGGCGAAGAACCGCTGCAGCAGCGCCGGAAATGTCGAGGTGACGAAGGCGGCGGTCATTGCCCTGCCTCCAGGTTCGGCAAACCGCTTACGCGGGCGGATGCGAGCTCCAGCAGCTCGGGCACGGCCTCGATGTACCAGTAGGTGTTTTCCGGTTTGCTATGACCCAGATAGGTCGTCAGCTTATGCATCTCGACCGCGACGTCCTGACCTTTGCGATACCAGCCGATCATCGTCCGGGCTGCAAAGCTATGGCGCAGGTCGTGGATGCGTGGCCCGCGGCCGTGCCGCCCATAGAGTTGCGGAGGACGCAGGCCGAGTTGCTTGCACACCAGCGCGAAATTGTAGCGCGCACTGCAGTCGCCGACCCGGCGGGGACCAGCGTCGCCGCTTTGCTCTCTCACAAAGAAGGGCTGTGGCGCAGTGCCGAGTAGCCGGTTCCGCTCGCTGACATAGGCCTGCAGGCGTTGTGTCACGCTTGCATCGAGCGGCACCAGACGAGCCTTGCCCAGCTTGCCTCGTCGAATGGTCAGCACGCCGTTGTCCAGGTCGAGGTCGCTCGTGTCGAGCGCCACCGCCTCGCTGATCCTGAGGCCGGTTGCCGCGATTAGGCCGAACAGGGTGGCATAGGTCATCCCGCGCAGCCCGTAGGTCGACGGCAGCTCGGCTGCAGCCGCCACGATGCTGCCAACCTCCTCCTCGCTGTAGATGTAGGGGCGGGAACGCCGGACGCGGTAAGGCATCAGCCCGCGAGGCAGCGCCTCATGGGCCGGGTCGAGGCCGTGTAGCCACTGGGCAAACAGCCGGACAGCGCCGAACCGCGCCGCCCAGGTCTGGGAGCTTGCGCGCCCATACGCCTCCTGCCAGCGCAAAAACAAGTCGGCGCTGACATGATCAGCGCCTCGGCTCTCGGCGAAGTCGATGAAGCGGCGCAGGATCCGGGCCGCGGTGCCGAGGTCGTAACCAAGGCTGCGCCGGACTGCCAGGTAGCGGTCGAGCTCCTGGCGAAGAATGCCACCGCTGCTCATCGCGCACCTCCAAGGGCCGGCCAAGGCTGCGCGATCGAGCGGAGGCCCTCGATGTCGAGCTTGGCGTAGATCATGGTGGATGCACGTGCACGGTGACGGAGAATGTCGCCGACCTCGGCCAGAGACGCGCCTCGGCGCACCAGGTTGGTTGCAAGGCTGTGGCGCAGGACGTGTGATCCCACATATGGGCCGGGTGGCCTCACCCCGGTGCGGTCGAACGCCGCCCGCAGGATCGTGTTGAGCACCTGGCCATCCTTGAACGGGCGATGCGGTGCCCGACCCGTGACGAACAGCGCGCGGGATGCTGCCGATGGACGATCGTGCTGGATGTAGTCGGCCAAGGCCTCCCCGACCTCCGGCAAGATCGGGATGCGGCCGTGGTTCTTACCCTTGCCGCGCACGAGAAGCTCGCCGGCACGCCAATCGATGTCGTCGAGCTGCATCGCGACGACCTCCGGCGCACGCAGGCCCAGGCGGGCTTGGAGCAGGACCATGGCATAATTGCGCCGACCATGAAGCTCCTCGGCGCGAACCGCGGCCAGCAAGGTTTCCACCTGCTCGGGAGTCAAGTGACGCGGCAGCCGTGCATCGTATTGCGGCTGTGCGACACGTGGGACGCAAAGCGCCAGGTTGCCTGGCGTCAGGCCTCGCTTGAACAGATACTGGAAGAAGTTGCGCAGGTGGGTTGGCGGAGTCTTGTCCCGGTATGGCGCCTTGCGGCTGGTGAGATGCAGCAGGAAGGCGGTGATGTCGCCGGCCGTGATCGCGCTGAAAGCGACGTCCACCTCGGTGAAGCGGAAGTTGAGGAAGCGGTCGGCGAAGTGCCAGCAGTCAGCAATCGTCCTCTTGCTGAGACCGCGGTGGCGGCAGAGATAGTCCTCGTAATCGTGCTGCAGCGCCGCCCGCGAAAGCTCGCGCGCCGTGGGCGCCGTCGGCGGCTTGGCGATGCCGCGCGCGACGAGATAGGCGGCGAAGCGCCGTCCAATCCCAATGGCGTAGGGGCGCCGGCCGACCCGGGTGGCCTCGTGCTGCAAGAGTTCGGCCGCAAGCGCCGGCGTCAGTTCGCCTATCGCAACACCGTGCACCTCAAGCAGTTGTTGAAGTCTGCCGACCGCGCGCAGGTAGGTCTCGATCGTCGCCTGGCTGTAGTCGAGCCGTTCGAGTTCGGCGCGGTATTCTTCGACGATCCCCGTCAGCGCCTCGCCGGTCATCTGTCCTGTCGTAATTTTGCTCATGTCTTCGCTCCTCCTGAGTGGGAGCGCTGAAGAATGACGTAGAAGCGACCGGCGGGATGACCGGAATTATGCCGACCGGCCACAAAGCCAAATGCCGCTGGGCAAAACATCACTGTCGATTATCGGCATAATCCGACACGCGGCATTATGCGAGTTATGCCGATATCGGCATAAAGCGCACCTGACCGGCCATCCAAGCCGATGCGCGCGCGACCTGCGCGGCCGATTTGGCGAGGAGGCGTATGCGACCGAGGAGCTGGTGGCCGAGCTTGGGGCGGCGTTCCTGTGCGCCGACCTGGCACTGGCCCCCGAGCCGCGGCCGGACCACGCGGCCTATGTCGCGGCATGGCTGAAGGTGCTGCGGGGCGACAAGCGGGCGATCTTCACCGCGGCGGCCAAGGCCCAGCAGGCGGCGGACTGGATGCATGCGCGGCAGGAAGCGGCGGATCAGGCCGAGGCCGGGCAGACTCGGGCCGCGTGATAATCGTAGGGGCGGCCCGCGCCCCCTACCTTCGGAAGAATCGCAGCATAATGCCCTTGCCAAAATGCGGCGGGCCGCTTCGCGGCCCGCAATCTGTCGTGTAGCGTGTGTATATCGCTTGGATGGCGGAGCGCCCGTAACCACTATCTGGATGGCATCGGAACGCAGTATGATTCTTGTTGTCGGCAATACCAAAGGTGGGGTTGGTAAGACCACCTTGGCTATCAACCTGGCCATCTCGCGCGCGCTGTCCGGCCGCGACGTGCTGCTGGTGGACGGGGATGAGCAGGGGACTGCCATCAGCTTCACCGAACTGCGCACCGAACAGCTTGGTGCAGCGGGCTACACCGCCGTCTCGCTCCACGGGGCTGCGTTGCGTACCCAAACCCGCCAGCTTGCCCCGAAGTACTCTGACGTGGTGATCGACGTTGGTGGCCGGGACACCGGAAGCTTGCGCGCGGCCCTGACCGTTGCGGACACGTTGCTGATCCCCGTCCAGCCTCGCAGCTTCGACCTGTGGGCCATCGACAACATCGCGTCCCTGGTCAAGGAGGCAAGAGAGATCAACGAGCGCCTCCGTGCCATCATCATTCTGAATGCCGCCGACGCCCAAGGGTCGGACAACGACGCAGCGGCCGAGAGCCTTAAGGAGGCGGACGGTCTTGAGTACCTGCCGCTGCCAGTCGGGCGACGCAAGGCGTTCCCGAACGCCGCTGCCCTGGGTCGGTCGGTCATGGAGCAGACTCCCAGGGATCAGAAGGCTGTTCAGGAGCTTGCCGCATTGACGGAAGCAGTGTTTGTATAGCGGTCCGATATAGAGGCGAATGCGGATGGCCATCGCTCGTAAGCCGAACGTCAATCGTTCTGCGTCCACAAACCGGGATGCGGAGCAGGCGGCGAGTGCGTTCATACACGGGGTCGGCAAGGTTGCCGTTGAGGAAGCTGCCCCCCCAGCGACAGACGCGCGCAAAACACCTATCATGTTACGGTTTAACGGTGAGCTTCTTCGCCGGGTGGACACCGCGGCAAAGCGCCGGGGCATAAGCCGGAGCGCCTGGATCGCGTTCAAGGTTAGCGAGGCGCTCGATGCCGAGGGTGCATAAGCCGTGACCGGCAAAGCTCGGCGGGTAGGGGAGGGAGGCCTGAGGGCCGGCCAACTCGATTTGTTTGTAGCGTTGCCGGGCGATCTTCCAACCCACGACCAGCAGGAGATGATGGAGCGGCCATTCTTCAGCCTCTCCAAGAACAAGCGCCTTGAGCCGATCGACTATCGCGTGCGAAACGGCACCACGGAAATCCGAGTCCGTGTGACGGCCAACTCGGAAACCGGCATGGCCACGATCTGGGATGCTGACATCCTGATCTGGGCGGCCAGCCAGATGCGGGAGGCTATGAACCGTGGCATACCTACCTCACGCAAGTTCCGCGTTAGTCTCTATGAGCTGCTGAAGGGCATCGGCCGTCCCACGGGAGGGGCCGAGTACACCCGCATCGTCGAGGCCCTTCGCCGCCTGAAAGGCACCGTGATTGAGACCACGATCCGCCAGAAGGGTACGCGACCGCAAGGCTTCGGCTGGATCGAGGAATGGGCGGCGCCCACGGACGAGGCAGGAAAGTCGCTTGGGATCGAGTTCACGATTGCCGAGTGGCTGTACCAGGGTATCCTGGATGACAAACTAGTCCTCTCGATCGACCGCGAGTACTTCCAGCTCACCGGAGGGATTGAGCGCTGGTTATACCGCGTCGTCCGCAAGCATGGCGGCCACCAGGGCGGCGGATGGGGCTTCACCATGGCCCAGCTTCATCACAAGTCTGGCTCGACGCGGCGCGTCGCTGATTTCGCCAAAGACATCCGCAAGGTGGTCCAGAAACAACGGTTGCCAGGCTATTGGCTTGAACTGTATCGGACCCAGGATTCGGAGGAAGCGTTACGCTTCACCGTACGTTGGGCGCTCGCAACGGACCATCCTGGTTACACACCCAAGCCTTTTTCGCGGTTGCGGATCGCTGCCCGACGCGAGACGGCTGACCCCTCGGCAGCGCCCGAGGGCTGATCCGCTCCAGGGCGTGATAGCCCGATAGTTGCGCCCGAAACTGCCGTTTCACCCCCGATTTCGCTTCCTTGAGGCGTCGCGTCACCTGAAACGGCCGTCGGTATCGGGCTATCACGCCCTAGGCCAAGCCTGACGCCCCGAGTCGCTTGGGCTTCCGGGAATAATAGTGGTTCGCATTCTTTGTCGTGGGCTGTGGATTGTGTCGGGCGATCACGCCCCGCCAGGCACGGGCGATCACACCCTGGACTCACGTTCTTTCACGCCCCAGAAATCCCGAATCCACATTGGAAATCAATGGGTTCAAGAGTCCGTAACCTTCTTAATCCTACTACGTAGATTCTTCTTAACGACTATCACCTTGTGGATAACTTTGGTGTTGATTCCGAAAGCTAGGCAGGCGAAGAGCACTGACAAGTGCTTTACTCCTCCCGATGCAGCAAGTCGTTGCCGGTGACGGGCCGCAAGTTGAGTTCGGACGGGGCTTTGAGAAGCAGCTCAGAGGTCGTCGTGACGCTCTGCGGAGCCGTGCAGGCTGTCCAGACACGCAGCCGGTAGATACCAGGCTGCAACTCAGCCCCCAGCACGAGGGAAGCGGCTGCTTCGTTGCTGCCAGAATGGCTGACAAGGACAGAGCGCTGGTCGAGGCTGCGTCCTTCCAGCCAGGCTTGTAGGAAGCAAGTCGGGGCGAATGTCGTCCCAATCCCAAAATGAGCCGTCAGGTCAGTGCCGAGTTCATAGCGACCAGGCCCGTTCCCAGCAGTCGTGACACCAGCCGCCATTTCGGGTCACGCGAGTGCGGCGATGCGGGTGCGCATGTCGAGTTCCTGGCGGCCGTAGGGGTTGACGTGTTCCCAGATCAGCGGGGTGAGC
>JAABUV010004609.1_pt1 | contig 16339 bp, 12 predicted proteins | sample 5559971 | NCBI WGS metagenome assembly JAABUV01 (sample SAMN10711881, study PRJNA513362) | rock metagenome | isolation source: Antarctica rocks | place: Antarctica: Victoria Land, Knobhead nord | collected 2015-12-19
GCGGCGGCGAGGGCGGGCGCGGGCCAGGGAGCGGACCCTGCAGCGGCATCTCGACCATGACCTTGAAGGACGCCGCCGCCGCCGGAGGCCCGGCCGCGTCCGGGCCGGCCTCGAAGCAGGCGCGGAACGTGACCGGCGCGCTCTCGTAGGCCTGCGCCGCCGGCCGGGCTCGCGCTCAAGAAGCACATGCGCGCCCCCGCCGCCAGGCTGCGCCGCTCTTTGCACTCTGCCAGGCCGTCTCGGCAAGGAGCGCCGGAGTGCGTGCGGCATGTCCCAGGCCCCGGGCCCCAGGTCCAAGGCATGCCCGCGCGGCCATCGCCTGCAGATGTTCCCACGGCAAGCGCGTGCGGCGCCGGGCGATGCGCGCGGCGGCCCCACCTTGCGCACGACCTCCAGAAAGGCCGGCACATGCTCCTCCAGGTGCGCGCGGAAGGCCTTGTTGATCTCGAACGCCGTGCGCAGCGCGACCAGCCCGGCCTCCTCGCTGTCGGCCGCGAGCACGGCCAGCAGCGTGCGCAGCAGCTCGCCCGCGTACGGCCGCGTCGCCTCGTTCAGCGGCAGCCTGCGCCCGGGCGGGCGCGGCTCGGGCCGCCGGGGCCGGTGGAGGGCCCCTCTCCCCCTTGCGAGCGTGCGCTGCGGCAGCGGCACTGTCATGAGCCACATGTCATGACTTTAGAGCCGGGGCAGGGCTCCGATTGATGAGCTGCACTGCCTGTGACCGTGCGCCGCTGTGCTCTCGCCAGGACGCGTGGCACTCTCGGGACGGAACGCTACACCGGCAGACTCGCCGCGCGCCGCTGGCGCCGTGCTGCCGACGCTGCGGCGCGCCCCGCCGCGGCGGCAGGGAACAGCAGGCGCCCGTCGGGCGCGGGCGCCGCACCGGCTGCAGACCTCGAGTACGGCCGCGCGCAGGCGCTGCTCCGGCGTGCCGGCGGCCGCCGGCGGGCTGGTCTGCAGCAGGCGCAGCAGCGGCTGGCAGAAGGCGCGCAGGAAGTTTGCGTAGTCGGCGCCCTGGGACGCCTCCAGGCTGTCGCGCACCTCCGCGACGGTCGCCAGGCGCTCCGCCGTCGCTGCGCGGGCGGGCGCCGCACCATCTTGATATGCACAAGTGACACGAGGCCGGGCCGGTGCTGTCGGCCGGTTCAAGAGGGCAGCGTGGCGCCCACAGCGACGGGCGGCAGCACAGCGGGAGCGCGTCATCATGTACTCGCACAAGCCTGGCTCCCGCACGCTGCCGCCCTCTACGGCCTGCTGTATGCGTGCTCTTCTCCTATGGTAAAAACATCCTTGCCGCAAACAAGCACGCTCCTCCAGGCAGATAATCAGCCTTCAACGTGGCGCACATGCATCATTGGCCCACAGCCGCGCGGCGTGGGCATCAAAGTCAGCCGGCTGTAGCATGGGGCGAGCAGCACGGTCGCAATGCGGGTGCTAGCCAGCAATCCTGCAAACACTCAGCGCCCGGATAGCAGCTGTTCTCCTTGCATCGTACTTATTCTGCCTGCGTCTCCCTGCGCGTGCCATGCGAGCCCAGACAGCAGAGTCGGTGTGCCAGAGCAGGTAGGGCTTTGCCTGGTTGACTCAACCAGTGAGGTTTAGGGCAGCATGTCGCATTTGAACTGGGATGGATTGCATGATTGCATTCTTATTATCTGGACTCCAGATTCTGGGCGCAGCAGCCCGGACCAGTTGGCAGCCTTGAGCTGGCTCGAAGCAGCATTTCATGTCGAGCGCGTGCCGCCACTGGCTGCAGCACGCACAATACGTGCACCGGCAGACAAGACGCACCAACGGGCGCCGGGCCACCACACAGGCTGAACGGACTCAGAGCCCCAACACACAGAGCTCCGCATCAGGGCACATGCAGGCAGGCAATGTGCCGCTGCTGCAAGACAGGCCAGCGTCCCCGGCACGCCCTCGGGCGCCCTCGCAGAGAGGAAGCAGCTCCGCCGCAGCAGCACGCGCTCGCCCGCGCGCTACGCCACGCCCGCGCCCGAGCGCGCGCACGCGCATGGACCGCGGCCCAGAAGACGACATAAACGTCGCCCTGGGCACCCCCGCAGAGCGCTCAGGGCGAGGACGGCGGCGTGCCGAGGCGCGCGGGCGCGGGCGCGACGGCGGGCGGCATCCCGGCCGGCGTGGGCGGCCCCGGCGGCGGCTCGCGCAGGCGGAAGAGCGCGATCTCCTGCTGCTTGAAGTAGCGCCGGTCCTCCTCGTCGACCAGCACCAGGTTGAGGTAGTACTTGACGCTGAACTTGTTGTGCACCGTCTTGTACGTGGGCGTCAGGTCGTACGGCGCCAGGAACAGCCTGGCCAGGGGGTTTGGGTTGGGGTTAAAATGGGCGGCAGGCGCGTCGGCGCTGCGCGTGCAACGGCAAGCAGGGCCCAAGGCAATGCGTGCCGACACGAATGGCGCTGTCTGAGCGGGCCTGCGCATGCGCGCTGGGCGCGCCGCGCCGCGCCGTGCGGCCGCGCCGGGGCGCACCGGATGGGGATGTTCTCGCCGCGCACGGGCGCGCCGTCCATGATCTCGTACTTGGCCAGCGTCTCGCTCTCGTTGCGCGCCGCCGAGCCCGCGCCGGTCGTCTCCCGCCGCCGTATCTCGATCTCCATGTGCTTCAGCTTTATCCGCACCTGCGCGGCCCCGCGCGTCTGTCGCCGATTCAAGGTGCATCTGCACGCCCGGCGTGTGCCGCCCGTGCTACAACGGGCTGCCCGCTTGCCGCTGGGGCGCGCACGGCGTGCCAGCAACAGCGGGCAGCCCGTCATAGCATGGGCGGCACACGCAGGGCATGCAGATGCAGTGCATGCAGCTGGGGCGGCGCGGGCGCGCCAGCAGGAAGTAGATCTTGCCGACGACGGTGTCCTTCAGGTGGTACTTGCTCTTGTCATACTCGAACTCGATGTGCAGGCAGTCCTCGATGCCCACCTCCATCTGCGCGGCCTCGCCGCCCAGGCGCGCTCGGGCGAGTTCCATCCGCACCAAGCCTCTCTGCCTCAGGGCAGGGGCCCAGCGGACGCGCCTTGATGGGCGGCAGGTTGCTGGTCTCCGGCGGCGTCCCATAGTTGCGCACCCAGAACGGAAAGTCCTTGACCACGCTCGCGCCGTACCCGCGCGTCACGGTCACCCGCAGCAGGTACCTGCCGCAGCCGGCCCCGACTGTTAGCACGACGGCGCGTGTGGTCCGGGCGGGCGCCGGCGAGCCAGGCAGCAAGAGGCCTGCCCGCTCAGGCGCGGTCCCCTCGAAGGCCTGCCCAGCAGCGTGGCTGGCACAGATAGGTGTTGGAACAGTGCCTCCGACGTGGCTCGAGGCAGCCCCACCAGGTCCAGCAGCAGCCCCCGCTGCGCGGCGCGCCGGGAAGCGCGCACCGCAACCGCACTTGCAGGCCGCGGTACGAGTCGTACTGCATCTCCACGTTGTCGAACTCAAAGGGGTACGTCTGCGGCGACGTCAGCTCGCCCGCCGGCGCCAGGTCCCGCACTGCCGCCCCGCGCACCTCAGCGCCCCGCGCGGGCCAGGAGACGCCGGCGCCAAGCCAAGGGCCCGGACAGGGCGCGCGCACCCAGCGACACAAAGTCGTGCGGGTGGCCGCGCTCGGACGCCAGCTCGATCTGGCCCAGCAGCTGCACCTTGATGCCCTGGTGCTCCACCTTCTTGCCCGGCACGTTGGCCACCTTGACCTGCGCCCGCGGCCCGGTGCTGAGCGGCCGCTGCGCGCACGGGGCGCAGAGCCCTCCGGCGCAGGCAATTTCTGAAGCGCCGCGCGCACCTCGCCGCGCACGTCGTCCTTGTTGGTGAACAGCGGCAGCGTCTCCGTCTCGCTGCCCTTGGCCTTGACGGTCGCGGTCTTCACCGGCGCGCCGTCCTCGCGCTTGAAGTCGAGCTGCACCGTCGCGTGCGGCCACGCCAGGTTCCCAAAGATGTTCTTCTGCGCGCCGCGCCCGCCCGTGTGACCGCCGGCAGACGGGACCCCGCCCGGCCTGCTTCTCTTGCAGGGCGCACCATCGCTGCGGCCGGCAGCACCGCTGCCTACTTGTCGGCGCCTGCCGGCTTGGGGCCAGGGCGTGCGCCCATATGCTCGAGACAGGCACAAGTCGGCGCGGCTGAGATGTTGCAGTGTATGATGGCGGCGTGCTGAGGCGGGTGGCAGTAAGGCCGCTCTTTTTCGAGTCTGTGCTACGTCACTCCAGGGCCCAATGCAGGAGGATAGGGAGCTTTCACAGAGCGTTGGGATGCTCGACAATTTATTGCGCGCTGCAGTGCTGCTGTGAGCGCTGCAGTGCTGCTGTGAGAGCATGTTGTTGCCTATTTAGACCAGTTGCGGGCGGGGTCACCAAGGCATACTTCATTCACAGCAGCCAAAGCAGAGACTACCAGGCATCAGGCACACAGGTCTGCCTCACTCATGAAACGGACCCACGAACCACACGCCGCAGACTCACGCACCACACCAGTCATAGGTCTGTACTCAACCACTCCCCGCACTCGCTCACAAAGGCTTCACAAATGCACACCGCAGCGACCGTTCCCATAAATCGCACTTGCAGAGCTGGCCGCTGGTCACAGGGACCGTGCCGCCACGGCCGTCGACGTGCTGTACAGCAGACGCTGGTTGCTGTCAGAGGCGCACCCCGGACACGGGAGAGTACCCTCACAGAACGAGCACGCGCGCAGCACAGCTGCTCGCAGGGAGCCGGGCAGAAGGGAGCAGCGACACCGCGCTGGCCGGGCCGACGCGCGGCTGGCAGGGCAGCAGGGCGGCCAGCACCGGTGCGCCTGCTCCCTCTGCTAGAATACATGACGAGCGCGCCCGCCGCGGCCCAGGGAGCGCCCCCGCGCCCGCGGCGTACCCCACCCCGCGCGTCACCCGCGCTGCCCCAGCGGCTCCAGCGGCGCGGCGCCCGCGGGCGGCCCCGCGCCAAACGGGAACAGCAGCGCGCCGCTGTCCGCAAAGCCCAGCGCGCCCGGCACCAGGCCAGCGCCGGGGCTGCCCGCCTGCGCGTAGCCGCCCGCGCGCAGCGCGGCGCCGGGCGCGGCCGGCGCAGGCGCTGCGGCCGGCGCCGGGTGGGGCGGCAGCGGGAACGCGCCCGCGCCGCCTGCGCCGCTCCTGCCCGCCGCCCCCGCCCGCCCGCTGCCCCGGCCTGCGCGCCCGCCCAGGCACGCTCCAAGTCTGACCCGCGCTTTGGGGCCGCGCGCAGGTGTCACAGGAGCGCATTGCAGGGGGTGGCACGCGGGCCGCCGCTGCCGTGCACAGGCAGGAGCCAGGCTATCGACTTGTAGGCCATATTGAGTGCCACATGTCTGAGCACCGCGCGCCCTCAAGACACTCGTGTGACGGCACACACGCATGTGGGGGCAGCACCTGTACATTCGCATTGTCACACCAACCTTCTGATACCAGCCGCACGGCTGGTTGCCGCGCTCGCATGCACGTGCCTGCATAGGCAGACGGGGCGCACACCTCCGCGCGCGCCACCGCCAGAGCGGCGGGCAGCCGCCTGCGCCTTTTTGGTCTCGTGGGGCATCACAGCGCCGGCGTCGTCGTTGCGCGCAAAGCGCCCGCGCACGCGCGGCCGCGAGTCGGCCAGCGTCTTGCGGCACATGTACTTGATGCGCTTGCTGAAGTTTCGCTCGTGCCGCTTCTGCCGATACCTGCGGCGGTCGCACGCGGGGCGTCACCGCCGGGGCCCCCAGCATCGGCCGCGACAGGGGTGGCAGGTGCGAGGGCTTCCGGGCTACCACCGGCGACCGCCATGCTGTGCAGGCGAGCGTGCTCGCAACAATGGCCACTGCACGCACCGCAAGATCTTCTGCGCGCGCTCGTCATTGGACAGGCGCCCCACGCGGTACGTGTGCCCCTCCGGCGTCGTCAGCTCCACGGTCACCTGCCCCGCGCGGCACCTCGAGCGTCAGGGCGGCACCCACAGTCCTGGTTGATCGCATGCAGTCAATGCAGGGCGCATGGGCCATGCCCCGGTCGCTTGTGCGGTGTCTGGATGGCAAAGCGCGCGGACGGTACCTGGTCGAGGTGGGTCAGGTCGGACGCCGAGCAGTGTCGCGCGAGCGAGTTCGCAGAGCGCAGCTCCACCGCGCTCTGACTCCGCCGCATCGAGCGGTGCCTGCACGCGCGCCAGCCCCCAGCGCTGATCCCCTGTGCTAAATCGCCTTAAAAAAAAAACCACACAGAGAAGCGCTCAGCAAGCGAGCGGCCTGTGTGTGTGTGTGTGTGTGTGTGTAAGAAAGCATGCGCAGAGTTGCAATGCCGGGCCCGCCAGTGCAGTACTACGCCCTGCAATGCCATCGGGCTGCGCACCGCTCCGAGGACGCAGGCCCGGCGGCCGCACCGTGCCTGAACGCCGCGGGCGCGCCGCGCGCGGCCGCGGGCGCAGGCGGCGGCCGCGGCTCCGGCACCCTGGCGGCGGCCGCGCCGCCGCCCTTTCCATTCTCCTCCGCGGGCATGCCCTGCAGGCGCGCCACAGCGTGCCTCAGCGTGCGCCTCCAGGGCGACAAGCTGGCGCAGCCGCCCAAGCACGCCGGCGGGCTGCCGCAGGGCGACGCCCTCCCGCGCTGGCCCCAAGCGTACGAGCCCCAGGAACAGCTCGCTGCAGGCAGCGTTCTGGGCTGACGCGCACAGGCGCACGGGCGCACCTGCAGCAGCGTGTCCGCATACTGCTGCAGGAGGTGCACCTCCTGCGACGGCAGCTCCGCGCCCGGCGTGTCCGGCAGGCCGCCCTCCTCCTTCACGGCGATGGCCCCTGCGCGCGCGCCGGCCGCTGGGCACGCGTGGGCGTGCGGCTCGGCGCCCACCGCGCTCCTTGCGCGGCCTCCAAGCGCAGGCCACCTCCGAATGATGGTAGGCCGGCACACCCCTTCGCCATGCAGCTTCGATGCGATAGCCCCAGCTGTCAAAGATAACAGCGCGGCGACTGTGCCACCGTAAGCGCACAGGTCCCCTGGGAGGCCTGCGGTCAGGCACGAGGCGGCGCGGACGGATGGAGCTGCTCGCGGCGCACGCACCGAGCGGGTCGGCTGCGCCGCCCTGCGTGGCGTCCAGGTAGAACAGCGCCGGCGCGGCCTCGCCGGCTGGCGGCGCTGCACCGCCCGTGGCGCCCACGCCGCCGTGCGTGGCCAGCAGGTGCGACGGGACCGCCTGCAGCTCGTGCCCGCCGGGCGCCATGAGCGCACCTGCGCCCGCAGCGCGCCCCCATCAGCAGGGTCGCCGAGGCGCAGCGGCTTGTGCGAGGCTTGCATGACAAGGGTTTTGAGGCCCCACTTGAAAAAATCAAATGAGAATACATGACAATATATTTGCCAGTTACCATGAGTAATGTATCTTTGGAGATCCCCCGGCCAACAAACAATCAGGCATGTGCTGCAATTGTGGGTGCTGACTAACGTGACGGGTCTGCGCAGGTAATTCGCGCAACAGGCGGAGCAGTGGGTGCCCAGCCAGCCGGCCAGGGCGTGTCTGGGCCCGCCGGGCGGGCCGCACTGTTGTACGCGTGCCGCCGGCGCAGCTCGGCCTGCAGCTCCTCCACAGACACGGCGCCCAGCGCTCCGGCGCCCAGCAGCGGCGCCGCGCTCGCGCCCTCCGGCACCGACGCCAGGCGCGGCGCGCGCGAGGCGCCCAGGCAGCCCGACGCGCTCCTGCGCGGCGCGCGCCGCGCGGGTGGGCGCGGGGCACAACAAAAGGGAGCATGGCTCGCACAGAGTCCTCAAAAGCAGCCGCTCGAGCGCTCCCAGGCACAGCAGGACTATGTTGAGGTGCACGCAGCAGCACGCTCAGAGTAGAGGTCTCCTGACGCAGGAAGTGCGAACCGCAGACCGACCACGGGCCTCCGCTCACATATGCCGCCCAGTGCCCGCCAGAAAGGTCACAGCACGCCCAGGCGGTCCTGCAAGTGCTCCCGCTTGGTGTGCCCAAGTTGGAGAGGGGCAGCAGAGCAGTGCCCAAGCAGACGCAGGGGCCGCGGCCCGGCCGCAGCCGCCCCAGCCACAGCAGCCACGGCAGGCGCCCGGCGCGCGCACCTGTGCACGCAGTGCGGCGTCTCCGGCGGCGAGGGCGGCCCGACCACCTCCAGCGCCTGCAGGTCGCCCATGCTGAACGCCGTGCGCCTGATGCCGCCCCGGTTGAGTCCAGCCGCCGCGCGCGCCGCCAGCACCACCTGCGCCCGCGCCGCGGCCCACTTGTCGCCGCCGTCGCCGCGGGCCCAGACACAAGCAGGACTGTGTGCGCAGGGCGGCCCGCGTGCAGAGGGCCGCGAAAGGGTACGGGAGACGCGCGACGCGCCTGGCGGTCGTCGGGGCCCTCCTCGTCCGGCGGGCTGGGCGCGCCGAACGCGCCGTCCAGCGCGTCCGGAAAGCTCTCGCCGTCCCAGTTGAGCAGCTTCTCGTCATCTGTCCCCAGCGCCCCAGGAGCCTTGAGCGCGCACGCGGCGGGTGCCGGCTGCACTGCAGGCGCGGGACTGCACGGCGCTCGTCGCGCGGCCAGCGTCACAGCAGAGCCTATGTGTGACGCAGCCCGCGCTGCCCGCGGGCGGGTTCGGGAGGGCGCGGCGCAGTCTGCGTGCCCCTGCGGCCTCCAGCGACAGACCTCCCTGGCACGCGCGTGCACCCAACAAGGCGCCAGCGCACGCAAGGGAGCGCCGCCGAGCGCAGACCGGCGGCGGATGCTGCGGCGCAGCAGGCGAACCCTCGCCACGCGCGCACCGGTGCACCAAGCAGACAACAGCCGGCAACACACTGAGAGCCGCTGCGCTTCACGCAGGCCCTGCCCTGCTGCACACCTGCCAGGTCTGGGCACCAACTCCGTGACACCTAGTAATGCCGTGCGTCCCCGACTTCTGGCAGCCAGGTTGCCCGGCCGACGCCGTGCACGTTCCCAACGGAGGCCGCTGTGCAAAGCCGAGCTGGGCCGGGCCCGTCGGGGCCCCGCGACGCGTTGGGGATCACCTGTTAGGCTGCCTGCCATAGTCTGATCCATGCCGCTCGGCAGCATCAGGTCGTCCAAAGCCCCCAAGGCCCAGGCAGCGTCCATGGCGGAGGGGGCCAGCCCAGGGTGCTCTTGCGCAGCATGCATCTCAGAACATCGCCAGGTCAGCACTGGCACAGTGGCGTGCGGCAGTTCGAAAGCTCGCTGCCGATCTCTCAGCCCCTCCGTCCTCCCCAGCTAGGTGCCCGTGCTGCAAGTGCTAGGCTGCCCTTAGGGTTGGCAGCCAGGCCCTCGTCCGAGCTGAGCTAGCTGATTGGCTTAGCAAGTTGTTGCCATCAAGGAGGCAAGGAGCCCAGGGCCGCGCTTCAGAGGCGACGCTGCCGCCGCCATGGGCGCGACCGCTGTTGCGCAGCGCTACCAGGGCGTGGAGAAGCACTCGTCCGGCTTTCGGCTCCTGTCGGCGATGGGCTGGAAGGAGGGCGAGGGCCTGGTGCGCCGCGCTCTGTTCTCGGACCTGGCCGCGCCCCCCGGCTACACAGCCCGTCTCAGGCGCGCGTGTCTCGCCAGGGCGCGAAGAAGCAGGGCATCAGGGAGCACGTCAAGGTCCGGAAGAAGCACGACAGCGCGGGCGTGGGCGCGGTGCGCTGGCTGGCAGCCCCCTTCATATTTGCCGTGGCTTCCATGGTAGTGCGCGCCTGCCGGCGGCGGCTCACGGGGCGCGCGGTGCAGGTGGAGGCCGTGAAGCAGGCGCGCGACTGGACGCTCGGCATGGCAGCGTTCGACCGCGTGCTGGCAGCGCTGAACCAGGCGCCCGCGGCGCCGGCCGGCGCGGGGCCCGAGGCCGGCCCAGACACGCTGGGCGCGCAGCCGCAGGTGGCCGCAGCAGACGACGGCGCGGGAATCCCGGCCGCGGAGCCGCCGAGGAAGCGGCGCAAGGCTGCGCCGGCCAGCGGCGCAGCGGAAGGCAAGCGGCAGCGTGCGTGTGCGGCGGCGGACGCCTGCGCGTCGGGCGCGCCCGCGGAGCCGGAGCCGCGCGGCAAGCGGCGCAAGCGCGCCGGCGCGCAGGGCGACGGCGCGCAGGCGGCGCTGGACGGCGCCACCGCGGCCGCAGGTGGCGCTGCCGAGTCCGCCGCAGCGCCGGCCGGGGCTGAGGCGGGCGGCGCCGATGCGACGGCCGCGGGCGAGGGCCGCGCGGGCGGCAGCCACCTGGCGCGCTTCACGCGCCGGCGGCGCTGCAAGGATGCGCGCAGCTACTCTGGCGCGGACCTGGCGGCCATCCTCGGCGCGGCGCCGGAGCCCGGCGAGCACGCCGACAAACGCGCGCTGCCGCTGGACGGCCCGCGCGCGGCGTGCACTCCCGGTGCGTCCTCTGATGGCCGCAATCGCAGCGTGGGCCGCAGACTCACGCGCGGAGCTGGCCGGCCGACCGCTGCGCCGCTGCCTCGTGCTCCCCCCCCCCGCAGCCCGGTCACGCAACATGTCCGGGGGCTGCGCAGGCGCGGGCGGCGCGCCGGCCGAGGAGGCGGAGGCCCCAGCCCCAGCGCGCGCGCCGGACCCGGAGGACGCCTGGTGGCGCCGCTGCTTCGTGCGTGCGGGCCGCCTGGGCAGCCAGGCGCAGGCGGCGGCGGACGCCGCCGCAGGCCTGCAGCCGGCCAGGCCGAAGGTGCGCCCCCCGCGCGGCTGGTTTGCACTGGCCATGGTGATGTGCAGGGTCACCTGTGTGCTGGCTGGCTGTTGTTGTTGCATGGAGTCGTTGCTCTCAGGCAGCGACGTCGGACTGTGCGCGCGGCAGATCAAGGTGGCGGGCTTCTCGGAGGATGACCAGGCCAACCTGTACATGGCTGCGCACGACGCTAGCGGCAAGGGCCGCCAGGGCCTGGGCATCGCGAGCCGCCCGAAGAAGATCGCTGGCGCGCGCTGGCAGGTGCGCACGGGCTGGCCGCCCTGCGGCAGCGCGCCCCGACGCGCCTGAATGGGGTAATGCGGCAGCCGTGCGCAACCCCGTGCGCGCGTGCGCAGGGGCGTGTTGTGGCCGGCGCTCCATGCGGCGCACGCGCTCGGCCGGCACAGGGCTGAGGCCCATCCGCGCGCCCGGCGGCAGGGCACTAAAACGCAGCTGGACAGCGGCGACGAGGCGCCCGCCGCCGCGCCCGCCGCCGCCGCGGCCGAGGACGCCCCCGCTGCCGAGGCGGGCGCGGAGGCCAGGCCAGCTCGCCAGCAGGCGGCCGCCCCAGAGCCGGGACTCGGCGCCGCGCGCGTGCGCAAGTTGGCACGGCAAGCGCTGCGCGCGGCGCCGGGCGGCGCGCTGAAGCCGCGCCGGCTGCTGCGCCGCGTGGCCGCCGCGGGCGCAGGCGGGCTGTCGCTGGACGCGCTGCTGGCGGCGGTGGCCGGCGGCGGCCGCCTTGCGCTGGTCGGTGGGCGCGTGGTTCTGGGCGGCGCGCCTGCGCTCGCCTGACGGCGGCGCGCTCTTGACGGCCTGCTGCGAGACGTACGGTGCGGCGCATGGGCGCGGGCGGGCTGGCGTTGGCTGCACCGCCAGCGACCGCCGCTGCAAGACCATCACACTGGCTGCTGGGCGCTGGCACCGGTGGCGCCCCATGCCCCGGCCCGCAGCGTGCTGATCACAGAGACACGCTGTGCGCTCAGCTCGAGGTCTGCTTTGTGGCGACGGGCACGTTGCGTGCGCGTTGGCGCTGTCACCGCAGCGCGCGTGAACATGCATGCATGAAGAAGCAGCCGCGGGCAGGCCAGCCTGCTGTAGCGCAGTGGATGGCATCCGCTGGATGCGCGCGAAGTGTCTGCATTCCATGCTTGCTTAGGGCGGATTTGGGACGCTGGTTAGACAATGTGCCAGACACTGTTGCCTGCTTGCGCTGCTGTGGGGTGCGGTGTCTGTACGCGTATGCGCCATGTTTGTGGACCTGCAGTCACCGCCGCAGGTACAATGTCTAGAGCAGTTAGCACCGTTGAGGTTGCGCGTGTGTGGTTTGTAAGCTAGCATGGGCAGTGGCGGCGGTAGCTAGGTAGAGGTGCTAGGACGGTCGCGCAGAGCATGCCATGTCTGTACACAGACGTCAAGCAGCATGAGCGAGCACGCTGGCGTCTAAGAGCCCGTTGCGTCGGCCGGGCTTGTCCGGGCCTCAGCGCTGTCCACGTGTGGCCTTGGTTCCCGGGCCGGCAGCTCGAGCCCCAGCTGCTCCAGCGTGCGCCGCGCCTCAGCCCGCAGGCCCCGCCACCGTTGCGCCTTTTGCGCTTGCAGCCGGTCCGGCGGTGCACAGCCGCCGTCGCTCTGCCCTGCTGCCGGGCCGCCGGGGGCGCCCCGCCCGTCGCCGGGCTCCGCCGCAGCAAGGCAGGCCAGGGCGGCGGCCTCGCCCTCCGCCGCCGCCACGCGCGCGTGCAGGTCCTGCACCTGAACAGCGCAGAGCGGTTGCAGGTGCACTGCCGGCGAGCAGGTTTTATCCGCAGGCTGGGCAGGGATGCACCGCTTGCAGCTGCGCAGGCGCCAGGCCCTGCGGGATGGCCAGCAGGCTGACTAGCGCCCCGCGCACAAAGCCCCACTCCGCGCCGGCCTGCGCTCCCTCGGCATAGCCTGCGGCGCCCGCGCACGCTTGGCCCCGGCAGCGTGCTTGCAGGCAGCAGCACTCCCAGCCGCAGCCGTGCGTCGGCGGCACCTGCGTCAAAGCCTTCCTGCACGGTGGCGGTCTTGCCCAGGTCCAGCGCGTCCCGGTACCCGTCCTGTGGGCCACGGGCTACGGTCGCGCCGAAACGTGAGGGGGCCAGCGCGCCAATGGTGAGGCGGGCGCGCACGTTGTAAAAGCGCTCATGCCGCACGCCCCACTCATGCCGGGCGTCCTCATGGCCGTCCGCGCCCTCCAGGTCAGCGTCCATGGTGGCTCAGGCCTCTGTTTTCGGGCCCCTCCAATCTTCCCTTTTGTGAGCACAACAACTCTACAAGCTGGGGGACAGGGTCGTACAACATGTCTGCTCATCAAACGGCTCTTTAAAGCAGGCGCAGCCAGGCCAACACACGCTCGAAAAGGCACTCACACAGCCCCTGCGCTGCTCAAGCCTTGCAGCTGTGTTCGGGCGGGCCACGGTCTGGTCATGCGCGCTGGCCGGATGCATGCATGAGAACGCGCATGTGCACGCCAGCTGCGCTCTTGAGCCTGCAGACACCCAGCATTGGCGCAGGCCGCCTTCACGTCGCTCCTTGCACTGGCAGACCCGCTGCGGCCAGGCTGTGCATAGCGGCCCTGCCGCCTGCGCCCCGTGCGGACAGCCCGAGTCGGAAGCGGCTGGCGGTCTTCGTGTCCGGAAGCGGCTCCAACTTCAAACAGATACACGCGGCCACGCTGGACGGCCGCATCAACGCAGATGTGCAGGTGCCTGCAGCGCGCGCCCCCTTCGACCGCGCTCTGCCGCTCGGCAGGCCCTCAGTCGCGCGCGTGCGGCGCCCCGAGGCTCTTGCAGCCGAGCAGGTCGTGGTGAGCGACAAGCCCGGCTGCGGCGGCTGGCGGTATGCGGAGCAGCACGGCATCGCCACGGAGGCGTTCCCGCCGGCCGCCGGCGCAGGCGCGGGCGGCGCCGCCGCGGCGGAGGCGCTGCGCGGCTCGCTGCGCGGCGCGCACGCCGTCGACTATGTGCTCCTGGCCGGCTTCCTCAAGGCGCGGCCCCTGCGGCGGCGCCCCGGCGCGCGGCAGATGGGCCTCGCGGCCGGCCCTTGCGCCCCGCCGCGCCAACAGAGGCGCTGCGCTCGCTGAAAGCGCTTAGAAGCACGGCCACTGCCTCCCCGCATGCGGGGCCCGGGGATGACGCGCGCCGGCGCCGCGCGCAGCTGGTGCCGGAGGCCGTGGTGCGCGAGTACTGGCGCGCGATGCTCAACATCCACCCGGCGCTGCTGCCGGCCTTCGGCGGCAAGGGCCTGTACGGCGCGCGCGTGCACCGCGCGGTGCTCGCCTCGGGCGCGCGCTGGTCGGGGCCCAGCGTGCACTTTGTGGACGCCGCCTACGACACCGGGCCCATCCTGGCGCAGGCGGTCGTGCGCGTGGCGCCCACGGACACGCCGGCCGCGCTCGCCGCGCGCGTGCTGGCGCAGGCGCGGCGCCCGCGCAGCCTGCCGTGCCCCGGCCCCACAGCCCGCGCCGCTCGGCGCGCATGCACAGCCGCCCCGCCGGCCGCGGCCCAAGGCCGCGCCCGCCGCCTGGCGCTGCAGCCGCGCCGGCCGCTGCCTTCCTGTGGCGGTCGTCCTCTGTGGGCGTGCGGGAGTGGCACAACCTGCGTGGGAGCGCCGCCCGCTGTGCGAGGTCGGCCAGCGGTGCCGCGCGGCGGTTGCCGCGCGGGCTGCCGGGCATGCACATGGTGTGCGCTGCCGGGCCTGAGCGCCCGCCCGTGCCAGGAGCATGCGCTGTACCCGGAGGCCGTGGCCGCGCTGGTGGACGGGCGAATCACCTGGCGCGCGGACGGCGTGCCCATCATGTGGACCGCGCATTGAGCGGAGCGCCCGCGGCCCGCACCCGCCCGCGCGGCATGCTCTCATTTGCTCAGGAGCCGGAGCCGGTCGCATGCGGGCGTGCATGCGCGCGCCGGTTGTCTGAATGTGATTTGGTGCCACACCCGCCTCGCCCAGCATGGGCATGCGGGTGTGCAGGCACAGGACGGTCTCATGCCGGGGGGGTGGGCCCCTGGTTAGTCAGCGGGGGCGGCCCGCAATGCCTCAGCGCTATGTGGCGATCAAGCAGCTGTGGTGCAGCTCGGGTCACCGAGCCGCGCGCATGTGGATCGAGGTCGGGGACATGGGCTGCCTTGTGCTGCCTAGCGGTTGGCAGCCTGGCGGTCTGCCGAAGAAGAGCGAGGGAGCGGCTGTAGCGTTCGGCACGTGTCATGGGCAGCACGCTGTTTTATTGTTACAGCCAGACTCCTGCGTTCACAGACGCTTACAGACGGCTCACCCGGGCGCCCGGCCCAGCGCCCAGCGCGCGCGGGGGTGCAGCGCGCGCCGCAGCCGCGCATGCGCGCGGCGAGGCGCCCGCGCGCGCAGGCGCCCCCGGCCGCAGGGGCGCCATCACAATGGTCTGTCTTCTGTCTTCTCACACCGGGGGGGCGACCATCATCGTCTTCCCTATCCAGGCCCTAAGGTTCCGGGGACGGGCGGGGCACATCAGCAACTCGCGGCCGGCGCGCCAGCGGGGTTCACAGGACGGCACACATCCAGAGTCTGATAGAACAGAAGGAGAGCACACTCGGGCGCGCCAACAACGCGGACCCCATCCCCGAACAGGCAACTTTACACTGGAGGCAGGTTCCGCCGCGTGCGGGCGCGCGCGCGTTCACCGTGCCTCGACCGGCGCCCGGTTTGACGGCCGGGCGCCCGTGCCAGCCCGGCGCACATGCGACCAGCGCCGGCCGCAGCCGCCCGCAGGCGCGCGCTCATGGGGCGCAGCCTCGCGCGCGTCAGCGTGCGGCGCCCCAGCCAGGTGCGCGCCCGGGCTCCTACACCGGCATTTCAATTACTGGGCCTCAGGGCGCGCAGCCCCTGCATGGCGAGCGCGCGGCGCGCCGCAAGGCCCCATCCCCCACACCCCAGATGCAATCTGGGGCGCGGCGGCCGGGGGCCCCCGGCCCGCTGGCGGGCGCGGCTGGCAGGGTCCCCCAGCAGTCGCCCGCTCCCGCCGGCGGCGCCGATCAAAATTCAGGCCGCGGCGCGCCAGGGAGCGTAATCTCTGGCAGCGCCCGCGGGTGCGGCGCGGGGCGCAGCGTCATCACGGGCCGCTCGCTGCTGCTGGCCTGCCGGGGCGGCGGGCCCTGCAGGCAGGCCCAACGGGCCGCGGCGCGCTATCACGCCGCCGCGAGCTGGCGCGGCGACGCCGGCGCCGCATGCAGCGGCTCGCCCGCGCCCTGGCCCTGCGCGCCGGCGCACGCCTGCATCGCGCGAGCCCTGACAGTGCCGCCCCTCCAGCAACTGGAACAGCCCTCGGGTGCTCAGGCAAGGCCGGAACGGCCAGGCACACCCGGCGGCTGCCTGGCGGGCGCCCGGACGGCTGCCAGCCGGCAGGCTGCGGCAGGCGGGGGGCGCGCGGCGGGGCGCGGGCGCACCCCGGCAAACACGAGCGGCAGGCAGTCGCGGTCGTGGCAGGGGAACTTGGCGTTCTTGAAGTGCTCCACGCAGCCGCTGCAGCCCTGCACCTTGGCGTAGCACACCTCCGCCACCTGCGCGCCCGGCGCTTCCGCTCGCGCGCGCTGACGCTGCGCGCGCTGCGCTCGGCCCGCCGGAGCGGCACGGTGTCGCCCGCCGGCGCGCTGCGCTCGGCGCCGCCCGCCCCCGCACGCCGCGCCACCGCCCTCCCGCTGCGCACGCTGCTCCAGCGGGGGCCGGCCCCCGCTGCAGCAGCGGCCATGCTACAAGGCA
>JAABUV010004610.1_pt1 | contig 16338 bp, 18 predicted proteins | sample 5559971 | NCBI WGS metagenome assembly JAABUV01 (sample SAMN10711881, study PRJNA513362) | rock metagenome | isolation source: Antarctica rocks | place: Antarctica: Victoria Land, Knobhead nord | collected 2015-12-19
GCCCGTCAAACGTGCCCTTGTCTATCTCTGGTGCTACCAGAGAAAAAGGCATCATCAAAAGCGCCCAAGAACCAGATCAAAACCGGCGCTTACAACCCCTGCCCGCTCCCGTCCCCCTCAACCAGATCATGGGCGACGGCGAGACCACGACCCTGGGCGACCTCCTCCCCGACCCTGACGCCGATCAGCCCGATGCTATGGCCGAGGCCCACGCCCTGGCCGCCGCCGTGCGCGCCGCCCTCGCCACCCTGGACCCCCGCGCGCGGGCCATCCTCGTCGCCCGCCACGGCCTCGACGGGGCGCCCCCGCGCACCTTGCAGGAGATCGGCCAGCAGCTCGGACTCACCCGCGAGCGCGTGCGCCAGGTCGAGGCCAAAGCACTCAAGCGCCTGCGCGACCCCGCCCTGCGCCACTGGCTCGCCGACGACGCCACCCCTGCCGCCTCCTGACACGTCCCACCTGACACGCCCGCACCTGCGATACAGTGGTCATGGCCCCGCGCCGCCAGGGGACGCGTGTGATGCGCGACGCCGCGCACGGGGCAGACGAGCCAGGGGAGGGACACATGACCGACGCTCAGGCCCGCGCCCATGTCTGGACACTTTGCCTCGCCGCCCTCGTGCTCTGTGCCCTCACCGGCCCCGTCGCCGCCCTCCTCGCTCCGCTGGCCCATGACCCATCGCCCGCCCTCCATGTCGTGGCCGCCGTCCTCGCCGCCGCCCTCGTCGGCGCGTACGTGGCCCTCGCCGTCCTGCTCATCGTCGCCGTCCTGCGCGTCGTGCGGCCCCGTCTGGACGGCCATCGCTAGCCCGTTGAGGGAGCGATGGGGCAGCCCTCATGGTGGGGCGACAGGGCGCGCCGGCGTGGCCTCATAGGGCTGATTCTGTGGGACCACGAGGCCGATGCTGTGGGACCACACAAGCTGTTTCCAAGGGACCACCCGGGGGACTAGGACCAAAGCCGTGGTCCCACGCTAGTCCCTCGTTTGACGCGTGAAATAGGCCCCGTGGGACCATCGTGGTCCCACCCCTTTATCCTGGGCGCGGTCCCACGCGTGGTGCGAGGACCACGACGACGTGGGACCACCCATGGTCCCTCGTACCACGGCGCCACGGCGGCCCCGCGCGCAGCGACGGGGCGGAGGGTACGGGCTAGGGGAGCGCCCGGACGACCCGCTCACGCCGCCGCCGCCGTTGGAACTGCCGGTGCCCGCCCCGGTCGAGAGCCAGGCGGCCCAGCCGGAGCACGACCACGACGCCGGCGGCACGGGCGACATCGCCGCCACGGCCGAGACCGCGACGGACGGCGCGACGCGGGATGTGGCGCTCGTCGCCGCAGGGGTCGCCACGTCATGGGAGGACGAAGCCGACCCGTTCGGCCCCGACGTTGAACATTAGGGGCAACTACGACGCGGCTCCGAGGGTCGCTACAAGGGCCGTAGAGGGGCGTGGGGTTGCGAGATAGAGACAACCCCGCGCCCGTTCTCTCTGCCGCTCCTGCGGCGTCACAGCGAATAAGAGCGTTTGTTACAGTGATCGTATGCGGTCTCATCCCTCCACACGCTCGCGGTGTTCTATCGCCGGTAGCCTTCTCGTTCTCCTGGTCGTCCTCGGCGTCGTCGTGGTCGTTGCTGCGCAGGGGCCGGCCCTGATGCTGCCGCGCCTGCGCCATGGGTCGGCCCTGGTGCTGCTACGCCTGCGTCACGGGCTACAAGGGACCCTCCACGGAGATGCGCGCACGGCCGGGGGGCCGGTGGTGTGCCGCGCGGGGGACGTCCTGGCGAGCGCGCATAAGGGCGATCACCTGATCTTGCAGCAACGCTGTGTCACCGCTTTTGGCCGGGTGGCGCTCATCCTCCACGCCCACGACGGCGACACCCACATCAGCGTCCTTCCCGACCGGGGCTATTGGCCCCTCCTCGACACGCACAATCTCGCCTTACAGGGAGGGACACTGGTCGTCGAGGTGGCCCCGGCCGACCGCGCCGGCGTCACGATCCCCACGCTCGGCGCGCATGTGCGCGTCACCGGCGCCTACGTCACGGATCGCGTCCACGGTTGGCGCGAGCTGCACCCGACCTGGCAGATTGTCCGCGTGTCCTGATGCGTGTTGGTCCTGAGCGACGATACGACGAGCAACTGCCGTCCCCGGACGAGCCCTCACCGATCCGAGGCATCTCGCACAACGTGTTCGTCCTGGCCCTGGTAAGCCTCATGCACGGACACCGCCAGCGAGATGATCTACCCGCTCGTGCCGCTCTTTCTCACGGGTGTGCTCGGCGCGCCGGCGACGGTGGTGGGTCTGATCGAGGGCCTGGCGGAAGCGACGGCCAACGTACTCAAGCTAGTGTCCGGACGCATCACTGACCGCCGGGGGGGGCGACGCAGCTGGGTCTTCGCCGGCTACGGCCTCTCGGCCCTTTCGAAGCCGCTGCTGGCCCTGGCAACCGTCTGGCCGCTGGTCCTCCTGGCGCGCCTGGTTGATCGTGTGGGCAAGGGCACGCGGGGGACGCCGCGCGACGCCATCATCGCCGCGTCAAGCGATCCGGCCAGACGCGGCAGTGCCTTCGGCTTCCACCGCAGCATGGACACGATCGGCGCGGTAGTCGGCCCTTTGGCCGGCTACGCGCTGCTGACCTGGACCGCCCAGAACTTCCGGCTGGTCTTCCTCCTGGCCGCCGTCCCGGCCATCGCGGGCGTGCTGCTCATCGGGCGCGTGCGCGAGCCGCGGCACGTCGCCACGCGTACTCCGGCGATGGGTGGCGCGGCCGCATCCTTCACCTGGCGCGGCGCCACGCCCGCCTATCGCGTCTTCCTCGTCATCGGCGTGCTCTTTGCCCTGGGCTGTCAACGCCAGTGAGATTTGACCCAGTGATCGCCAAGTTAGCTTGACCCCCCGTGAGCCCGCCTGGCGACCGCGTCGCTCAGCATCCACCAGAGATGAGAGCACACGCCAGGTACGAACTGCTTGAAAAAGAAGGGTCATGTTATCTTGGCGCAGATGGGTCAATTCTACGTCGCCGTGTACAGGGCAAGTCCTCCGACACGTTCCTGATCCTCCGCGCGCATAACCTAGGGCTGGGGACGCTCGCCACCGTGCTAGCCTACGCCGTCTATAACGTGGTCTATGCGGCGGTGGGCTGGCCCGCCGGCATCCTGTCCGACCGGCTCGGCCGGCGCGGTATCCTCGTCGCGGGCTTCGCGCTCTTTGCCCTCGTCTACGGCGGGATGGGCCTGGCCACGGGGGCGCTGGTCGTGTGGCCGCTCTTCGCTCTATATGGCCTCTACATCGCCCTAACCGACGGCGTGACGAAAACCTACATCACCGACCTCGTGCCGGCGACCCAACGCGGAGGGGCGCTGGGCCTATACGCCGCGACGACGGGCCTCATGGCGCTGGTCTCCAGCGTGCTCGCGGGGCTTTTGTGGGATCATGTGAGCCCCGCCGCACCCTTTTACCTCGGCGGGATGACAGCCCTGGGCGCGGCCGTCGCCGTCGGTCTGCTCATCCCGCGACGGCCAGCATCGCACGCCTAACACGTCCCACCGTGCGCCACACGCCCCGCACCTAGCCGCGACTGTGCTGCTCGTCGCGACCCGGCGCATGACCACGCCCGCGTCCCCGTGCCCGGTCGTCCTCCTGCCCCGGCCCCTCCGCGCGTCCCGGCGTGGCGCGCAGGGCGTCGTTCCAATCCTTCGCCCCGGCCGGGGGCCGCTCGCGCACGATGGCCTCGGCGCGCGGGTACGCCTCCCGCACTTGCGCCCATAGCTTGTTCCCGCCTCATCCGCGCCAGCCAAGCCCAGGTCTACCAGCGCGTCCTCCCCGGCCTTCCCGTCGCCCTCGCTGACCCCTATTTTCGCCTCGCCCTTGCCAAGGCCGCGCGTCAGGCCGGCCTCGACCTCTTCCCGCCGGACCCTACGGGACGGTGACAGACGACGCTGCCGGAGTGACGTGGACAGCCCCCTTGGGACCAGGCCCCGGTGTGGAGCCTCCGCTCACAGCGACAGGACATACGGTACGGGTGAGGTCAAGCGGACGCGCGACAGGGGAACGGCGGCGTGACGATCACGTTAGCTTGCCGGGCGCGGCGCCAGCCAGGCCTCGCGGGCTCGTGCCAAAACGATGGGCGTCGGGGGCGGCAACGCCTCGTCGCACCCCTCCCCATCGTTGGCCTCACGCACCGTAGACGTGGCGGGGCAGGCGCGCAGCCCGGCAAAGGTATACTCGTAGAGCGCTTCGTCTTCCGCGGTGGCGCCGGCGAGATCGGCGACGTGGGCGAGGTCCTGACCGCACGCGCGACAATGGACAATCGCCGACCCGCGCGCCAATTCGATGCCGCGATGTCCCCCTCTGGTCACCCCGTCGATCATGGCGGATCGACCGAACACCTGGCGCAGGCCCAGGATATGCCGCGCCAGCTCGTCGTCCACCTCCGCGCGTCGCGCGCCGCTCACCACGGGGCTGCAAACGTGCGCAAGTGGGATCGACGTCGGCTCATCCGAGGGCGCACAGGGCACGAGCTGAGGCGCGCCGCGCGTGAGGGGCAGGCACAGGGGGCAGAGATAGGGCACGCCCGCGTCCGGATTCGCCGGGTCCGCGCGCAACGCGGCGAATCCGGAGCGCCACCAGGCGTGTAGAGCGTACATCAGCCTCTCACGTAGCGGGACGACGGGGACACGTACCGCGTCATGCGGCGGGACCGGGGAGAGAACGTCCCGACTGGATGTAGTCTCCTCGCGCGTGTCTCGTGGGCCAACGGGCTCATCGGGGATGATATCGCCGAAAAGATAACGCATACAATCCCTGTCCTCGGTCCTTCTCATATCACCGTGGTAGCGCGGTCCTACGCCGCACCGCTGCGCGGCGTTAGGTCGCCCGTGTGCAGCCGGGGGACGATGAGCGTCCCATCCGCGAGCGCCCGGTCGAAGGCCGCCACCAGGCGCGGATCGTACTGCGCGCCCGCCCCTTCACGCACACGTCGGATCGCCTCGGACGCGGGCAACGCCATCCGGTAGGTGCGCGAACTGGTCATGGCGTCGAATGAGTCGGCTACCGCCAGGATCGCCGCGTCTGGGGGGATGGCGTCGCCAGCGAGGCCGTCAGGGTAGCCGCGGCCGTCCCAGCGCTCGTGATGGTGGCGCACTGCTGGCAGGATCTCCTGCAGAAAGGGCAGTCCGCGTAAGATGCGCTCGCCGATGACGGGATGTTCCTTGATAACCGCGAACTCCTCGGTGGTTAGTCCTGCGGGCTTCAACAGGATGGCGTCGGGCACACCGATCTTCCCGACGTCATGGAGCACGCCCGCCTGGTGAATGCGCGCGACGTCACCCTCCGATAGGCCGAGCGCGACGGCGATGGCGGTGGCGTAGGCGGCCACGCGCCCCGAGTGCCCGCGCGTGTAGGCGTCCTTGGCATCGACCATCGCTGCCAGGGCCTCGACCGTGGCGAGGTTGGCGTCATCGAGTTGCGCGGCCAGGGCCACCGGGTCGCGCGATAACGCGCCATCTTCGGCCTGGCGTACCCGGTCCCCGCCGGCGCGCTTGGCCGCGTAGGAGGCGCTGTCAGCCGCGCCGATCAGACCCTCGCGCGTGGTGGCGTGCTCGGGCATGGCCGCGACACCGACAGACGCGGTGACGTGGATCGCGCGCGGTCCATGCGCCATCGTCAGACAGGCCAGTTCCTCCCGGATGCGCTCGGCCAAACTCAATGCTTCATCCATGTCGGTTTCGGGGAGAATCAGCGCGAACTCGTCGCCGCCGTAACGCGCCACGACATCGCCCTGGCGCGTCTGCGCACGCAGACAGCGCGCCACCGCGACGAGCGTCACGTCGCCGGCCTGATGACCATGGGTGTTGTTGATGAGCCCGAAACCATCGACGTCGATCATGATCACGGCGAGCGTATGGCCACCACGCCGCGCACGAGCCACTTCCTGCGCGATGCGATCCTGGAAAGCGCGATGGTTGAGCAACTCGGTCAGCCCATCCTCGGAGGCCTGGGCGAGGGCGCGCGCGTGAAGGAGCGAGTTCTCTAGGGCGGTGGCGGCCTGCGTCGCCAACAGCATCAGCACGTCGCGGTCGTCGTCGGTCAAGAGTCGAGACAGGTCCATCAGCCGGAGCGCCCCGACGACAGCCACGTCCTCGTCATCACGCACCACCTCGATCGGCACGACCACCGTCGTCCGGTCGTCGTCGTCGGACGCCTCGACGATGCCCCGTCCGGCCAGCGGGAACGCCAGCCAGGCCGGTCCGGCGCGGTCGGCGTCTTCTGGCTCCAGCACCACCCGTTCAAGTCGCGTTGGATCGTCGGGGTCACATTGATACGCGGCCGCTACTGCTGCCCCTGAGAGGGCGCGCGCGCCCTCCGCCACACGCCGCAGGGTATCCGCCGCATGCTGCTGCACGCGCAACGCCTGCCCCGTGGTGACGACCGTCCGCAACTGCACGTTACGCCGGCTCAAGGCCTCGCCATGAGCGACCAGGGCATCGGCGTGCCGGGCTGTAGTCCCGAATGCGACGTACAGGGCGATCATGGGGGTGATGAACAGCACGAGCAGGACGGGATGGACCTGATAGAGCGCCGCCGCCAGGGCGCCCAGCGGTAAGGACACGCACTCGAAGAGGACCCCGTCGTGGAGCAGGTCTCGCGGTTGGAGGCGGCGTGGTGGCGGCGTGAGCAGGAACAACGCCCCTTGCAGCAACCCGTTGTCGATGAGAATGTAGCCCGTGATGAGGGCAGCGACCGCGGGCAGATGCGCGGGGATCGTCGCCGCTATCGGAGTCAACACGGCGTAGAGGAGGCTGGGTAGCCCGACGTTCAATGCGGTGTGCGCAATGTTGAACAATTTTTTGCCCCCGGCTCGACGCCCTGGCAGCTGCGCCGCGCTGATTGTCACGAGGGCAGCGATCAGGGGGAGCGGCGGCGGGAGGAGAACGATCATGGCGACATGCACACTGGCCGCGAGGGAGTGCGTTAGGTCCGCCACACGGAAGGTGATACGCTCACCGACCCACGTCAGGCCCGCGAACAGAGCCGTCGTCGCGAGGAGAGGCAGCGTAAGCCGCGGGGCTGGCAGGAGTCCAGGGACTAGGAGTAACACGGTCAGGCCCGTGAGCACGGTGACATAGAGCCAAAACCCGGTCGGTTGCTTGCCCATCTGTCTCAGCCTTCGCCTCTGTTGCTACTGGCGCGTTCCTCACGTTTATGACATAAGTATCGGCGCGACCAGGCCGGCAAGCTATGGGAGGATAGGGGGAGCCCGAAAGGCGATGCGGGCTATTGGCAATGACATGAGTTAGCTACGGGAGTTAATTATGGGAGTTAATTATGGGAGTTAATTATGGGAGTTAATTATGGGAGTTAATTATGGGAGTTAATTACGTGTAGACAGGCGCATAGGAAAGAAGTACTATAGCGATGACCCCATAAGGGGCAGCCTCAACAGGCTATAGACTGATAGGTAATCCGGGGGTAGCCCGGTAAGGAGTCGAGAATCTATGAAGCGCATCTTTTTCCCGCTCGCTTTCATTGTGGGCCTTGCCGTTGCCCTATCGGGCGCGCACGGCGCGGCGCACCCCCTCGCGACGACCCACCTGACAGGTATCCAAAGCAATACGACCCACCTCACCTAGAGCCATAACGCGCGGCACGATAGTATCCTCATCGCGTCACCCGATTCTTTTACAAGCAGGTACAAGCAGGAAAGCCTCGGCGTCGCGGACCATCCGCAGGCCGAGGCTTTCCTAATGCTCGCGAAAAGGGGTGACGTCCTTTCGTTGGCGCGGTGGATGGTCGCCATCGCGGCCCGGCTGCTGCCTTATCCCCCCAGGTGGGGGCGCTCGATAGTACCGGGTCGTGGCTATCATCGTCTGTCGTCCACGCCGATGCCTACACCATGGAACTGTCGTCCGACTATTTTCCCGATGAGTTGCGCATGGGCTGGCGCGCGGCGCACAAGCTACACCGTGACATTGCACAGGAACCAGAGACCTATCGCATCGTGCGTCTGACGCAACCAGAGGGCTTGCCGTATTGGGAGATCGACGTGGAACATCGACCGACAGGTGAGCTATTCTGTGTGCGCTGGTGGGCTGAGTGGGCAGTCCGCCTGCGAAGAGATGCGGGGTATTGACGCTCCGCCCCATTTCAGCGCATGTGTCGATTGAGTATCTCAGAGACATGATGGCGTCGTGTATCGCCGTCCCGACGCGATCGGGTACGGTCCCACTTCCCCATGCAGGGATAGCACACAAGCCGAGAACAAGACACGGCTAGCCGATGTGATCCGCTCAAAATACCAGGACGGTGGCTCGCCAAACAGAGAAAACATTATCGTGGCTGCGGTCCTCGCCACCCTGCTCATCGTCGCTGTCCTGAGCGTCGTACGGCCTCGTCTGGATGTGGACGGCCATCGCTAGCCCGTTGGGGGAGCGATGGGGCGGCCCTCATTGTGGTGCGACAGGGCGTGCCGTCGTGGTCCCACCGGCCGCGACACGGGGGACCACCGCGCCGTTTGCGTGGTCCCACCATAGGACCACGGCACCGTTTGCGTAGTCCCAGAGGAGCCGTTTACGTGGGACCACCCGTGGTCCCAGGACCACGCCCATGGTCCCACGTTTTACGCGTGAAAGAGGCCCTGTGGTCCCACCCTTTACCCTGGGCGAGGGGCCACGCCCGGTCCTGGGACCACGACGCGATGGGACCACGCCCGGTCTTAGCCCCCGCACACGACGGCCCCGCGCGCAGCGACGGGGCCGATGGTACGGGCTAGGCGTCCGGGCGCAGGAGCGGTCGCGGGCGGCGGCGAGGGACGCGTCGCCGACGCACGACAGGCCGCCAAGCCGCTGGGATCGCCGGCGCCTGCGATACTGCGAGGTGGAGGGGCGACGCGGCGCCACCCAGGGCCACGGCTAGGTCAGGCTAGAGCAAGGCGAGGAGCATGGCACGGACGACGGTCGCGTATTGGCAGCACGTCGGCACCGGCGAGGTGTTCGTCGTGCGGGTGGACGCCGCCGGCCAACTCGTGAGCGCCCGTGGCCCTCTCTCCGCCGCCGACATCGGTGTCGCGCTCTTCGGCGCTCCCGCGCCCGGCACCGCGTGGCGCAACCTGCCCACGCCCGCCGACGAGGAGGCCGACGTCGTTTCCCTGGACCATGTGCCCGGTGTCACCCTCGACTGGGACGCGGACTATATCACCCTCCCGCACTGGCGCTCCGCTCGCCCGACCACCGTACCCCACGACGAGGACGGGGACGGCGCGTGATGGAACCGACGCGTCGGCCGCCGGTCAGCGGTCCGGGCTGGAACGAGCGGGCCGCCGTGGCGCTCCTCGTCGTCGTCGCCGGCCACTTGCTCGCCGCCGAGCCCCCGTCGGCGGCCCGTCCGCTCACCCCGGACCGCCTGGCTCGCTTCGTCGCCGCCCACGATCTCCCCGCGCTCGTGGCCGTTTGTGAGGGGAGCCCGAGTGAGCAGGCGCGCAACGGCGCCCAGCAGCTGCGCCGCCTCATTCGCGCCGGTCAGGCCGGTGTCTACCAGCGCGTCCTGCCGGGTATCCCCGTCGCCCTCGCCGACCACTTCTTCCGTCTCGACCTCGCGCGCGCTGCCGCCAAGACCGGCCTCGATCTCTTCCCATCGGCCCCATGAGGGCGCTGATCGTGTGGGTCCGGCGTGGGTCCAAAGAGGCTCAGTCCGTGGGTCCACCCGTGGGTCTAGGCCCAAACCTGTGGACCCACGCCAACCTCGCATTTTACGCGTGAAAACGGGCCTTTGGAGCCCCCGCGACCCGCTCTTTGCCCTGGGCGTGGACCCACCCGTGGGCCTAGACCCAACGCGGGACCGGCCCCGCGCAAAGCGCAAGGGACCGCAAGGGAGAGACAGAACCTGACGGGGGCGCGCGGGCCGGGTGCGCGTCATCAGGACGGTCGCCCGCTGGGCGCAGGCGTCATGACGCGGGCTCTGTCCCCGTCGCCCAGCGCGTCGTGCGCAACCACCGCCCCAGGTCATCGGGCGGCAACGCGTGGCTGACATAGTAGCCCTGCGCCCCGTCGCAGTTCAACGCTTCGAGGATCTGCCACGTCCGCGCGTCCTCGACCCCTTCGGCCACGAACCGCAGGCCCAGACTGTGACCGAGCCCGATGGTCGAGGCGACAATCGTCGCGTCGTCGCTATCCGTCGTCATGTGCGTGACAAAGGACTTGTCGATCTTGATTTCGTCGACGGGCAGCCGCTTGAGATAGGCCAATGAGGAGTAGCCGGTGCCGAAGTCGTCGATGGCGATGCGGACGCCTAACGCGGCGAGGCGCGTGAGCACGTCGAGCGCGCTGGCCGGGTGCGCCATGACCGCGCTCTCCGTCACCTCGACGCGCAGCCGCGTGGCCGGGACGGCGTGCGCGTCGAGCAGGGCCGCGATGGTGGCGGGCAGGTCCGGGTCGTGCAGCACGCGCGCCGAGAGGTTGACGGCCGCGCCCAGGTCCAGGCCCGCGTCGGCCCAGGCACGGAGCTGGCGCGCGGTCGTGTCCAGCACCCAGCGTGTCAGCGGCACGATGAGGCCGGTCTGCTCGGCCAGGGGGATGAAGTCGTCGGGCGGGAGCAAGCCGCGCTCCGGGTGCTGCCAGCGCGCCAGGGCTTCGACCATGTGGACCTGCCCGGTGGTGACATCGACCGTGGGCTGGTAGTGGAGCCGCAGTTCGTCGCGCGCGATGGCGCCATGGAGGGCGCTGATGAGGGCCAGCCGGCCGGGCGTATGCTGGTCGTGGTCGGGCGCGTAGAGGGCGTAGCCGGTCCCGGCACGCTTGGCCGCGTACATGGCGACGTCGGCCCGGCGCAGCAGCGTGGCGGCCTCCTCGCCGTGGTCGGGATAGAGTGCGATCCCGATGCTGCCCCCCGCCACGACGCCCTGATCTCGGAGCGTGACGGGCGCGGCCAGGGCGGCCAGCAACTTGCGCGCGGCGCCGACGGCGCTCTCCTGGTCGTCGCCGGGGAGGAGCACGGCGAACTCGTCGCCGCCGAGCCGGGCGACCGTATCGGACGCGCGCAGCGCCGCCTGGATGCGCCGGCCGACCTCCTGGAGGAGCGCGTCGCCCGCGTCGTGACCGAGCGTGTCGTTGACCTCCTTGAAGCAGTCCAGGTCCAGCAGGAAGAGGGCGAAGGGCGTGCGGTCGCGGCGCGCGGCCGTGAGAGCGTGGCCCAGGCGGTCGCCCAGCAGCGTGCGATTGGGGAGGCCGGTCAGGGGCCTGTCGGTGCAGCTCCTCCTCGGCCCGTTTGCGGTCGGTGATGTCGCGGCTGTTGAGGAGGATACCGCGCACAGTCGGGTCGTGTAGGCGGTTGTTGGCGATGGTCTCGGTCATGCGCCAGGAGCCGTCCTTGTGGCGCACGCGGAACTCGATCCGGCGCACGCTGCCCGGCTCTCGGAGGTGCGCGGCGAACGTCGCCTGCGCCTGCGCTAGGTCGTCGGGATCGACGAACGTGGTGGCGGGCCTCCCCTCCAACTCTGCGGGCGCGTAGCCCAGGACATGCGCCGTCGAGGGGCTGGCATAGCGGACGACGTTCGCGGCATCGAGCACGGCGATCATGTCGGAGGAGTGTTCGGATAACGCGCGGAAGCGTTCCTCGCTCACGCGCAGCGCCTCCTCAGCGCGGACCCGCTCCGTCACGTCGGTCCCGACGCCGATTGCGCCCGTGATGTCGCCCTGCGCGTCGGTGAGCGGCGCGTAGCGTACCTCGATCACCCGGTCCGCGATCTCCAGGAGGGCGCTGGTCGCCTCGCCGGCGAGCGCACGCCGCATCTTGTCGAGCACAGCGGGGTGCTCACAGTAGAGGTCGAAGGCGTTGTGCCCCACGAGACCTGTGGAGGTCAGGCCCAGCGTGTGGAGGCCCTGGCCCTCAGCCAGGGTGATGACACCGTGCCGGTCCAGGGCGAAGATACCGACGGGCGCATTGGACACGACGGCGCGCAGGACGACGTCGGGGCTTGTGCCCCCCGCATCGGTGGGCGCGGGTGTGCCCCGTCGTGTGCGCTTGCCCGGTGGCTGCGGCGTGTCCAGGTGTGCCCCCTGTCCCTCGTGGCGCGTCGTGTGTGGCGTCTGCCTCTGTCCTTAGCTATAGCACAAACAGGGGCAAGAGCAAGGTCGCGCGTCAATCCACCTGCGGCCGGGCGCGCCGATCCGGGGCGTGTCACGGTCGAAGCTCTTGGCTTATCACAAGTGTAACGTGGTCAACGCCAATGACGCCAGTCCCCTCTAAACGTTGGGGGACTGTTATGAGCCTCGTGATCGACCCACAGAGCTTACGCGCCCTGCGCCAGGCGCACGACTGGGATCAGCAGACCTTGGCCCGCGCCGCGGCTGTCGATCCCTCGGTCGTGTCGCGCCTCGAACGGGGGCTGCAAGACGATCTGGATGCGTCCGTCCTGGTCGCGCTGGCGCGCAGCCTTGGTGTCCCCGTCGATGCGCTGCTGGCCGCGCCGACCGCGCGCACGGTCGCCGACGTCGTGCCCGAACTGGCCGCTGCCGTCGCGGAGGTCTCACATCTGCCGGAGGCCGAGCAGCGACACCTGGCGGCCATGCTGCGCGCCTATGTCACGTCGCGCCAGGAGCAGGAGCAGGACCGCCTGTAACGGTGCCGATCTACCCCAACCGGCGCCGGCGTGGCTCGTTGGCTCGCCGTGCTCACGGCACCAACACAGCGTTGCGCAGGGCATAGGCGCAAGATCGGCCGCGACACCGCCACTAGCTCACCGCGCTCGTGGCTGGTCCCGACTGGTCGACTCTGCCCTCTGCCTGACGATGGTTGGAGGTGGCCCTGGCATCGCTGTACGGCGGCAGGGGGGAGGGTCTGCGGTCCCATCATGGCGCGTCCGGGTGGGGGTGTCCCTATCGCACCGTTATACTCCTATTCCCGTGGGGGGTGGCCACGGGGGCGAGTGGCACGCCGGATGCTCCTCACTGTGCGGGCAAGGATGATTTCCCGTCACGGATGGGGGTGGTCCCCGCAAGGAGCAACGAGACCATGGCAGACGGCACGATCACGGAGCACATGCCGGTCGTGGGCGCGGACAGCGCGCCGGTCGGCACGGTGGACCACCTGGACGCGCAGGACACGATCAAGCTCACCAAGGATGCGCACGGACAACACCACTGGATTGCCGCGACGGAGGTGGCGCGGGTCGATGCGCAGGCCCACCTGCATCAGCCCGCCGCACAGGCGATGCAGGGGTGGATGGACACCCCGCCGGCGCGGGAATAGGGCTGGCCGCCCGGCCGTTCCCTGCCCGCGCACGCGGATCAGCCAATCATGGCGGCGCGCCGTGGCGCCGGAGGACTACGGGGCGACGAGGTATCCTCGGAGATCAGCAGAGTTGAGAGTTGGGGGTGCCCATGCGCCTGGCATGAGGTGTGCTGTAGCCTGGTGGGAGTGACGCACCGGGTATCAGCGCGGTCTGCGCTGCGGCGCATCGGCGACACCGACACAGGGAGAGGGCAGACCATGGCAGCCACCACGAACACGTTGCAGCAACTCCTCGACCAGGGCCAGAGCCCCTGGCTCGACTATATCACCCGCGACCTGATCAAGAGCGGCAAGCTCCAGGCGTTGATCGACCAAGGGATCGTGGGCATGACCAGCAACCCCACGATCTTCCAGAAGGCCATCAGCGAGGGCGAGGCCGACTACGACGCGGACCTGCGCACGATGGTCCGCGACGGCAAGAGCGTCGCCGACATCTACGACGGGCTGGTGCTCGACGACATCCGCCACGCCGCCGGCGTGCTGCGGCCCGTCTACGACCGCACTGACGGGCGCGACGGCTACGTGAGCATCGAGGAGCCGCCCGACATGGCCGACGACACCGCGCGCTCGCGGGACGAGGCGCGCCGCCTGTTCCACTATCTGGACCTCCCCAACGTGATGATCAAGATCCCCGGCACGCCCGCGGGCATCCCGGCCGTCCAGCACGCCATTAGTGAGGGGATCAACGTCAACGTGACGCTCGTCTTCGCGCTCGACGCTTACCGCCAGGTCGCCGAGGCGTACATCGCCGGCCTGGAGCAGCGCGCCGCCGCCAGCCAGCCCCTCGACCGGATCGCCTCGGTGGCCTCATTCTTCGTCAGCCGCGTCGATACGGCCGTGGACAAGAAGCTCGACGCGCTTATTGCCGAGGTGAACGACGGGGGCAAGAAAACGGAACTCGCCGCGCTGCGCGGCACGGCGGCCATCGCCAACGCGAAGCTCGCCTACGCCGCCTATCAGGAGATTTTCTCCGGCCCGCGCTGGGAGGCGCTAGCGCGGAAGGGGGCCAGGACGCAACGGTGCCTATGGGCCAGCACGAGCACCAAGAACTCCGCGTACCGGGACATCCTCTACGCCGAGCAGTTGATCGGCCCCAACACCGTGGACACGATGACGCCGGCGACCATCGACGCCTTCCGCGACCACGGCCAGGTCGCGCGCACGGTGGATCGGGATGTGGAAGACGCGCGGCGCGCGTGCGCCGCGCTCGAGCGGGCGGGCATCTCCCTGGATGCGGTGACGAAGCAGTTGCAGCGGGACGGCGTGCGGCAGTTCGCCGCTTCCTTCGATGACTTGACCAAGACGATCACTGCCAAGCGTGAGGAGATGCTGGCTCAGGCCCATTAAGGGAACAACGCTCGCCGCGGGCAGGGGCTCCGTCCCGGTGTCACGCGGGGGCCGTGAAGCGACAAGGAGGAGACCGATGGTCACGCCACGCACCCACTACCCGGACAGTCCACAACGTCCCGATCAGCCCGCTCTACCCGGTCAACCGCCCTATCCAGAAACGCCAATCCCCGGCCAGCCTCCGGGTACCGCGATCCCCGGTCAGCCGCCGCTGCCGGGCACGCCCGATCTCCCAGGGCGGCCGCCCGTCCCAGAGACGCCGATCCCCGGCCAGCCCCCACTCCCCGCCGCCTTCCCGCTGCCAGGAGAAGGTGACGGGCCAGAGTCCCCGCGCACCTTCTAAAGGGTGACGCGACCCGCGCGACGGGCGCGCATTCCGTACGCCTGCCGCGCCCCCTGGTGGAGGGTACGCGCGGACAGGGGTGGGAGGCCGGCTGTGCGCCCGGACCAGTGCGCGGGTCTTCCGCGCGCCCGGCCTCCTGACGCACACGCCGGGCGCGCGCCGCGCGCTGATTCAGGAACGCTTGACGTTCATCTGATCGAGCACTTTGGAGACCTTGTGGGCCAGATCGACGGGGTTGCCGGTCGCCAGGCAGTGCGCTCAGTAGAGCTGCGGGAACTCGTCGGTGTCCTGATTGTAGAGGCAGTCGACCATCAAGCCCTGCTGGCGTGCCACCCCGAGGGCCGCGTTGATCTCGGAGGCGATCATGCCGAAATCGGGCGCACATGCCGCTTGGCCGTTGCCGAGCGGCTCGAAGATGACCGGGATCGCGATGTTCAAGTACGGGCTGATCGCGACGCCGCCGAGGTGGATGGTGTCGGCGCGCGGGATGCTGACCGTGACCACACCGTCGCTGCCCACCTGGGCGTCGCCACCCAGGATGCGCCCCAGTTGGGCGGTGGGCAGGGGCGTTGTCGGGTTGCCAGGTTGAGTCTGGGGCAGCGGAGTGCCGGTCACCTTGATGGCCGCGATCATCGCCTGGGCGATGTGGAGCGGGTCGCCGATGGCCCGGTAGTGGATGTGCCACGTCTGCGGGGACTCGTCGACGAAGTGTTGGTGAAAGGCCTGGAAGACGATGCCGCCCTCGAACAGTTTGTCCATGAAGGGGTTGGTCTCCGAGGCGAGCAACGCCGCGTCCCCGTTCATGATCGCCCGGCCATTGCCCAGGGACTGGAAGTAGAATTCGGAGCTTTCCTGGAAGGACGGCTTGAACGGAACCCTGCCGGGGCCGGTAACGTGCAGGTCATCGCGGTCGAGCGTGATGTCCAGCACGCCGTTCATCATCGTCCCGGTGGTCTGCATGATGGCCTCGATCTGTTGCACGGGCAGGTGTCCGTTCCCGGCTTTCCCCGTCACGTCAATGCCACCGCGCGCGGTCGTGGCCAGGGCGCGGCCAGGCGCGCCGAGCAGCGGCGCTGAGGCGACCGCGAGGCCACCGGCGAGGCCCCCTCCGAGAGCAAGCGCGCGACGACGGCTGATTGAATCATTCACGTTCGACATGTCCTCTATTCTCCTTTAGTTCTCATCTGATACTGCGACCACCTGACATCGCTGGTGTGCCGGCATGACCTGACGCGGGGCTAACACTACTTTGGCGTGATCGTCGTCAGGTTGTCGGGGCGCGGGCGCGGGGTTTCGCGCGCGCCGCTGCCCGCGTCGGGACGGGGATGCACGCCTGACAGGCGGGGCAGGTGATGCGGACGACG
>JAABUV010004612.1_pt1 | contig 16333 bp, 15 predicted proteins | sample 5559971 | NCBI WGS metagenome assembly JAABUV01 (sample SAMN10711881, study PRJNA513362) | rock metagenome | isolation source: Antarctica rocks | place: Antarctica: Victoria Land, Knobhead nord | collected 2015-12-19
TCCTGCCCGAGGACCGCTTCGACGCGGTCGCCCAGGCGATCCGCCAGGTCTCCTGAGAACTGCCGAGACCGCGTCCGGCACGTCGGCGGTTGTCGCCGCCGAGATGCCGCACCTGGCAGGGGGGTGGGCGTCAGCGGGGTGTCCCCGTCAGAGCGACGCGGCCTGCTTGGCCATGGCCGACTTCTTGTTGGCGGCCTGGTTCTGGTGGATGACGCCCTTCGCGGCAGCCTTGTCGAGCTTGGTGGAGGCGGCCCGAAGGGCGTCCCGGGCGGCGTCGGCGTCACCGGAGGCAGCGGCCTCACGGAACTTGCGGACCCACGTGCGGACCTCGCTCTTGACGGCCTTGTTGCGCTCGGTGCGCTTCTCGTTCGTCTTGATGCGCTTGAGCTGGGACTTGATGTTTGCCACGAGTGATCCTTCTGGTCAGGTGGAGGCTGCCGTCCGGGGGCGGCAGACGCGGGTCGGGCTGCGACGAACAAAGGGTCCGGAGCCAGACGTGCGCCGGATGGTGCACCGCGCGCGAACCAGCGGGCGCACAGCCAAAGGGAAAATCTACCAGCGAGGGCGCCCCGGCCCAAACCGAGCGTATGCCAGACGGCCGGCTCGACGCCGCGAGCCGACCCGCGTGGTGGTGATGCTCAGTTGGCCCGGCTGTTCAGCGCCGCGAGCCGACCCGCGCGGTGGTGATCGTCAGGATGGCCCGCTCCACGGCATACACGGGGTCCCGTCCGCCGCCCTTGACCTCGAAGTCGGCTGCGGCGACCGCCTGGATGGCCCGCCCGAGTCCGTCGGCGTCCCAGTGCCCTACGAGCCGGCGGGCCTTGTCGACCTGCCACGGGGCCAGTCCGAGCTCCTTGGCGAGCTGTTGCGAGCTGCCCCGACCTGCCGAACCGACCCTGACGAGTTGGCGCAGCTGGGCCGCGAGCACCGCGACGATCGGCACCGGGTCCACCCCGTTCGCGATGGCGTGGCGCAGCAGGCGCAGCGCCTCACCCGGCTGGCCGGCCATCGCCGCGTCGGCCACCCGGAAGCCGGTCGCCTCGACCTTGCCCCCGTGGTAGACCTCGACGAGCTCGTCGTCGATGACGCCCTGGGTGTCCGACGTGAGCTGGGTGCAGGCGGCGGCCAGCTCACGGACGTCCTTGCCGAGCGCCTCGACCAGCGCCCGGACCGCCTCGGGCGTTGCCCTGCGCCCCTGCCGGCGGAACTCGTTGGCGACGAAGTCACCCTTGTCACGGTCGCTCTTGATCGCCGGACAGTCAAGAATGCGGGCACCTCGCTTCCTCAGCAGGTCGAGCACCTTCCTGCCCCGCTGACCCGAGCGGTGGGTGACAATGAGGGTGACGTCGCCGACCGGGTCGGCGAGGTAGTCGAGCAGGTCGCTCTGCAGCTCGTCAGACGCCTCGTCGAGCCCTTCGACGACGACGGCCCTGTCCCCTCCGAACAGTGACGGGCTCGTCCGGATGCCGACCTCGCCGGGCGGGTAGGACGCGGCGGCCAACCGGATCACCTCGAGGCCGGGAGCGGTGTGCCTCAGCTCGGCGATGGTCGACGCCACGGCACGCTCCACCAGAACCTCCTCGGGACCGCTGACGAGGACGAGCGGCGGGACGGCTGAGCGGGTCACGACGGCCACCCTGCCACGTCCGCCCGACACCCCGGTATGCCGTGTCCTCCCTTCGCCGGGAGGCTCGCCCATGGTGTCAGTCGAGGGACAGGGTGGCCTCACCGAGCTCGAGGCCCAGCTGCTCGAGCCGGGCCGCGATGGTCCCGGCCGGCAGCTCAAGGTGGTCGCAGACCTCCTCGAGCTCGATGCCGGCCTGCGCCGCGTCGCGCAGCTCGGCGTCCTGCTCCGGCGTCCAGGCATGACCGGCGGTGACCGCGGTGCGGGTCGATGGCGCGACGGGCGGCGGGCCGGCGACCGGCCGACGATCAGCGGTCGGCTCCTCCGACCTTCCGGACGTGCCCTCCATCGAGGAGCCCTCGACCGCTCCGGCCAGTCCGCGAAGCGCGGGGTGGGCCACCGGCTCGGGCGGGGACGCGGTCTCGTCCAGCCGTTGGAGCGCGGCGAGGACCATGGCCCGGTCCGTCGTCGGCCAGAACGGGGGCAACGAGCGTTGGAGGAACCCGGCATACGGGCCGGTCATCATCCGTGAGTCGAGGAAGGCGACGACGCCGCGGTCGTCGCCTCGCCGGATCAGCCGCCCGGAACCCTGGGCGAGGCGCAGCGCCGCGTGCGTCGCGGAGACCGCCATGAAGCCGTTGCCTCCCATCCGGGCGATGGCCTGTGAGCGCGCGGAGGCCAGGGGGTCGTCGGGCCGCGGGAAGGGGATCCGGTCGATGATGACCAGCTGGCAGGCCGAGCCGGGCACGTCGACGCCCTGCCACAGGGTGATGGTGCCGAAGAGGCACGTCGTGGGCTCGCGGGCGAACTGGCGCACCAGCGTGGAGATCTGGTCCTCACCCTGGCAGAGGACCTCGATGTCGGTGCCGTCCGCGCCGAACCGCGCCCGCAGCTCCTCGGCGGCGTTCTGGGCCGCCCGGGTGGAGGAGAACAGGCCCAGGGTGCGACCTCCGGCAGCGCGGACCAGCGCCTCGATCTCATCGGTCACCGCGGCCGGCGTGCCGTCCCGGCCGGGAGCGGGGAGGTGCTTCGCGACGTAGGCGATGGCCTGCCTGGGGTAGTCGAAGGGGCTGCCCACGTCGAGGCCGTACCAGGCCGGAGCGCCGTCGCCGCGCAGCCCGATCGTCCCGGCCACGGCGTCGAAGCTGCCCCCCAGCTCGAGCGTCGCAGAGGTGAGGACGACGGTGCGCTCGTCGAAGATGTGGTCGCGGATGAGCAGCGCCACGCTCATCGGAGCCACTCGGAGCACCGCGCCGCGCCGGGGGTCCTTGCTCACCCAGACCACGTCGAGCTCGCGAGCCTCGAGGACCCGGGCAGCGTTCTCGTTGAGCTCGTCGATCGCCGCGCGGGCCACCTGGCGGGCACCGTCCGCCTCATCACCGGGGGTGGGCCGCAGGTCGGACTGGATCGCGCGCGTGGTGTCACGGACCCGGGCGAGCGCCAGCGTGAGCGAGTCGGACAGCCCGGGGAGCCGGCCCTCGGGCAGGGCCTCGAGCACTCCCTGGAGCAGGACGCCGGCGTCCTCCAGCTCGTCGGTGTTCTCCGACCCCCGGGCGGCCCGCCTGGCCGCCGCCGTCACCATGGCGGACGTCAGCTCGTCGGTGATCGTCGACGTCACCCGGTCGACGAGCTCGTGGGCTTCGTCGATGACGAGCACGTCGTGCTCAGGCAGCATCTGGCGGCCCTCGAAGGCGTCGATGGCCATGAAGGAGTGGTTGGTGACGATGACGTCGACCTCTTTCGCGGCCTCACGCGAGCGCTCGACGAAGCATTCGGCTACCATCGGGCACCGACTTCCGAGGCACTCGTGCGCCGAGACGGAGACCTGCCGCCAGGCCCTCTCGGAGACCCCCGGCACGAGCTCGTCACGGTCCCCGGACTGCGTGATGCCGGCCCACTCGCGCAGCCGGACGACCTCCGACCCGAGCCGGGAGGCGGAGCGCTCCCCCTGTTCGACCGACTCGAGCGAGAAGAGGCCCTCCTCCTCGGGAAAGCCGCCCTCGAGCTTGTGGGCGCACAGGTAGTTGCGCCGGCCCTTGACGAGGGCGTAGGTCGGGGCGCGCCCGAGCAGCGGCGTGAGCGCCTGTGCCACCCGGGGCATGTCGCGGTCGACGATCTGCGCCTGCAGGGCGAGGGTCGCCGTGGCGACGACGGCCGGCTTGCCTCGCTCGAACGCGTGCCTGACCGCGGGGACGAGGTAGGCGAGGGACTTGCCCGTGCCGGTGCCCGCCTGGACGAGCAGGTGCTCGCCCGAGTCGATGGCCTTCTCGACCGCCCGCGCCATCTCGACCTGGCCCGGCCGTTCGACTCCCCCGACTGCCATGACCGCGGCGTGCAGGAGGGCATCGAGTTCGGCGGCCATCGACCCAGCGTATGCCGGGTGCCCACCTCCGATCGGACGCTTCACAGGCCGGGTCCGCGGCCGCCCAGGTTCCAACAGGCCTTGGTACCGACTCTCGTGCTTACCTGTCAGCCGAACATGCGATACGTCGGCGAGCACGCGGCATACCCGTACATTCCCGTCCAGGTGCGGGCCTTCTGCCTGTCTGGTTGTCGGCTATCAGGTCCGGCCGTCGTAGGTCAGCGTCGGACGAGGGTCGGCGCAGGCGGAGCCTGGCGGTCTCCTGCTCGAGCTCATCGCGCTCAGAGACCGACCGAGCCCTGCATGATGCCGCCGTCGACGAAGACCGTCGTCGCCGTCACGTACCTGGCCCGGTCGGAGGCCAGGAAGACCACCGTCTCGGCGATCTCCTCCGGCTTGGCCACCCGTCCCAGGGGGATCGACGCGTTGAGCGCCCTGAGCTTGACCGTGTCCGTCGTCGTCAGGGTGTTGATCGGCGTGTCCACGGCGCCGGGTGCGACGTTGAGCACCCGGATGCCGTGCGGGCCGAGCTCCACGGCGGCGTTGCGGGTCAGCATGCGCATCCCGCCCTTGGAGACGCAGTAGGGCGTGTTGCCGGGCATGGGCCAGTCCTCGTGGACCGAGGAGATGTTGAGAATGACGCCACCACCGCCCTGCGCGATGAACTGCCGGGCGGCCAGCTGGGATCCGAAGAACGCGCTCCTGAGGTTGACCGCCATGACCCGGTCGTAGTCCTCCTCCGTCGTGTCGAGCAGCGAGGTCCGGGTCTCGATGCCGGCGTTGTTGACCATGACGTCCACCCGGCCGTACTCCGTGACGGCTGCCTCCACGAGCCGCCGGAGGTCGACGACCTTGCTGACGTCCGCCTCCACGCCGATCGCCGCACCGCCGCCGCGGGTGATCGCGGCGTCGAGCTCCTCGGTCGCCTCCGGGTGGGCCACGTAGTCGATGACCACATTGGCGCCCTCCCGGCCGGCGGCCACAGCGATGGCCGCACCGATCCCGCTGTTTCCCCCGGTGACGATGACGGTCTTGTCCTTGAGCAGCACGGTGGGTCTCCTTCGACGTCAGACGAGGTATGCCGCGAGTTCACCGGTGAGGGTCGGGTGCACCCTGGCGTGCACGAAGGTGCCCTCCTCGCGGTGCTCCGTCGACAGCATCTCACCCTCGGCGTGCAGCCGGCTGAGGAGGTCGCCGCGCTCGTAGGGCAGCACCGCCTTCACGTCGATCTCGGGTCGCGGCAGCTCGTCGGAGATCAGCTGCCGCAGCTGCTGCAGGCCGAGCCCGGTGCGGGCCGAGACGACGATCGAATGCCTCTCGTGGCGGGTCAGCCGGTCGAGGACCTCGGGGTCGGCGGCATCGGCCTTGTTGATGACGATGACCTCCTTGATCCGGTCACCGCCGACGTCTGCGAGGACGGACCGGACGGCCGAGATCTGGCCCTCGGGGTCGGGGTGCGAGCCGTCGACGACGTGCAGCAGCAGGTCGGCGTCGGCGACCTCCTCGAGGGTCGAGCGGAAGGCCTCGACGAGCTGTGTCGGCAGGGACCGGACGAAGCCGACCGTGTCGGCGAGCGTGTAGGGCCGGCCGTCCTCGGTCTCGGCCCGCCGGACCGTCGGGTCGAGCGTCGCGAACAACGCGTTCTCCACAAGGGCCCCGGCACCGGTGAGGCGGTTGAGGATCGAGGACTTGCCGGCATTGGTGTAGCCGGCGATCGCGACGCTCGGCACGTGGTTGACCTTGCGGCTGCTGCGCTTGGTGTCACGGGTCGTCTTCATCCCGATGATCTCGCGCTTGAGCTTGGCGATCCTGGTGTTGATCCGGCGGCGGTCGAGCTCGATCTTCGTCTCACCGGGACCGCGCGAGCCCATCCCCTGGCCACCGGCGGCCTGTCCACCGGCCTGTCGGGACATCGACTCGCCCCAGCCACGAAGCCGCGGCAGGAGGTACTGAAGCTGGGCGAGCTCGACCTGCGCCTTGCCCTCGCGGCTCTTGGCGTGCTGGGCGAAGATGTCGAGGATGAGTGCGGTGCGGTCGATCACCTTCACCTTGACGACGTCCTCGAGGGCACGGCGCTGCCCGGGGGCGAGCTCACCGTCGCAGACCACGGTGTCGGCGCCCTCGGCGATGACGATGTCCCGCAGCTCCAGGGCCTTGCCCTTGCCGAGGTAGGTCGCGGCGTCCGGCTTCTGACGGCGTTGCAGCACCCCCTCCAGGACGGTGGAACCCGCCGTCTCGGCGAGCGCCGCCAGCTCACGGATGGAGTTCTCGGCATCCTGGGCCGTGCCCTCGGTCCAGACGCCCGCGAGGACCACCCGCTCGAGCCGCAGCTGACGGTACTCGACCTCGGTGATGTCCTGCAGCTCGGTCGACAGCCCGGACACGCGGCGTAGCGACGCCCGTTCCTCCCGGTCGAGCTGCTCCCCGTCGTAGTCACCGGTGTCGGGCAGGTAGCCGTCTTCGAAGGCCCCCGCCTGCGCGGCGATGGCATCGGCTTTGTCGGTCAGTAGCTCGGAACGTCGTGTCATGTTCTCCTCAGGGTCGCATGCGGGGAACGCTCCGGGCGATCCTTTTTATGCCGCTCGGCCCACCACCTTCCCCAGTATCCCGCCGGGACCGTGTGCGTGGGGCGGCTAGCGTGGGCGAGGTGAGCGGCGACCACTACTTCACCGCGGCCCCGGCGAGCGCCGCCGAGCGCCGCAACCTGTCGGTGGAGCTGGCCGGGCGCCGCCTCGACGTCGTGACGGCAGGCGGCATCTTCTCGCCCTCTCGGGTGGACGTCGGCACCCGAGTGCTCCTGCGCGAGGCACCGACACCGCCGGAGGCGGGTCACCTCCTCGACCTCGGCTGCGGCTGGGGCCCCATCGCCCTGAGCCTCGGCCTGCGCTCTCCGCGCGCCCACGTGTATGCCGTGGACGTCAACGAGCGTGCCCTCGACCTCGCCCGGAGCAACGCGGCGTCGCTGGGGATCGAGCACTTCACGGCGAACCGGCCGGAGGAGGTGCCCGAGGACGTTCGGTTCGACGGGATCTGGTCCAACCCGCCGATCCGGGTCGGCAAGACGGTCCTGCACGAGTTGCTCGGCACGTGGCTGCCCCGGCTGGGACCCGGCAGCACGGCATACCTCGTGGTGCAGAAGAACCTGGGTTCGGACTCCCTGCAGCGCTGGGTCAACGAGAGCCTCGACGGCCTCGGGTGCGAGCGGTACGCGACGTCGCGCGGGTTCCGGGTCCTTGCCGTGCGCTGGAGGTCCTGCTGACGGGACCGCCCGCTCCCTGTCGGGAGTCCCTCCGGTGGGGTGACCGACCGGTCGAGCTGTTCGTCCCCACCGCCGCGTCGCTCGCGCACTCGCTGAGGACGTACTGGGCAAACTGGACCAATGGGGCCCATCCGGCTGGTGCGGGGTGTCGAACCTCTACCATGAGAACCATCCGGAACATCGTCCTCGCTGTCCAAAACCGGATGCACGCGTTCTTCGTGCGGCGCAGCATCGGGACGCTACGAGTCAGCATCGGGGCTGTCTTCCTCGCATTCGGGGTCCTCAAGTACTTTCCCGGTGTCAGCCCAGCCCAGGGCCTCGCGACGGCCACGACGGGCATCCTGTTCTTCGGGCGGGTGCCGGGCAGTGTGGCGATCCTGCTCATCGCCACGGTGGAGTGCGCGATCGGCCTGCTCCTGATCATCGGTCGGGGGCTGCGCCTCGCGGTCTACCTCCTGCTCGGCGAGCTGGTCGGGATCCTGTCCCCGGTCCTGCTGCTCAGCGCGCGGCTGTTCGCCGGCCCGCACCACGCACCCACCCTCGAGGGACAGTACGTGCTCAAGGACGTCATCCTCGTCGCGGCCGCGATGGTCGTCACCGCCGGAAGCTTCCGTGGCGGCCGGCTCGTGCGCGCCGACCCGACGCCTGCCCCCGTGCCTCTGTTGGGTGGGGATCGCCGTGCCGATGCCCACGGCCGCGTCGAGGCGCGCGAGAAGCTTGACGTGATCCTCAGCACGATCGGCGGCAGCCGATCCATCGACGAGGTCTGCCAGGAGCGCGGCATCTCCCCTGACACCTACCACCTGGCGCGAGACGGTTCTGAGCGCCGCCACCGACGCCCTGCAGGAACCTGCGACACCGACGAGCGGCGCCCCCCTTCGTTGCGAAAGGTGAGGCGTTGCCCTGAGGCTGACGGAGCGCGACTTTGCGTGCAGCACGCCCGATAGGCGTTGTGGAGGCATCTGGAAGACCTCACCGAGCGGGCCGACCCGGGCGGCCCTCGTGCGTTCGGGTAGCGCCCTGGCTCAGGCCAGGGCACGCCGGGGAAGCTCGATCGTCCCGTCGGCGACGAGGACGGCCGGCCCGGCGAGCTCGACGTGCTGGTCCGGGAGCACGCGCACGGTGAGCCGGCCGCCCGGCACGTCGACGGTCCACTCCGTGTTGTCGTCGGTCTCGCCCTCCCACCAGCGGGTGGCCAGGGCCGCTGCGGCGGCGCCCGTGCCGCACGATCTCGTCTCCCCGACGCCTCGCTCGTGGACCCGCATGGCGATGTGGCCGGGCGCGATCGCCCTGACGAACTCGACGTTCGTCCCGTGCGCGGGATGCGGTGAGACGGCCGGCGCCTCGGTGAGGTCCAGTTCCGCGAGGTCGAGGTCCGGCGGCAGGATGACCACGGCGTGCGGGTTGCCGAGGTCGAGGCCGAGCGCGGGCAGCTCGACGGAGTGCCTGGCCCGCACGGTGGCGCCGAAGCCGCGTTCCCGGGCGCCGGCCGCATCGACGACGCGCCACGGACCGAGGTCGACGGCATACTGCTCGCCCGTGATGAGGACCGACCTGACCCCGGCCCGGGTCGCGATGGAGACCTCGTTGCCCTCCTCGAGTCCCTCGCGACGCAGGTAGGCGGCGAAGACCCGGGCGCCGTTGCCGCACATCTCGGCCACCGATCCGTCGGCGTTGCGGTAGTCCATGAACCAGGTGGCCCGATCAGCCTGCTGGCGCACCCCCGGCTCGGTGGCGTGCTGGGTCGGGACGACTCGGATGACCCCGTCGGCGCCCAGGCCCGCCCGACGGTCCGCCAGGAGGCGGACGTCCTCGACCGACAGGTCCTGCGCGCCGTCGAGGTCAGGCACGAGGAGGAAGTCGTTCTGGGTCCCGTGTCCCTTGGTGAAGCGCACACTCGTCATGTCGCCATCCTCGCACTCCGCTGCTCACCCGCCGTTGGCGACCAGCGTCAGGGTCCGGTCCACGAGGTCGGGGGCGTCGTGCGGGAGCCAGCCGACCCGGGCGTCGGCCCCGAACCAGGACTCCTGCCGACGGGCGAGGCGGCGGGTCGCGCTGACCGTCTCGTCCTGGGCCGCGGTAGCGCTCAGCGCGCCGTCGAGGTGGCCGATCGCCTGACTGTAGCCCAACGCCCTGGACGCCGTCCGGCCGTCGCGCAGCCCCTGTCCGAGCAGGGCCTCCACCTCGGCCAGCAGGCCGTCCTGCCACATCCGGCGTACGCGGCGCTCGATCCGCTCGTCGAGCTGGGCCCGCTCGACCGAGAGCCCGATCGTGTGGGTCGGCAGGAGGTACTCGCGCCGGGGCATGGTCGCGGAGTACGGCCGACCGGTCAGCTCGATGACCTCGAGAGCCCGGACCACCCGTCGGCCGTTGCTCGGGTGGATGGCCGCGGCAGCCTGCGCGTCGAGCTTGGTGAGCCGGTCGTGCAGCGTCGCAGACCCCGCGAGATCCAGCTCGGCCTGGAGCAGGGCCCGGAGGGCCGGGTCAGTGGGCGGGATCTCGAGGCGGTCCAGCACGGCCCGGACGTAGAGCCCGGAACCGCCGACGAGGACCGCGCGGTGTCCACGCGTGTGGATTTCGGCGAGGTCGGCCCGAGCACCGCGTTGGTATGCCGCGACGCTGGCCTCGTCGCGAACGTCCAGAACGTCGAGCTGGTGGTGCCGGATCCCTCTCCGCCGGGCGAGGGGCAGCTTGGCCGTGCCGATGTCCATGCCGCGGTAGAGCTGCATCGCGTCGGCGTTGACGATCTCGGCGCCCAGTCGCTCCGCGACGTCGAGCGCGAGGTCCGACTTGCCACTCGCCGTGGGGCCGACGATCGCGAGGACGGGCAGCGGTCTCGTCATCCGGGCGAGGGAGGCAGTGTCAAGGCGTGGGACAGCGGCCGCACGTTGCTCGGGCGCGGCTCAGACGAGGTGCTCGTCATGGCCGCCTTCGTCGAGGTCGTCGTCGTCGTGACCGAAGGGGTCGACGTCGACACCCGGCATCCAGGAGTGGCCCCCCACGCCCCAGCCGTTCTGCCGGATGGCCTTGCGCGCCTTCTTGGACTGGCGCTCGTCCAGCCGGTCGACGTAAAGCTTCCCGTTGAGGTGGTCGAACTCGTGCTGCATGCACCTGGCGAACCACCCGGTCGCCTCGAACGCCAAGGCCTGGCCGGTGACGTCGAAACCGGTGACCCGCGCCTCGTTGGCGCGCTTGAGCGGAAAGCTCTCACCCGGCACCGAGAGGCATCCTTCCGTCTCGAGGTCAGGGTCGGGGCGCTCTTGCGGGATCTTACCCAGGGCGAGAATCGGGTTGATGACCACGCCGCGCGGCGGCAGCCCGTCCTCGTTGGCCATCTCGTAGACGAAGAGGCGCCGACCGACGCCGATCTGCGGCGCGGCCAGACCGACACCGTGGGCGGCGTCCATCGTGTCGAACAGGTCGTAGACGAGCTGCGCCAGCTCGCTGTCGAAGGACTCGACCCGACTCGCCGGACGGTGCAGGACCGGCTCCCCGGTGATGACGACAGGACGGACGGCCATGCCCGAAGTCAAGCAGCCCCAGCGGTCCAGCCTCCATCCCGCTCAGCCACCGGGACGGCGGCGACTCGTTCCACCCTTGTCCGCGGCGGTGATGGCGGCCCGTGTCGTCGGCGGTTGTGAGAGGTTGGGGCGATGACCCACGAGAGCACCTCAGACAACCTCGACGAGTCGGCCGCGGAAGCGTCCGACGAGGTGGTGGACCGCACCGACCAGGGACTGGGGAACAACCCGTTCGCGAGCCAGGCCGTCCGCCAGCTCGGCGAGCCGGACCGGCCGGGACCCCGGGCTGTCGGTGGTGCGGCCCACGAGCACGGACGTTTCGACCCCGGCAGCATGACCGACGGCAGCACGGACAGTGCGCCGGACCGGCCCGGTCAGCTGGCCCCCGACGGGGAGCCGCTCGACCCGACCGGAGGCTCGTCCGACGGCGGGGAGTCCGGACAGGATGCCGGCAGCAGCTCGTGACGTCGGGACGGCTGGATCCGGGGACTGCCGACCCAGGGCATACCGAGGGACACAGGTGGCTTGGCGCTGCCGCTCTCCCGCAGCGCCGCCCAGGCGGCACCACCGGCGGTGCGCCGAACAGCATACCGGCCTCCGCCGAGTCCTGAGTCGGCGACGAGGTGGTGGGGAGCGCCATAGGTCACGTCGACGCTGACGACGTCACCGGGTCGGGGTTCGGAACCGCCAGGGGGTACCGCGAAGTGCACCAGCCGGTTGTCCCCGGCCCGGCCGGAGAGCCGTTTCGTCGCGCGGTCCTTGCGCCCCTCCCCCGTGGCGACGAGGACCTCGACCTCGCGACCCTCGAGCGTCCGGTTCTCCGACCAGGACACCTCCTCCTGCACCTCCAGGAGCCGCTCATATCGTTCCTGCACAACGGATTTCGGCACCTGGTCGGGCATCGTCGCTGCGGGCGTGCCGTGGCGGACGGAGTACTGGAAGGTGAAGGCGCTCGAGAACCGGGCGGCGCGGACGACGTCGAGCGTGGCCCGGAAGTCCTCCTCGGTCTCGCCAGGGAAGCCGACGATGATGTCAGTCGTGATCGCCGCGTCGGGGATCTGCTGGCGGACTGTGTCGAGGATGCCGAGGAACCTCGCGCTGCGGTAGGAGCGCCGCATGGCCTTGAGCACCCGGTCCGAGCCGGACTGCAGCGGCATGTGCAGGCTGGGCATGACGTTGGGCGTCTCGGCCATCGCGGTGATCACGTCGTCGGTGAAGGCGGCCGGGTGCGGGCTGGTGAAGCGGACCCGTTCGAGCCCGTCGATGTCGCCGCAGGCGCGCAGGAGCCTGCCGAAGGCGAGCCGGTCGCCGAACTCGACGCCGTAGGTGTTGACGTTCTGCCCGAGGAGGGTGACCTCGATGACGCCCTGCGCGACGAGCGCCTCGATCTCGGCCAGGACCTCGTCCGGCCGGCGGTCCATCTCCGTGCCGCGCAGGCTCGGCACGATGCAGAACGTGCAGGTGTTGTTGCAGCCGACCGAGATCGACACCCACCCGGCATACGCGGAGTCGCGGCGGGTCGGCAGCGTCGACGGGAAGGTCTCGAGGCTCTCCTTGATCTCGACGGCCGCACGGTGGTTGTGGCGCGCCCGGTCGAGCAGGGCCGGGAGGGAGCCGATGTTGTGGGTGCCGAAGACGACGTCCACCCAGGGCGCCTTCTCGACGATGATCCCGCGGTCCTTCTGCGCCAGGCAGCCGCCGACGGCGATCTGCATGTCCGGGTTCTTCAGCTTCGCCGGGCGAAGCTGGCCGAGGTTGCCGTAGAGCTTGTTGTCCGCGTTCTCGCGGACCGCGCAGGTGTTGAAGACGACGACGTCCGCCGACTCGGGCCGTTCGGTCAGGCTGTTGACGTCGACGTAGCCGGCCGTCTCGAGCAGCCCCGCGAGGCGCTCACTGTCATGCACGTTCATCTGGCACCCGTGGGTGCGCACGTCATAGGTCTTCATCGCCCGCCAAGGGTATGCCGGATCAGCACTGTCGCCCCAACGTCAATCGCGCTGGTGCTCCGGGGCGTCGTTGACCGCGTCCCGGACGACGGCATACACGACCGATGGCGGGTACCCCTTGCGGGCCAGCATCCCCGACAGCCGACGTGCCTGGACAGTTGGCCCAAGACCCCCCATGGTGCGCAGCTTCCGGACCGCGAGCTCATCGGCACGCGCGCGCTCGGACTCCGGGTCGATCGAGCCCAGCGTCTCGGCGACGATCTCGTCGTCGACGCCCTTGGTGCGCAGCTCCTGGGCGAGCGCCCGCTTGGCCAGTCCGCGTCCGGTCTGCCGGGACCGGACGAGCATCTCGGCGAAGGCGCGGTCGTCGACGAGTCCGACTTCCGTCATCCGGTCGAGCACCTTTTCTGCGATGTCGTCGGGACACAGACGCTGTCTCAGCTTGTCCTCGAGCTGCTTGCGGGTGCGCGGACCCATCGACAGCTGACGAAGGACGATGGCCCGGGCGACGTCCTCGGGAATCGGCTCCGTGCCCTCCAGTGCCGGGTCGGGCGGAGGAGGCGGCTCCCGGTGCGCCGGCGCCGCGCCGTCGTCGCGACCGGAGGACCCGCGACCGGTCAGGCTCTCCGCTGCCGCCAGGGCCCTGGCGGCAGCGGCGAGCCGTTCCTGCTGACACTGCATCGCGCTCAGAAGTCGACCGGGACGTCGGCGATGGCCGGCTTGTCCACCTGCGGGCCGATCCCCAGCTTCTCCTTGATCTTCTTCTCGATCTCGTCGGCGAGGTCGGGGTTGTCCTTGAGGAAGGTCCGGGCGTTCTCCTTGCCCTGGCCGAGCTGGTCTCCCTCGTAGGTGTACCAGGCGCCCGCCTTGCGGACGAAGCCCTGCTCGACGCCCATGTCGATGAGACCACCCTCGCGGGAGATGCCCAGGCCGTAGATGATGTCGAACTCCGCCTGCTTGAACGGCGGGGAGACCTTGTTCTTGACCACCTTGACCCGAGTCCGGTTCCCGACCGCCTCGGAACCGTCCTTGAGCGTCTCGATGCGCCGCACGTCGAGCCGGACCGAGGCGTAGAACTTCAGCGCCTTGCCGCCCGTCGTCGTCTCGGGGCTGTTGTGCACCATGACCCCGTCGACGAAGTAGTTGTGGGTGCCGTCGACCTCGATGTCGAACCGGTGCATCGAGCGTGTCGGTGGCTTGATGTGGACATCGAGCACCCTGGCGGCCACGAGCACCTCATGCGGCTCGAGAAACTCGGGCTCGACGCTGAACTGGCCGCGCAGCCGCGGCAGGAGCTTGTAGCCCATCGACGGGTGGACGTACGGCGCGACGAGCTCCTGGAAGACCCTGCTGCCCTGCGTCGTCATGGTGAGCACGGCCTTCCGCGCCGCCCCACGCAGGGCGAGCCGGGACTCGATGCCGTAGGTGTCATGCAGGAGCTCCGCGACCCGGACCCGGCTCGGCTCGCTCATGGCCTCCACGCAGAACTCCACCCGACCGCTCCCGCCGGCCGTCCGTGCCTGCACTCCCGTGGAACGTTCGCTGAACGAGCCGTCGTCCATGAACCAGACCGCGAGGGCCAACGGCGTCAGGAATTTGAGGTAGTCCTCGGTGAGGTGCTTCTTGCCGTCACCCCAGTAGACGACCTCGCAAAGCTCGCCGAGCTCGGGCAGCGGAGTGAGGTCGACGAAGGCAGCTCCCTTGGCGTTGACCGAGCGGCTCTGCCCGATGTTGCCGAACAGCGACGCCTTCCAGTCGAGGTAGTCGACCTGCTTCGCGCCGTGACCCATCCGGAAACGAACCCCGTGTCGCCCCCGCGTGTTGGGAGCAAGGTGGGCGTCGCCCATGAGCCCACCGAGGACGACCTGCCACTGCTGGTCGCTCAGCCGCGCCGTCTCGTTGGCCAGGACCCGGTCACCGGCGATGAGCTCGCCCGCCTCGCGCCAGCCTCCCGGCGTCCGGATGAGGTGGTTGGCGGTCGCCGCGAACTGTGAGCGACCGTTGCCGCCCGACTTCTCCACGGTGAGCTGGAGGAACTGCGCAGCCGGGCCGTTGTCGAACCAGCCGGTCACCGGACGGCCCACGATCGAGTCCGACGCCGGGTCGTAGGTGCGCACCTCGAGCGCCAGCTTCTGGTTGACGATCTTGCCGATCTTCTCCGTCGACCCGTCGGCCAGGGTGACCCGGGTGTTGTAGGAGAAGCAGCCGAACATCACGCCGATCTTCTCGCGGAGCTGGTTGATGAAGATCATCGTCGTGCCGGTGTTGCTCAGGGCGCCGGTGATCTTGCGCAGCGCCTGGGACATCAGCCGGGCCTGGAGACCGACGTGGCTGTCCCCCATCTCCCCCTCGATCTCAGCGCGGGGCACGAGCGCCGCCACCGAGTCGATGACGATGAGGTCGATCGCCCCGGAACGGATGAGCATGTCGGCGATCTCGAGCGCCTGCTCACCCGTGTCGGGCTGGGAGACGAGGAGCTCATCCGTGTCGACGCCGAGCTTCTTGGCGTAGTCGGGGTCGAGCGCGTGCTCCGCGTCGATGAAGGCCGCGATGCCGCCGGACTTCTGCGCACTGGCCACCGCGTGGAGGGCCACCGTCGTCTTGCCGCTGGACTCGGGGCCGTAGATCTCGACGACCCGGCCCCGGGGGAAGCCGCCGATGCCGAGGGCGACGTCGAGGGCGATGGACCCCGTCGGTATTACCTCGATCGGCGGGCGGGTGTTGTCACCGAGGCGCATGATCGCGCCCTTGCCGTGCTGCTTCTCGATCTGGCCGAGAACCGTCTCGATCGCCCTTGCGCGATCCGGCGCACCTGCCGCCATGTCACCCACCTTGCTTCCTGTGTCGATGTCTGCCGTCCACCTGCGACCCGCACCACGTCGGCCGTGCTGCCGATCGGACGTGTTACTGGGTCAGACGTTAGGAGCGGGCACCGACATCCCACAGTGCCAGAGGACGAGCCTGTGGATCATGGGACGTCGTGGACGCTCCGTGTGGACAACACTACCGAACAGACGTTCGAGCATCGGGCGACACGCCGAGCCGTCCGGATCAGGGCGTCGACCCCTCGGGTCGGCGTAGACATGGTGCAGGGCGAAGTGGTCAGCCGGAGTCAACGGTCGGGGTCGCGCCGGGCTGCCGGGTGCTGGTCGTACCCGAGAATCTCCGGCTCGGCCCGGTCGTCGAGCAGCGGAAGCTTCGCGCAACGCAGGGCGATGGCGGTCAGCTCGTCCGCGAGACCTTGCCCGAGAGCGCGACCTCGGACCCGCTCGAAGCGCTCGCGCAGAGCAGTGGCCACGGCGGTGGGGAGGCTCGCGCCCGTCGCCCTGGAAAGCTCCCGGGTGAGTCGGTCGGTCTCAGGGTCCTTGATGCTCAGCGGCATAGAAGATGCTTCCACAGGAAGAGTCTCCCTCCAGCCGGTCATTTCTTTCGCGGCCCTCGCAGGACTGTGCCGAGCCGTCGCTCGGGTGGGACGTCCATGTCGTCGCACAGGGCGAGCCAGACCTCGCGGGGCGAGACCCCGGCCTCGATCGCCTCCGCCGCGGTCCTGCTCCCGAGCGAGCTGATCGAGTGGTCGCGAGCCAGCGACGCGGCATACGACGCCCCGAACTCGTTGTCCAT
>JAABUV010004613.1_pt1 | contig 16332 bp, 21 predicted proteins | sample 5559971 | NCBI WGS metagenome assembly JAABUV01 (sample SAMN10711881, study PRJNA513362) | rock metagenome | isolation source: Antarctica rocks | place: Antarctica: Victoria Land, Knobhead nord | collected 2015-12-19
CGCGCGCTGCGGCCGTGGGCGCGCCCGGCCGCTCGCGGCTGCCGGGCGGCCCAGCGGGCGGGCACAGGCAGGCGTGCGGCCAGCCGCGGAAGCAGCCCGCCAGCCACGCCACGCCCGCGCCCGGCTCGCCGGCCTCCTGCGGCGCGCCGCGGCCGCCAGGGTGGGTTTCTGAGGCGCCGGACGCGCCGTGGCGCGCTGCGCCGCCCGCGTTGGCCGGCTCGGCGGCCCAGCGCGCGCCCCCGCGCCCCGCGCTCAGCGGCACGGGCTCCTGCCCAGGCCCTGGCGCGCGCCCCGCGTCGCGCAGGAGCTCCGTGGCTTGCGGCCGCGCCGGCGCGCGCTCCGGCGCGGCCTGCGCGCGCGCCGCTGGCGCCGCCGCAGCGCCGGCGAGCCCCGCTGCGGCAGCGGCACGCGCGGCCGTGACAGGCACAGCTACGCCGGCGTCGCCCTCCATGCCAATCGCCAGGGCCTGCCCCAACACGAACGCGCCGGCGGCCGCCCTCCCCGCGCCCTGACGCCCGCTCGGCACGCTTGCCAGCCCCGCATCTATGCGCCGCGCGTCCTGCAAGCTCGCTCCCGCAGGGGCTGCCCCCGCGTCTGGAAAGCCCGCCGCGAATCGCCCAGGGAGCGCCGGCGCTTCACTGTCAGACGCATGGACGGCTATGGGCGGGTGACCCGGGGCACTGTCAGACCTGTCCGGACCGGGTCTGCTCGCGCGCCGGCGGCTGGCGCAGGCGCAAGGGGTAGCCCCCCGGGCATCTCCCTGCTTCCTGACCCTGCCCCCCGGCAGGCCGCCGGCGCGCTCGCGGCGGGCGGCTGCGGCGCGCCCTGCGCAGCGCTGAAACCAGCGGGCGTCTGCGCGGCGGGGCTGCCGCGAGCGCCCGCCTCTGCGGGTGTGCGCAGAATCGGGCGGGCAGCCACCTGCGCGGCGGTGCCGGGACGCGCAGGCCCGTCCGCGGCGGGCGACAGGGCCAGGGTCGGGGTCGCGCGGCCGGCGCGTCGCGCCGGCGACGGGACCGCCAGCGGCCGGCTGAGCAGCGCGGCCGCGCCGCCCACCTCCGTGCGCCCTGTCACGCCCGAGGGCCCTGTGAGCCCCTGGCGGCTCAGGCCCAGCACGCCTGCCAGCGCACCCCTTGGCTCGCGCCCTGCCCCGGAACGCGCGCCGCCGGCCGCCGCCGGCACTGCCGCCGCCGGCGCTGCCGCAGTGGGCGCTGCCGCGCCGGCCGCCGCCGCCGGCGGCGCAGCCGCAGCGGTCGCGGCCGTGACGGCCGACGCCGCCGGCGGTTCCTCTGCAGTGGCAACAGCCGCTGGCGCAGGCGATGCCGGCCCGGGCGTCGCAGCCGCGCCCTGCTCAGGCCCAGCCGGGCCCGCCGGTGTGAGGTCCGCTGCCTGTGCGAGCCCGCCGGCGCCCCCACCAGTGCCGCGGCGGACGGCCGCGTCCGTGGCCTCCCCGGCGGCGGCAGCGCCGGGTGCTGCTGCGTCGGCGCTGGCGCCGGCCGCGGCGGCAACCAGGCTGGGCTCTACGAGCTCGCTGTCGGCCGCGCGGCCGCCCGCGACCTCCTCGCTGGCAGGCCCGGCAGGGCCGGCCGGCCCCGCTGGCCCCCCGCCCTGCCTGTCCGCGCCGGGCTCCCGCGGCGCGCCGCCCGCCGCGCGTGCCTGCTCCGCGCCGCACTGCACATCGGGTGCCAGAACTTCCCCGGCTGCCCCGGCCGCCACGGCCCCGCGCGGCGCTTCTGTCTCCGCAGGAGCCGCGTCCGCCGCGCCCTCGTCCCCCGCCTCGTCCAGCTTCTGGCTGCGCGTGACGCGCAGCCGCGGCGCGCTGGCGCCGCGGCCGCGCACAACCTCGTACGCCAGCAGGCGCAGCGCCAGGTCGACGTCTGAGTCGTCGTAGTCCACCTGCGGGCGCGCCGCCGGGCAGGGGCAGGGTCAGGGTTGAACGCGGCGCGGGCATTCAGCATTCGAGCCGTCGGTGTCATGAGAGGTCCAAGGGGCAGCATGGGCGCTGGGGGCGGCCGCGCCGGTGGCAGCGCTCGGGCGGGCGCAGCGCGCGGCCTGCGGGTCAGGGGCGCCGGCCGCGCAGGGGCGGCGAGCGCGGGCAGCTCTGACTCTGCACTTGGAGCAGAAATCATGCACACTGGTGCAGGCGCGCAGCAGAGGGCGCGCCATGCCTGCTCTGAGAGAGAGGGCATGGCCGGGACATGCAGAACGCGCGAGTCGCCGCTGCCTCCGTGAGAGGAGCAATTTCCAGACCAGGGCAGGCTGAGCAGCTGGCGGGCCGCGCAGGATCAGCCGCGCGGGCGGATGACGGGAGCAGGCTGGGGGGCGCGCCCGGTAGGTACCCAGCGCCGCGTCGTGGGACGAGATGGCGCCCGGGTAGAACCTGCCGTCGCCGTCAAACCTGCGGCGGGGCTGGCGCAGTCAGCCGGCCCCCCGCCTCGCCCTGTAAAGGTGGGGAAGCACAGCGCAACGGCGGGCTGTACAGCGACCCCACCCTCATCGTCTAAGACCAATACATTTTTACTGTAGACCGTGCACGTCAAGCAGAGCAGGGCCAGGGCCCGGCGTGTGCGCGGCCTGCGCACGCGCCGCCAGCAGGAGGTCTGGGAGGGCAGGCTGCACGGGAGCGGGAGGCGTGTGCGCCGGGCGCGCCAGACGTCACAGGCCATGCCGACCAGCGCCGCGCCCGCCGGCAGGTCCCCAGGAACCGCCGCCGCCGTCGTGCGCTTCTGCCGCCGGCCGGCGCCGCGGTCGGCGCCGCGGCCAGCGCCGCGGCCAGCGCCGCGGCCGCCCCCGCGCCCCGCAGCTCCCGCAAGTGCCGCCGGCGGCCCCGCATCTCTTGCAGCCCCGCCGGCATTGCCGCCCTTCGCGCCGGCGCCGCCAGCGGCAAGCGCGTGCGCCGCGCCGCCGGCGGGCCCTTCCTCAGATTGTCCGGGGCTCCTGGGGCTGTGAGGCCTGCCGCCGTCCTCTGCCTCGGGCCGCGCTCTGGCCTCGCCGCCTGCGGAGGAACGCCGGGGCCGCAGCGGCCGCGCTCTGGGCCCCGCCGCCGGTGCGGCCGGGCCGTCTGCGGCGGGCGCGCCGCCGGCCGCGCCGCCCGGTGGCTCTGCGGGCGACGCCGCCTGCGCCGGCGGCGACGCCAGCTCGGCTGGGCTGGCTGCCCCACCCTCCGCGGCCCCGCTGCCTGGCTTGCGGCGGGCGGCCGCGCGCCGCGCGAGCTCTGCTGGCGGAAGCAGCCCCCTGTGTCGCAGAGCGCGGCGGTGAGCGGGTGCCGCTTCCGGCTCTCAAGACGGAGTGAGCCCGAGTGCGATGCTCCTTGACATTTGAAAACGCCGCACTGCGCATGCAGGACAAGGCGCGGACGATAAGAAGTGTAGGAGCGCGCGTGGCTCACGTCAGAGCCCAGGTCGAGGCGCTCGCATCAGGCAGAAAGTGCTCCGGGTCCTTTGCTAGCGCAGCGGCCACCTGCGGCAGCGCATGCCGAGCACCAGGTTGGTGCAGACTGCAGGGCTGAGCTGAGCAGGCTGCCTCGACAACGTCCAGCAGAGCGACTGCAGAGAGTGTAGTGCGAGTGCAGGTGCACCTGGCTGACGGCCTTGCCGACAAACGTGCGCAGCTTGCGCTCCTTAATCGAGCGCACAATGTCAGCTAACTCCAGGCCGCTGGGGTGCTCTCGCAGCACCTCGAAGATCTCAGACTTCAGAGCAGGCTGGCCCTTCTTGCCGGCGCTGCCAGCGCGTTGCGCCTCGAACGGATTCGGCAGGCGCCCGGCCGTGTGCTCCCTGGCGGAGGCTTGGAGTGCATCGTCCACGCCCGCTGCGGCAGGCATGGTTGCTTGGATTCCATCATCCGCTCCAGAGCTTGCTAATCCCTGCGGCGCAGCTAGCTGGGGGGCCTCGGCCATTGCGCAGCCCGAGCTCGCGCGGGCTAAGCGAAGCCTGCCTCGTCATACCTCTTGGCGCCAAATTCGTGTTCAGCTGGCTAGCCCCAGCACACAGCAGGCCCTTCAGGGATGAGAGAGTCTGCATGCGAGTTTCATCCATAATAAGGTTCCTTTTCCAAGCAGTTCCGAGGCATGCCACAGCCGGCACTGAATGGCGTGCTAAGCAGCAAACATATGACAACGGCCTTGCCCTCAGTCTGGATCACGCTAGATTGGCCGCAATGGTGGCCATCGGTGAAAGCCACAGCAAGCACTGCAGGACGGGAAAAATATGCTGGGTAACTTATTTGCCTTGCCAGGCCCAGCCTCACCATGCGAGCCTAATGCAACACTGAACCAACTTCCGTCCAGAGTGTGTGCGCAAAAGCGTCAAGTCGCGCGTACGCGGCCGGCGTCAGCAGCATCTCTAGCAGCTGGAGCACACAACAGGCTGTCCCGCACTATTCAACCAACCGAAACCCCTCCCTGGCAACAGACGGACACATGCTCCGACCCGGCGCAGCAGCAGGCACCCTCGCTTAAGCACTGCATGCGCGCATTGGAGCCAGCGCGCAGCTCGCCCTGGGGCGCTGCAGCGCTCGGCGGCGGCTTGAGCGCAACGGTGACCTGGCCAGCGCTGTGCAGCATGCATGCGCAGCCTCCCTGCTCGCGCCACACCAAGCGCCAGCAGCACGCCTTTCCCGGCGTGTCAAGCAGCTGGACGCCGCTCTGGCCACCTCACCAACACGAACCAGACAGCCAGCACGACGCTGCCGTTGGGAGCGCGGCAGCAAGCTCACTGCGGCAACAACCGTGTCGCCGGTGCCAGCCTAGGCCTTTCACAGGCACCGGATGCGGGGCGCGGCGTGAGCCCTTGCAAATAATTTAATTTTTGCATTGCACGGCCATGCGCGACGCCGTAAAGGCGCCCAAACGCTGACCGACATACGTGCCGGGATGGCGGCGCAGAGCAAGGGGGTAGGGTTAGGTTATATAAGGGTAAATCACCCTAACCCCACCCCAACATCTATTCCTGGCGGTTGAGGTAGGCGGTGACCTTGTCGACGGTGAGCAGCATGATGCCGTTGGCGGGCACCGCGCGCAGCAAGCACGGCGTGAAGCCCTTGTAGAAGCGCCCCACGCCGCCCTCCTCCCACAGCCGCTGCACGCGGAGGGAGCGCGGGCCTCAGCCGTACTGCCGGCCGGCTCGGCCAGCCCTGCTCGGACCCTCCACATGGCCGCCCCTGGCCCCCCCCCTGACGACAGGCCGGGCGCGCAAGTGACACAATGCGACCGCAGCCGCCGCCGCCCCGCAGCACGCGGCACGCCCGGAGGGCGCCGGCGCGCGGGCGCGCACCTTTGCAGCGGCGGTCATGGTTGGGTAGCGGCGCTGCGCGGGGTCGATCGCGTCCGTCTGCATCGCCGACTTGACCTGGTCCACCGGGAAGATGGCGCACCAATACAGCAGCCCGCCGAAGCCCGCCGCCGACACCACCACCCAGGCGGGCAGGTTGCTCGGGCTGCGCCGCGCGCGTCGGGTCAGCGACAGCGGGCCGCGCGCGCGGCTTGGCCTGCCGCTCCTCACACAGGCGTGCGGCGAGCGGAGCTGCACGCTCTGTAGTACCACACTTTGAGAGCTGCTGACAGTGCTCTGCCGCAGCTCGCCGCCTCTTCACCACCCAGGCCGGCGGCGCGCCCGCGCTGCCGCGCGCCAGCCGCGCAGGCAGCCCGACCAGGGCGGGTCGCGGCGCCACGCCGCAAGCAGGCAGCGGAGGCGCGACAAAATCAAGAGCAAAGCGCCTCCTTTCGCGTCACTCCAGATCGCAGCGGAAGGTGTCGCGCCAGCCATCAGACAACCGACCAGGCCGCTATGCAGAGCGCGCAGCTCTTCCAGCGGCTATCGGGCATGCTCTCGGGCGACCGCGCTCCAGGGCGCTGCAGGTGCGAGATCGCAGGCGCGGGGTCGCAGGCGCGGGGCTGCAGGCGCGGGCCCGCACGGGCAATGGTAGCGTTCCGCGGCCTGCCGCTTGATTAGCTCGAAGGAGCCGAGGTAAATGGCGTTGGCCGGCGTGTTGCGCACCAGCGTCGCGCCCAGGCCCTGGAAGGGCCCGCGGAAGCCGTTCTGGCGGATCGTGGCCGCAACACAGCCGGACACCGTCGTGAACGCCGCTGCGCCCGGGCGCGCGCCGAGCTCAGCGATGGCCGGGTCGCGTGCGCAGCACGGCCAGGGCAGGGTTCGGCGTACGGACTGACCGTGCGGCCACAACCGCCTACAGAGTTTGCTGCCAGCATTCTAAGAGCCAAGCACGCCAGTCAGTATGCCTTATCAATGCACGCAGAGTTGCGTGCGACATTGCCCCCCTAGGTGCATGCTTTAAGGGCTGCCCAAGGCGCATGACGTGTCTGGGGAAACCATTCCACTGGTTGGCCGCCTGCATTGCTGCACGTGCACGGAAGGGCAGCTGTGCATCACGCGCAGCGTGGGGTCACGCTGGGTGCGGGAGCGGGCCGCACGCTTGTAGCTGGGGTCCGACTTGGCCCGGATGATCTGGTACTGGATCTGGGACTTGTAGAAGTCGATCGGGCCCTCTGTGAAGGCCGCCAGGAAGCCGGTAATCGCGCCCGCCTGCGCGCGCGCGCGCCGGCCGCCCCATCAGTCCCGGCGCGCGCGCGTCCCGCTGGCTGCTGGCCGGGCGCGCCTGCCAGGCGCGCCTGGCCCGCCAGCAGGCCGGCGGCCGCTCACTCACGGTTATCGGCGCTGACGGTCCTGCCAGGCCAGGCGCCGCGCCTTGTAGAAGTCGCTTGTCACGAGCGGCCGCGTGCTGCCGTCCGGGTTTGTGGCCAGCCAGCGCTTGGCCCAGCCAAAGGCCCCGAACAGCGTCGCGCGGAAGAACATCTGCCCGGCCAGCGGCGACGTGACGCCCTGCGGCCCGCCGGCCTCTGCGCTTGGCGGCTCGCGCGCACGGGTGCATCGCCAGCAGAGCAGAGCGTGCACCTCAACAGTGTCGCAGCCTGACACGAACTGCATCACCAGCAGCAGAAGGGCCCACAGAAGGCGCGACACTGCAGAGAGCGTGCGGGGGGCACACGCTGTTGCAGGCAGAACTGGGACAGAAGCGCGCCACGCCGGCCTGTTTGGAGGCGGAGGGGAGGCACCTTATAGAGCCCGGGCAGCCCCTCCCACTGAACAGTCTTCCGCACCACATCGAAGACGCCCGCTGCTCGTCCCGCAGCCCAGCTCAGTCAACTGCTGGGCAGAGTCTTGCTTGCAGCGGCGTATGAGAGCAGGTGAACTCCCTAGGAGCCTGAAGAGCGCGCACAGTATATCGGATTGCGCGCTGACTGCGTCTGAAGCCTGACTTTGGCGGTGTCGAAGGGATGGCCGACTAGCGTGACAGCGATGCCGCCTGCGGAGGAGCGTGCATTGGGTCAGCCGGCGGCGCGGCAGCGGCCTGCAACGGCACCGTATGCATGCTGCCCGAGCGGATAGCGCACCGCACGTCCCCGCAAACACATCCTTCACCACCTTCAGGTAGCCCGTATCCTTAGCTGCTGGCATGGCCCCACAACCCCAGCGGGCGACTACGCTCAAGGGATGGGCCGGCCTCTTGACAGGCCGACTGGCCGGCCAGCTGAGCCACAAAACTCGTGCGCAACCCCTGCAACCCTGCAACTTTGATTGTGCATGCCCAGAGGCCATGACAGAGCTGCAGCGCCTGCGATGCTGCCCCGCCATGCGCTGAGGAGCGCTGGCGCTGGCGGTTCCCTGCAGCCGGGCCTGTGTTCGCTGGGCCGCGCTTTGGGTCTGCGGGGCATGGCTTCTGGGGCCCCAACGACGGCCACGCCGCCGCCAGACCTGTCCCGGGCGGGCACGGCAGACCTGTGCGACGTGCATGTGCCTGAGCCGGTTGATGTCGTCGCGCACCAAAGAGTGGACATCATGGAGCCCATCTTCAGGCAAGGCTGTCCCAATGCAGCGCGCCGTGAAACACTTGTTGCGTATACAGACTTTCGGAAGCAGTCACTGTCCGGAAGCGCAGTATTCAGTCAGCATCTTGTTTATTAGGGAAGCCGGTGCAAGCGTTGCAGGGACTATGGGGGCAGGCTCAGCTTCAGCGGCCAGGCAACTACTGTCAAGTGCTACGAGAACAACCCGCTTGTGAGGAAGGTGCGGCTGCGGCGCTCGACGTCTGTTGGGGTGTTTGCTGCAAGTGACGTTGTTGATTGGAGTTATTGTTGGGAGCGTTTACAGGCACGGCTGACTTTGCTCTGTACGCACTGCCTGCAGAGCTGATGCAGGGACAACAGCAGCCCTGGGTAGTGTCCCTCATACTCATACTTTCTCCACACACTTGCGCCAGGCGTTAGAGGGGCCCGGGCAAAACCGTGTGCTGGTGGTGGACGGCGGCGGGTCGCTGCGGTGCGCGCTGCTGGGCGACAACATCGCCGAGATGGCCGTGCGCAACGGCTGGAGCGTGCGCCGCCCTCCCGCAGCAGCGTCTGCCTTGTGCCTTCAGCAGTTACTGCACACCTGGTCAGCCATGTGGAGCCTCCTGCGTGTGCAAAACAGCCTCCGGCTCGAGGGCAGGTGCCCCAGCAGCACAACTCACAGCACTTTCCCCAGCACGCAAGCCGCTCAGCTGCTCCCAAGGACCAACAGGGGATGCTGCTGTCTGTGGACCCCTGCACCGCCACCATGAGCCCACGCCGCCTTCAGCGTCGCCCGCACCCGCCGGCCCAGCCAGCTGCCAGCGGGCCGTGCAGGGCATCATCATCAACGGCTGCGTGCGCGACTCCGCGGTCATCGCGACGCTGCCGCTGGGCGTGAAGGCGCTGGCCGCGTACCCGCTGAAGAGCTCCAAGCGCGACCCCGGGCTCGCGGACGTGCCCGTCACGCTCGCTGGCGTGCGCGTGAGCCCCGGCGACTGGGTGTATGCCGACGGCGACGGCGTCCTGGTCGCCCCGGAGCAGCTGGTGCTCTGACCCGTGACAGCTCGAGCTGGCGCGCCGCGGGCTGCTGCTGAGCTGTGCGCCGCCGGCTCTGTCGGCGGCGCGGGCGCGGCCTTGGCGCGCATGCATGTCCCCGAACCAGCCTGAGCATGTGCGGGCAGGGTTGGCGTCCTGCTCGCGTCAGGCAGCTCAGCCTCGGATTACATGATCAAGCTGCTCCGTCTGTCTTTGGTGGTCGCTTAAGCGGCTTAGTCTGTGACACTCGCACAACCATGCTTTTGGCGAGGTCGGATGCGTTTCGATGTTCAGATATGCATGCGGCTTGCGTGTCGACATGGGATGCACCAAATGCACCTCACTTGTGAGTCTGGTGACAGGCTGGGTGTCCCTGTTGTGTCATTATTTCCTGAAGCTGCTTTCAAGTCAAGCTAGACCATAAATGCAGCAGAGGTGCTTTTGCAAGGCGTGCTGCGGCATGTATGTGGCAGGATGGAGCTCAGCATGTGCAACAAATACAAGGGTGTGTGCAGTAGCTATTTGGCTAAAGCTGCGATGTCAACCTTATGTTTATAGCTCAGGGTGTGCGCAGGCTTGGAACGTGACGCACTATACCTCGTAAAGAGCCACAGCATTAAACTTTGTAGAGAGCCACAGCAAACATCGCATGCGCGCCTGTCCTTGCGACTTGAGTCGACTAGTGTTACCGATTAACGACTACAGCTGGAAAAAGCAAGGGCTCCAAAGAGCCAGCAAACAGACTGCAGATGCATTCCCACACCCAGCATATGTGATAGTACTAGCAACGGTGGCAGGGTCATGTGACAGGCCGATGCGTCGTAAGGATGGGCCGACAGCAAACCAGTGCGCACGAGCTGCTCCGCACCCGACCAGTTCCTGGTGACCCGCCCCATGCATATGTTTGAGTGCACTACGACAAGCCAGGCCTGGAAGCTACCCCACTCTTGAAGGCGCGGCCAGTTCTCCACAAAGACCAGGGTGCACAAGGACAGCCGCCCCCCTTCCCCCGCCTTATAAAAGAAGACGACATACTTGTCGGAGCGCAGCAAGCCGCGCGTGACGCGCCATTGAGTCTTGCACAAATGGCATCAAAGCAGAGGCCTCTGGATCCCCGTACGCACAGAACTTCCCTTGCTGAATGCACCGAGCCCACACCAGGCCCCATCCGTGAGGGACCACTCTGGAAAACACGCGTCACGAGGCCAGATGGTCCGTGTTTCTTGTCAATTGAATTCAGCTTTCTGTCAATTGAATTCAGCTGCTAAATACGTACAGCTGCCGTGAAAACGACATTGGCCCAGCCCAACCCCCCGTCCACCAGCATTGGATGCCGTCACAATATCTCTCAAACCACCGGGCCTGCGCACACAGCATCATCACGCTCGGAATACGTCAAGAGTTTGGACACTCACCACCAATCATGAAAACAATGCAGCAGCACCCAGTAACACTGCGAGCAAGCCCCTTCAGAGCATGAACAGGCTTACAGAGTGCCAAGCGCCCCTGAGCTGCACCAGGCGCCCCTTGGCTGCACATCTCTAAGCCCCCAGTCTGAGAATTTAGCACTACATGCGCACGACGACAATAGGCACACACCCCACATGCCCAGCCAATGAGACAGACACAACTGAATGCGGGCGAGCGGAAAATTGAACGGGAATCTGCACACAACAGGGTGCGCTCAGGTGAAGTGCTCACCAGTGCCCTTGGTGGCCTCGATGTTGCCGGCGCTCTGGATGCCCTCGTCCTTGCGCTTGCGGCGGTCGGCCTCAGGGTCGTAGTGCTTGGAGGCGCCGATGAGGCGCTCGAACAGCGACATGTTCTTCGGGTTGACTGCCTCGCCCTGCGCATGGGTCAGGGTTAGGGTTGAGGCGCAGTCAGGCGCAGCGCCAGCCCGCACTAAGCGCGCAGCGCCCTTATCAACACACAATTGCACTGCCAGCCTAACAGACAGCGCCGCTGAAGTACGAACCACCCGACAAGCGCAGATTTGCACATAGTCCTTCCAGCATGCGCGTCAGCAGACAGGCCACTGCGGACGCGCATCCTTCCAGCGCATCAGCGCGCACACACAGAGGGCGTGCAGACCCTGAGACCCACAGGCAGCAGGGCGCAGCCGCACCGTGTAGGCATACGGCTCCTTGGACATGAGCGCGTCCCAGCGGCGGTCGCCCTCGCGCAGGTCCAGCGAGATGATGTTGGGCACCTGCGGCGCGCGCTGGGCGTCATGCCACCTCCCTGACCGAGCGGCTGCTCCAACGGCTGAGGCCGGCTGGCAGCCTCGAGCTGGCGCTCGCGCCGGCGCCGGCGCGCGCCGACACAGGATTGCGCAGGGGACCTCGTCAGAGACCAGGCAGCACAGACACCGGCACCCCCGGCTGCGGCTGCAAAGGCTCGGGAGCACAGCGGTAACAATGCAACTAGCATGCATCCGACATCAACACTCTTCAGCGGCACATCAACTCCTGGCACATTGCCTGTTTCCGCAAGCCCAGGCTGCAGCGTGCAGAGGCGGGCGCGCACAAAGAGGATGGTCAGCAGCAGGCCCGCCAGGTTAAAGAAGGCGGACACGTAGAAGCGGCCGGCCGACGTCAGGTACGCAAACCAGATGCCCGCGACCAGCGCGCCGGCCTTGCCGGTCGCGGCCGAGATGCCGTGGCACGTCGCGCGGACCTCGGTCGGGAAGATCTCACCCGGCAGCATCCAGGTGGTCGCGTTCTGCGCGTGAAGCCCGTACGAGTCAGGCGTGCCACCGCAGCAACACTTCAGCACGGCAGCAGCAGTGCTTGCAGGCTGTGGTGTGAGGCAGTGCAGCTCCTTTATGACCAACTGAAGCAGGTGCAACACAGCAACAGACTAACCTCTAACCCAATAACATCGCCTTGCAGGGCTGTAGAGGGCAGCACAGGCATGGCGCCTTGCAGGGCTGTAGAGGGCAGCACAGGCATGGCGGGGACGCACCGGACCGAACTGGCCCCAGAAGGACGAGAAGAAATACAGGAACTGCGCAGCGCGCGCGCACCAGGCTCAGCGCCTTGGGCCTCACAACCTCAACCAGCGTGCGTGCACGTAACAGCCTAAGCACATAACAGTCCGAGAGGCTTCGCGCCCTCACCTGGAAGGCCTGGATGTACTGGGGCTTGATGAGGTCGTTGTACGCAATGGCGCAGACCAGGAAGATGACAAACACCCAGCAGAAGCCCATGACCTGCAGGCGCACGCGGCCCCTGCGAGCAAAATGCTATATGTCAGCTGCAGTGTTGACAGGCGATGCGCCAGGCAGACAGGCACGAGAGCAGACCAGGCAGCAGCACTGGAATGCAGCGCGGGCCCGCGCACATCCACATCTTGTCAATGGTGAACGCGGCAAAGTAGTAGCCGACCTGCGCAGCCAGACGAACGGCGTGTCAGACTAATGAGCTATTGCAGCACTTTTCGTCAGCCACAAGTCTGAGCATGACCACAGAACTGGTCAGCAGCAGGTCTGCCTCCCACAGGATACAATTACAGAGCAAAAAAATGGTAATGTCTACCTATATTGTACGTGATTCGCTAGGCGATTGGGCACGCACCAGCGCCACAAACGAGTTCAGCAGCGTCCAGAGCAGGCCGGTCAGGATGGAAGAGCCCGGGGCGATGATGCTGATAAAGGTGGACTGGAACAGCTTATTGCCGTAGAAGGACACGTCCCTGCGCACAACGGCGTGCTCTGATAAATAAGGCGCACTCGCACACGCTTAGCGAGCCAGGATCCCTGCCAGCAGGCAAGCAGACCTTGTCCACAACACAAGACTCGCACATGCAAGGCATGAGCGCATCGACGCAAGGGGCACAGCATGTCAGGCCCGCACCAGAAGAACCAGGCGCCGGCGGTGCCGACCAGGCGGTGCCAGTAGTGGTACCACATGACCGACTGCTCGCGCGAAGCGTGCTGCGCAGCCACACGCACACTCAGCTCACCTTAATGTATTCTTTCGAAGCGGAGAGCACTTGACAGCGGCGCTCGTGCAATCCGCACACTGCAAGTGTCTAGAAAGGAAGGAAGGAAGGCTCTCTGCCAGCACCAGGCTCAACCGATGCAATCGCAGTCAGCGGGATTGATCAGCGGGGCGCTCACGTCGGGGCCGTGCTTCTTGCGGATCCAAACCTTGGACTCCTGGAGGAAGAACAGGCGGTAGATGAGCATGCCCGTGACGGGGATCAGGCCCAGGCCGAACGAGAGCCGCCACACGGCCTCCAGCGAGCGGTTGTTGTAGCTCTTGCTGGTCTGGCCAAAGATCGCGAGCAGGATGCAGATGATGGCGGTGTTGACGAAGTTGCCCCAGCCCTGCAGCGCAGCGCAGGCACGGTGTCAGACCAAGCAGTCAGCCCATGGCAGCAACAGCGGGCCTGTGCAGGAGCCAGGCTTGTTGCGTCTATGCAAGGGGCGTGCCGCATTCCACAAGTGCATGCCAACATCACGCAGCCGGTGCATGCCTGCATGGCGAAGGTGCAGACAATCATCTCGCCGCGGCGGAAGCGCAGCGACTTGTTCGCCTCGGCGCGCTCGGCCGCCGACGACGACGCAAGCGGGTACTCGCCGCCGACACCGTAACCGTAGATGAACTGCAAGGCGCCACAGGCACAGCCACATGTCAGTATGTGTCCACTGTCCTGCAGCTCACCAATGCTCTCACGGCACTTACAGGCCAGGAATGCATGGTTTTGCAGACAGGGAGCGTCATTGCTTTGCGCCAGCAACCACGCAACACCAAAAGCATGCACAACGCATGCACTACGTTGCAGTCCCATAACAGACTTTATCCCACGCCTGCCGGCTCTGCTTGCTCTGCGTGCAGCAGCACTGCGCGCCTGGGAGACGCTGAACATGACGGCCCAGCCGTACAGCGTGGGCGCGCTGGAGGCGGTCAGGAGGATGCCACCAACAAACATGAAGGCCGCGCAGGCCACCGAGCCCCACTTGCGCCCGACCTTGTCCGCGATGAAGCCGAGCGACAGCATACCCAGCATGATACCCACGACCTGCGCCGCCAGGGCACAGCATTTTCGACGGGCAACCACACTGAGAGTGCAAGAGAGTCCACACCAGAACTGCACTCCTTTCCCGCCCTTGCACGTCCACGGTACCAAACCAGACCAGCTTGGACATGCTGTTCTAGACAGAGCTGAACACCATGCAACAGGCCACCTGGTCGCTACAACACCTCCAACACACTCCGTCACCGACAGGGTCCCCTAATACTGGCACACGCGCGGGCCACGCACCTGGGTGTAGGTCTGCGAGTCGACCAGCTCAGCGGAGCAGTCTGTGTGGGGCTTGCCATAACACCGCGGGTAGATCTGCGTGAAGATCGGCTGCAGACACACACGCACGCGTCAGACCGCCGTGCGCCACACACCCGCGCAGACCCTTCACCAGCACGCGATCTGTCAACCCAACACAAAAGCTTGACGGCTTCAGAGCTCCAGGCCGCAACAGCAAGCACGCCAATTACACTTCACAGCACACTTTACAGCAGCGCGGCGCGCTGCCAGAAGCAGGGCGGACCTTCAGGTTGCCGATGGAGAAGATGAAGTACGCCTCGCAGAACATGCCAATACCCGGCAGCGCCCAGCTCTTCACCCAGAAGAAAAAGGCGGTGACCGCGTTGGTGTGCTCGTGGAACCTGCGCGCGTCGGACGCAACCTGAGCAGCGGCAGCAGCGGCAGCAGCTCGCCGCCGCTTTGCAAGAGGCGCTTTAGGTCAAGTGCGCCTCGAGCCGCCTGCTCACAAAAGTACGCGCTATTAGCATTGCGCAGGCGCTGCGCAGCGATACCTATACACACAGCATATCCTGCAGCACTCCACTTACGTGCACTATACGTCGGCAACCCGCCAGCAAGAGGCCACAGTGACGATAAAATGTGCCATGACACCGCACGCCGCCGCGCAGCTTCGCTGCACACAGCACAGGCACCGCACAAAGGCCCCGTTGCAGCGCAGCTGTCCGCAGGCGGAGCGGCCGTCGCGCGCATGCAAAAGGCATAATTGGTAATGCACACAACGCGAGGCAGGCACGCACTCCTCAACCTCCACGCGGTCGGTCTGGTTCGGGTGTGCGCCGTTCTGGACACCCATAGCCTTCGACATGGCGACGCCGAGCACTTAGCGCCACTCCGACGTACCACCAACGCCGCACTCCTGGTCAACCTGCAGGAGCGACGCGCGCTCAGCGCTCGCACGACGCGCGAAGCGCGGGCGCAACAAGAGCCCCTGGCGGCTCCGCGACAATTGCGCCAATCCAACGCCCTACACCCAGGCTTACAGCGCACGATACAGAGCTCCGCAGCCGGCTTGCTCCAGAAACGGTGCAGCAGCTCGCATTCAAGGGCCACAAATAACGTACAAACGCAAGCCCAACAGATGGTCCGTTTGTCGGGGCCAGGCGTGAGGTGCTAGAAGAACCAACGTGACAAGCTGCAGCAGGTGCTACGACACAGCGACAACAGACCCATCGGCGCCGTCGGCACAAGGAGAACCCCATTACCAGACAACACGTTCCGCTGCATGTATAGATGTCAACACCGTCAGGCACGCCCCACCCCGCTGCGCACCTGTCGCCCTCCGCGAGCTCCCTGCTCCCGCTCCGTGTTTTGTAGCGCTCGCCGTCAGGACTTCACTAGATGCTCTACTTGTAGTGCATGCACCCTCCAGGCCGGGGTGAGGCATGGGTAGGTGCCTGGGCCACCGGTGGGCAGCCACATGCACGGTCGAATGCCGTAAAATGCCGCGCCCCTTGAGTGTGAAGTCTGCGCAGCGGCTGTATGGTAGAGGCTGGTGCAATATGCACAGTACCCTGGTGTGCGTGGAGACCACGTTCTCTTCAGCGTGTCAGGCAAGGCTCACTGTGATAAAGACGCACACTGCCGCGCTCAATCAGTGAAAGCGCTCGAAGCGCTCTGCCCATGATTTGACGGACAGCATGTGGGCCCAGCCATAGTCACTTGATAATTGATTCAGCTGCCAGCCGGCGAGGGAACAGGCCAGCCTTGCTTTGTGGCTGGTGTTACAGCAAGGCAAGGTTGCGCGGGGTCCCGGCGGCTCAGTGACCAGCCTCCAGCCGGCGCAAACTAGCTCATGGCACCCGTGAGGCGCGCGCCGTCGCCAGGCTCGCCCGAGTCCAGGCCAGGGTCGCCCTGCTGGCCGCCAGGCGCGCCAACCCCCGCCCACCGCTCGTACAGCGACAGGTTGTCGGGGCTCACCGCCGGGCCCTGCCGCGCCACGCGCCCTGCTTGGCGGCGCACGTAGCGCCCGCCCCGGCGCGCTTTACAGCACAGGCCCGCCAACTTTCTCAGGACCCGCTCGCGCGAGGCTGGTGCTCAGCGACCTGCTGCAGGCAGACAGGACCAGGGCCGCGCCTGGCGCTCGGCCAGCCAGGTCCGCTGCGCAGCAGCGCCCGCTGCGGCCGGCG
>JAABUV010004615.1_pt1 | contig 16325 bp, 18 predicted proteins | sample 5559971 | NCBI WGS metagenome assembly JAABUV01 (sample SAMN10711881, study PRJNA513362) | rock metagenome | isolation source: Antarctica rocks | place: Antarctica: Victoria Land, Knobhead nord | collected 2015-12-19
AAAGTAGTATCTGTGATTGTGGCACTCGGGTTTGTGGGTTAAGGATCTGGTAATGAAGATCTATACAGTTCTGAAGGTAAGAGGTACAGTCGTAGTTCCATAAGGTGGATATGAGTCACGTTGGAGCGCAAGGCTAGAGTAATGTCGAGGGAGTCACACGGTCAATAAAAGTGATGTGAATAGAAAGTAAGGTTGAAGACTGGTTACTATTGTAGTTTTGCTATTTGTTCCCGTGGTTTTGCATTGTGTGCCATACTCAGAAGTCGCCTAGCGCCAAAATGCCAACGCACTCTGGACGGAACCGGCCTTTTACCGAGCTTGCCCTGAATTCAAGAGAGTAGACATTTGTCTTATTCCATGAGACAGTGGTGTAAATTGTGCATTGAAAGACCGTGTAGTCAAATGCTGCTGATATGTATGGTACATGCAATTTCTCGAAGCCGAGTAAAGTAATCCGCGTCTCCTGCCAACGCCTACGCTTGCCCTGATCCTAATGCAGCTCCTTTTCGGTTGATGTCGTACAAGTCATGCTGCCCCTATGTTCGAACGACAAAGTTCTTTCCCTGCCCCAATACAAAAGTCAAACCATCGCCAGCCCCTGCTCCTTTGAAGGATCCGCCTTGCAAATGCCTCTTGAATCCATGCGCACCTGTCACGGTGCCAGTGTGACCTCGTTGAGGCATGTTGTGGCCTTAGATATCAATCTCAATACCAAGGTCCATTGCAGCCATGATCTCATCGTCCATGTAGCGAGTGCCGATCTTAGGCAGCTGGCCCTTGATAGAAGGTGGGCTACGTGTCGCAGATTGCACAGGAGTGACAGAGCGCACGCTTGATGGAGTTCCTGCTCGGCTGTTGTCCTTACTCTTGTCCTCGAACAAATCGTCCACAGCACGGGTTGCCTTTGGCGGAGCGAGATTAGTTCCATTGACATCATAGTGAATCTTCGCCCTAGTCTTGACACGAGCAAAGGGGTTCTGTACTGCCTCTCCGCGCTCAATCGCCTTACGTGCGAGGGCTTCGGCCTTTCTCTCAGCATGCTGCGCTTTACGGACATCGTGGGTGTTGGCTTTGCGATTCGCACGATTCAACTCTGCCAGACGGTCTTGCTGGCTAGGGCCAGTCGTTGAAGGCTTGGGTGGCGCTTTTAGGAGAGTGGTGCCAAATGCAAGCTTCGGTCCGTCCAAGTCTGCGAGTTCGGCGTCCAGTTTGGCAATCTCTGCTTCATCACCACGGGCTTCGGCGCTCTTGCGACGGTTGATGAGGGCAGGGCGCTCTATGGAGGCAAATTTGGTTTGCAGAACACCTGCTCGCCTAAGCTTCTCTTCGATTTCCGCATTAGTAAAGCGGTGATTGATCAGCCCATTGATGTCCGCAATCTTAGAGAGCAAGTAAGGTTTCGTAGGAAGAGGCATATTTTCGTCCGCCATAGTCCTTTTGTAGTGCTCAACCTCCGTCTACAGAGGTCAGTAAAGTACGATTGGAAGACCTCAAGGTTAACTTGCCGTAGTAAACTTCGAATTGGAGCAAGCCAAGAATGGCCATTCCTTCTCAGCTTTTCCGTGAGTGACCAAGGCGTACTGGCTTGTAACGAAGGGTTTGCCGTTAACGCCCTCCAATGCGTACGGCTTCCCCTCAGTGAAACCTAGCGAACGTCAGATATACTCATTTACTACATCAGGATCGGCATACCTTTGATATGCGCCATACGATAAACCGTTTCTCCAGTGTTCTTGTCAGTTCCAATGCAGATGCGAACATAGCAAGTCTTGATAGCTTCTTCAAATCCAGGATAGAAACAGACTTTGGCAAAATTTTCGCGACCGATACGCACATGCTCGTAGTCGATTTGATCTGCGGGTTGTGCGTCGCGAAACCCAGGGGAGCTCGCCTTAGGCTTAGAGTTGTCCCATTCGACATCACTCTCGCCCTCGGCGTCTGCATCTGAGAATGTATCCTCAATGGAGCCACGAATCTTACGCTCCTTGCGTGCTTCTCCTTCACGACGTCTCTGTTCGTCACGCGCACCTTTTTGCTCACGCTGCCGCTTATACGCCTCTATGGCATCTGAGGTCTCGCCAACCTTACGACCGCCAAGGGTCGTCTTCTGACGAGAACTCTTTCTATTGCCGTCTTCCAGATCCGCGCTACCAGCCTTACGCTTCTTCTTGTCGTCTGTCTTCTCTGCGTTTCCACGTGCTTGAAGGAGACGACGGAGGTGTTGGTCCTGCAGCTTGCGCTCAAGGATCTGGGCACGCTCGGCAAGAATGGATTCGCGCTGGACTTCAGAGAGTGCCATGATATAATCTTTATCCTTTTGGGAATGGAACTTATTCTCGAGAGGAAACATGGGCCCGTCATCGTCAACAGGGGAGCCAGGAGAGACATCAGAGTCGGATTCAGACATCGGAGCAGACTGGAGTGAGTTTGGTGACGCTGGCGTCGATGAACTGAGATGTAGTGTAAGTACTGTGTTGATATTTCTGAAAGGTGGATGTAGTCTGAAAGAAGGCTTACGCTTCTCCTTCCTCCTCTGACTCGTCTTTCCGACCTTTCTTAGCCTTCGTAGCGTTACCATTAACTTTGGTGGTGCCTTTTGCTGCCATATTGGACTTGTTCGCTGGAGTGTCGCTGAGCTTGGCTGTGGAAGGGCCAGCTGCGGAAGGTGGAGGAGTTGCCTCTGTAGTAGTGTTGGTGGGCTTAGAGGTTTCTTCACCAGAAGAATCATCACCCGCGAGCGCGAGGAGTTCTGCGTCAAGGTCCGCCATTTCTGCGCTAGAAATGAGTCCTATTCAGTTGCTGCTTTGTTAGAGGTATGTAGTTGGTGATGAGCAACGAAGCCTGCTTCGTAAGCCCGGTATGTGATATAGATATGGGAAAAGCTATAAGTGTAAGGTAGTCGTAGATATACAAGAAGTTGTTCGCAGATAATGTGTTGTATTGCAGAGTTTTCAAAGCCCAAAGTGAAGCAGTACTAGGCCAAAGCTAAGAGAATGGGGAGGCTGGAGAGTTAGTGCAGTGCTTTGGCATTATTGCTTTCGGTCTAATGTCATTCATTGACTGAAAGGGAGCGCGAAGTGTTGAGCCTCAATTAGTTACGGCGCTAATTGCGCTGAACGCGCTTGACTTTCCGGCAGCTCCCGCTCCGGCTAATCTGCTGATGATCTCATCTGATAGCAATGGAAATCTAAGGTACCCAAACAATTTCGGAATTGCAGAATCGATGAAACCAGGAGCGCAATTATAATGAGTACAGCCAGTGCCCTACGCTCTATTTACAAGCCAGCTTTCCGATCCAATTTTCCAATCTCGGATTTTCTCCTTCCGCGGCTGGCCCTCAGCCGCCATCATATCCATTATGCACCCATCACCACCTCCTCCGCTCCTCCCTCCACCGAACCCACCCCAGACTCGCTTAACTCCTCCTCGAAAGCCAAACGCCGGCGTCCCTTATCAAGAGAACAGCATCAATTCCTTGAAAGCGCTCTACGCGTCAATCAAGCCGGAGAGCTAGCCGCAACCCTGATCTACACGGCTCAAACCCCTCGCATCATATCTTCCCATCCACATCTCCGCCCCTTAATGCAACACATGTATGCCCAAGAAGCGGGCCACTTCTCCACTTTCAACGCTCTCCTAGCCCGCCACCGTATCCGTCCCACGGCTATGTACCCCGTCTGGAGTATAGCCGCTACTGCGCTTGGATGGGGTACCGCGATGCTAGGTCGCGAAGCAGCGATGGCATGCACGGAGGCTGTGGAGACGGAGATTGGGGGGCATTATAATGGGCAGGTGCGGGTATTGTTGCAATGGATGCGGGATATGGAGGAGAGGGGGGAGGAAATTGGAGAGGAGGTGAGGGAATTGGTGGGGACGCTGAAGAGAATTAGGGATGAGGAGTTGGAGCATTTGGATGAGGCGGTTGGGGAAGGGGCGAAGGAGGCGGAGGGTTATGGAATCTTGAATAAAGTTATTAGAGGGGGATGTAGGGGTGCTATTTGGATCAGCGAGAGGGTTTAGGAGACTGGTAGTGGGGGTTGGCGTTGCATGGTAAGGTCAATCTCATTGTAGAGCGAGAGATTTCTCCAAAGTAGCCCTATAATCCAGTTTGCACTGCTTGATTGATGCCATGGCAACCAGTGCAATAAATTCATTCTATTTAATATTTAAGAATCAGGCATCCTTGGAGCTACAGCTATCATACAGCAACTAAGGGAAGAATTTTGTTACGTGTTTGTGCAACTCGAACCTATGCATTAGCATAAGGTAAACCCCAAACATGAGCGCCGAGCAAGTGCCGCTATGTTAATGCTTCAGTAGAACGCCCTTTATGCCCTTGGATGGTGCTCTGCAGCACATGCTAAACGGGATTGTGGGCCCCTCGAGATCAGAATTGAGACAGGAGGCTAGGAAGGCAGTTCTAATCGTGTAGGAACGTGCACTCATCGCCCTTTCTACACTTTCCTTCTTGCCAGAACTTGCAAGGTAATCGGGGGACGCCATAAAACTGTCATCCAACCTTGTGTCAGCTAAATTCACCACTTGTTGGAAAATTTCAAGCTTACCTTTTTTTTTTCTGGAACACTCTTCTGACGTTTACCCTTATTGTAGCCATAATCTCCGTTCTGGTCATCGTAATCCATCTGACGTTTTCGATCGTTCTCACCCTGATATGTGCTTTGATAGCCGTAACCTTGTGTCTGGGTAGGTGCCTTTCCGTATTGTGCCAGGATAGACTGCAAATCTACACCATGGGGCGGTGGTGGAGGTACGCCATACCCTTGCGGAGCCTGACCCCGCTGTGCTATCGCTGCCAATGTGGCTTGGAGGTCAAATCCGGATGTGTTCGGCTGTTGGGGCATTAACACTTGGGGGACTTGATTATTATTGTTGGCAAACTGAGCAAAGATGGCTTCCAGTCCAGTCGATTGAGGCTGAGCCACTGGTTGTTGTTGCTGTTGCTGTTGCTGTTGCTGTTGAGGTGGTTGAGGTTGAGGTTGCTGTTGACCATTAATGATCTTCAGCAATGCGGCAATATCAGGCACTGGAGGTACTGGCTGCTGCACTTGTGGTTTTGCAACCATTGTTGGTGTGTTAGGAGAACGATATTGGTGGTTCTGGGCAGCATAGAACTGAGCTTCTCGGCTCTACAAATAATATCAGTACAGTTTCATGTTAGCTGAATCGGGCCAGAAATTACCTTTGTCTCGTCACTAGGCATACCGAATGTTTGCTCAATGACTGGGTCACCTGAGTAAGGATCGGAAGGCTCTCTAGGAGACGGTGGAATGTCAGAAGATGTAGTGTAGATGACCATCAATGTTGTTAGCTCCCGTTGCTCTTGGACTTCACGCTCTCGGCTTTTAATTTCGACTTTGCCGCCACGCGTAGTGTAATTGCGCTCAAGCTCTTCCAGGGCAACAACGCTGAAATCAACCACTGGATAGATGTGAGTAAAGGATCGGATTGCCAGTATCAAGGATACTCACGTGATGGGGAAACCCAGGGTGCTAAAGTTTCCTCAGCCGGTGAACTATCTTCATCTTCATCCATAACGTCGAGGTCTTTGTGCATCTTAAGCATCTGGCCTTCACCCCTGCTATCACCGACATCGCGGACCATGCTATCCTCATGTCCCATTTCCTCCTCGGGATCGTGGACGAACTCGCGTATTGAAACTAGACTGTGGTCTGGTTTGAACGAGACCCGCAATTTACGACGTTCTTCTTTGCGAAGGCGTTTTCGCTTCTCCTCCAGTGATTCGGGTGGTCGAGCCTCCTCAAATTTTGATGGTGTTGCTTCTTTTGGTTTGCTCAAATTCGCCATCGTCTCGGCAAATATTAAAGAGGGTTTAGCCGCAGCCGCAGAGCCCTCTATGGCTGTTGCTCTGCTTTCTAACAAGTTCCTATTAAGATGTCAAGAATGATCTATTTTGGTTGATAAAAACGGGATAACTTACGTCAGCTTAGCATCTTTTGACTTTGTGGATTGAAGAGCAGCGTTTGAGGTTCCCGGTTTTTTGGACGCTGACTGCAGACTGGAGAAGAATGCTGAAGGTTTTGCAATTACATGGTTGGTTTTCACTTTAGGCGCTGGGACAGCAGAAGCGGTGGCTTTGGCTACTACTTTTGCATCTACCTTAACGGGTTGATGCTTGTTACCAAGAATTCCTGACACCTTTGTTATTGTGGTAGCAGCTTGCCCCGATTGTGTAGTTGAAGTTGCCTGCTTCTTAAGCGACTGTATTCCTGAAGCTTCTTCTACCCGCAGTCTCTTCGTTCCAGAGACAGCATCTGAAGACCGAGAATTGCTTGTCGATGGTCTGATCATGGCGGTGCCTTTAAACTCTTGGGGTTGCGGAGGCGTTCCATCTGCCGCCTTCTTCTTCGTGGCTCCTTCCGCGCTGTCCAACACTTTTTGCGCAAGGAGTTTGCCTTGACCATCACCTCTCTTCACGATTCTTGGAAGTACCTTGTCTAGCTTAGTCTTCTCTAATATTGCCTGATCTATGGTTACACAACGTGTCAAAAGCTAGAAAACGTTAGCAGTCCCACCGTTTCTATGTGTCTTCATTGCTTACCTCGAGCATGCTCGCTATGAACGGCCCTGTGTATTCGCTAGACTTGAAGCGATCAAGGATAAATTGATAACAGATCAAGCTAACCGTGGGGTTTTCTCCAAGTCTAATGACAAGTTAGTACCACTTTTTTCATAAAGAAAGTTCAAGCCTAAATATGTCTCCAGAATCCCAAAGCGCACGATTCTTGAGATGAGCATTGATTCAATGAGAGGGGAGGGGAAACCACTCGTTGGGAGGCATCATAGAAGAGCGTGAGGGCTTCCCCGCTCGCTCTTGTTTCATTTGCCACCGGCATGACTTGGCTGAAAGAATATTTCAGCGCTTCTATCGTGAATATTGCGCGAAGAAGACATAATTTCATGATCGTGCCTGTTATGGCGTACTACATCGCCAGCACTTTGTAAGGCTGCAGATTGCAGGGCCTTTCAATTTGTACTATTCCGGTATAATTCGGGTTGTTTGCATTTGTACAACTGTATCCCACGTATGTGAATAAGAAAGGAGGATAAAGCATCACATAAAGTGGTGCAAATCGTCATAACAAAGGCGTGCACACGCTGTAAAGGATACTGAATGGGACGGCTAAGGGAAGGTACGTACTTCTCAACAATATCTCGATGGCCGTATTTTAGAGTGAGCCGCACGCAAGATTCCAAGAGTCGGCGTTGATTTAAAGCCCGGCGTTCGTGCTCGACCATTCTTGTGTGGTTCTTCTTTTCCTCTGCTTGCCCTAGTGCCGTCATCTCTAACTTCCATTTGTCGCGGACAGCTTTGAGGATGGCCCAGTATTCGCCAAGAGCAGCACGTATTATTGTGCTTGACAGAGCCACGCTACGCTTGGCCCATACTGCTTTAATAATGTCGTACTCCGTAGCTTTACTGGGGTCATTGGGACGATTTGCCGGCAACGGTGATACTTCCTCCGGCTCAACCTCTTCTTCAGACCCGGAGTCATAGTCAGAGTCCTCTTCAGGCTCTGATTCACTCGTTGGCTCAGCCGATGACTCGGAACCTGCAAGAGATTGGTGACGGAGACCCGCTGGAGGCGTAATATTACGTGTACCCGACGACCTCGAACCCGATAGCTTAAGCTTTTTCACCAAAGGCTCACGAGCAGGGTCCCAAGGCCCACTTCCTTTTTCTGCATTTTGATTCAGTTAAAGTTTATAACTGTTGGATGCAATAATTACTTACCCTGAAGAAGCAAGCGTCTGATCTCATTTCTAGATGACCGCTTGGTATACTTGGGAATGGTTGCTGTACATTTATTAATATAAATAATAGGCATAATATTGGGATATGCAACACTACCTTTAGTAGTAGCTAACTCTAAACAGTTTGCTCCTACAAAGGTGTAGCCAATGAGATGCTTAGAGTTAGTACGGCTAGAAAATTCTGCTGGAGCCTTGACAAGAAAGTCTCCCTGGATGTCCCCCTTTGGCACAGCAGCAACTACTGAGTTCCATTCTTGCCGAGTGACATGCGGAGGAAGATCCCCTTTTGTGGAAGGTCCTCTTAAAGCTAACGCAGGGTCAAGGTTCGATTGCTGTGTCTGCGGAAGAATCAACATCAATTCAACACCGAAGTACAGGTGTATCGCTGGATAGTCAACTTACTTGTCGTTGATGCTGGGCATCCTGCGTGAAGGAAGTGGGGTAATTTTGGAGTGCCTGGGGAGAAATGGTTTGGGACTGGTTCGATGTCCGTTGAAACGATTGAGGTCGGCTATAGTCGAATTGGGACTCCTCGTTTAGTGGAAGATGACCATATCCCAGGGAAGTATCGTATGATGGCGTTGCTAACGTATGACCGGGGTGTGACTGGAAACCAGAATAATTGAACGAAGCAGGGCTTCGTGAATACGTTTGATCGAAAGGTCTCGAGTGCACTCCATGATTCGAGACAGGTAGCAAGTTTGAAGGTTGAATGGGATTCTGATGCCAGCCATGGTTTCCTTGATTGAAGCCATTGATTGATTCGTGGGGGTTGGAGAAAGCTTCTGCGTCCCACGGAGCGTTGAAAGATGGTTCTTGGTCAGGCTGAAGGAAAGAGTTGAAGGAATCATTTTGAGCAAAATTATAGCCATAATTTCCAGTCATGGACTGGTTATCTTGATTATTGCCATTCTCATGATTCTGGTGTCTTGGATCCATTATTACTACGTTTGTTTTGAACCAGGCGTAAAAGGGCCACGCGCTAGCTTAAAGTTGACGCGTTACCTGAAGCAGTAAGGCGGCAGGTTTTGCTTGCGCACAGGGTGAAGGCCCGGAAATAGCCGAAAAAACGTGATGTGTCTGAAACGGGTTCTGCAGGTTTGGTGGAAGTGGCTGGCCGTAGCTATGCTGCAAACGTTGGTAATATCGCTGCTTGAGGTAACGTATCGAAATGCAGTCAAGTATCTCAGGTTGTGGACTTGACAGAACGATAGCCGACTCCAACTGTTCCCTGGCAGCTCACAGATTTAATCAAGAACCCCGGTATGCCAATGAACTTGATTCCATCCACAGGAACGACAGCGTGGAATCACAGATCAGAAGCGTGTACCCCCACAGATCACCACCAGTCCACCACCACAATCACAACCTTACCTCCACCGAGCAACCTTCAAAAACACGTCCTTTCAGTACTTCACGATGTATTTAGTAATCAGCAAACAGTCTAGTCGGTTCACGATGGGGTTATGTGGATGAACAATAGGCAGCATGATTGTTGAGGAAGGATGTAGGTTGGAACAAAACTGCGCGACAGTCAACTTTTTGTACCACGCTAAAGTCTATGTTTAGCGCCATTACCGAAGCTAGTAAACTTCACTACAATCAAAACACACGAACATGACAGATTGGAGCTTCGATGTAACAGGACAACGTTAACGACACCGTATTAATTGTTTCTGGAAGCTCTGATTACGGAGTATAACTGTGATGAACATGGACAGGCCTTGGACCTAAAATCTAGGGTTCTCAAAAACCATGGTAGCTCATCAGCAATCACTCCGAGACCGGCAAGTAGGTAGGCCTACCATGTACAAAGCAAGACTTCAGCTACGAGACTAATGATACTGCTACAGCATCGCTTGAGAGGATATTAAACCTCAATCATGCTTCAGTCGTGACGTCCACAACACAGCATGATCCAACTGCTGCCAACGGGCTTATACCTCAGGCAACCCCCATCTTGAACTCGGATGGAGATCCGATATGGAAAGTTCTTGTGTTTGACAACTTGGGTCGAGATGTGATAAGCAGCGTATTGCGCGTTAATGACCTACGCGGATGGGGTGTCACAATACACTTGTGGGTTTTTCTTAAGACACAGCAGTAGTGCATAGCCTGTGAGACCAAGCCAAGCTGATGTTGCTTCTAAGGAATATCAATTCATCCCGCCATTCAATTCCGGATGTGCCTGTGCTATATTTGGTTGAGCCTACAGTCATGAACTTGAACCTGATCAGCCAAGACTTAAGTCGAAGTCTGTACTCCGATACATACATCAATTTTCTGTCTTCGATACCGCGGCCGTTGATGGAAGATTTTGCGGCGCAAATAGTTGAGGCAGCGACCGCTGAGAGTATAGCGCAAGTATACGATCAATATCTGAACTTCATTGTCGGTGAGCCGGATTTATTCAGCTTGGCGATGGGGAAAGAGATATATTGGGCTCTCAATAGTGCCCAGACGAAAGATGAAGAGATAGATGCCGTGGTCGACAGAACAGTCAGCGGTCTTTTCAGTGTAGTAGTAACAATGGGTGAGTTCAACTAGTACCAAGACCAGCAAGGAGAGTCAACTCACAGTAGCTGTAGGTTCGATACCGATTATCCGTTGTCCGCGAGGTGCAGCCGCAGAAGTGATAGCAGCGAAGCTCGATCGCAAGCTTCGAGATCACATCCTTAACTCGAAAGATAACTTGTTCTCGAATCACGGTCAGCGCCAGACAACAGGCACAGGAACGCCCTCTTCAAGACCTGTGCTCGTCATTGTAGATCGTAATGTCGATCTAATCCCTATGCTCTCCCACTCATGGACATATCAGAGTCTTGTCCACGATGTACTCAAGATGCACTTGAATCGGATTACAGTCGAGACGCCGATTGATGAGAATAATCTAGCCAAAGGTACCACGAAAAGATCATATGACCTAAACTCAAATGATTTCTTCTGGTCTCGAAACGCTGGCATGTCTTTCCCGCAAGTTGCAGAAGACATTGATACTGAGCTCAAGAAATACAAAGAAGACGCCGCTGAGATTACGAAGAAGACCGGTGCTTCCTCAATCGAAGACTTGCAAAATGACTCCAGCTCATCGGCCTCGCATCTCAAAGCCGCCATCACCCTGCTGCCTGAGCTGCGTGAGCGGAAAGCAATACTGGACATGCACATGAACATTGCTACTGCCTTATTGAAAGGCATCAAGGACCGCCAATTAGACAACTTCTTCGAAATCGAAGAAAACATAACGAAACAAACCAAAGCCCAAATCCTAGACCTTCTAAGTGACCCTGATAAAGGCAAAGAGCCCCTCGACAAACTCCGCCTGTTCGTAATCTGGTACCTAAGCACCGAATCCGAAATCTCCCGCGCTGAAATGGACCGCTTCGAAGAAGCCCTCTCCAAGTCTGGCTCCGACACTACCGCCTTAGCTTACGTAAAACGCGTCCGCGAGATCACCCGCATGACCATGATGACCTCGACCACCGCCCCCACTAACCAGTCCTCTGGGGGCAACGACATCTTCCGCGGCTTCTCCACCCTCAGCAGCCGCCTTACCGACCACCTCGCCGGCGCAGGCGCCTTGGGGGCTAATTTCGAGAACCTGCTTAGCGGCGTGAAAAACTTCCTCCCAGCAAATAAAGACATCACCCTCACCAAAATTGTCGAATCCCTGATGGACCCCGCCAGCGCCTCCTCCTCCGCTATCGCAAAAACAGAAGACTATCTCTACTTCGACCCCCGCTCCGCAAATGCACGGGGTACCATGCCCTCCGCCGGTCGCCCCGGCCAGCAACATGCCAGTGCCTCCCTAGCACAAAGAGGCGTTGAAGCGAGCTTCGGACAGAGGAGGCAGGGTTTTAGTGAAGCGATTGTGTTTACGGTAGGGGGGGGCAGTATGGACGAGTATGGGAATCTGCAGGAGTGGGCGAAGAGAACGAGTACGGCAGGGGGGCAGGGTGGTGTGAGGAGAAGAGTGGTGTATGGGAGCACGGATTTGGTGAATGCGGAGGAGTTTATGCAGGGGGAGTTGGCGAGGTTGGGAAGGGAGAGTGGGTGAGGTAATGGGGGGTGTGGTAATGGCGATACTAGCTTTCTTGAAAGTGCAAATTTGTGGTGGTTTTCTCAACCCTTTCACCTTCTTGAGATATCTCTCGGCTATTCCTCGTTGCTGCTTGTAAATTGCTTAAACCCCCAAACACCCAGGTCTTCCAGCAATAACGCTTTCTCCACACTTTCACAGGGACGTTTTCGTGCACGCTTTCCAACACCACCCCCTCATCTTCCATTCACTCCCATCCCTTCTTATCCCCTATCTCCCTTTCACTTCCATTCCCTTCACTACCGCGCTTACACCCAAATCCATCATTCATAACACAAAACTCTCAGATAAGAGATTGCCTAAATCAACAGTGAACATCAGATAGTGTTAAGACGGAAGACCTTGCCCCCCCCTTTATCTGCACCGCCTCCTTTTTCATCTTTCCAACCCACGTCTTTGTACACACCATCCTCGTTTGTTCAAACCACGTCTTCGTACCAACCACGTTCTCGTACCAACCACATCCAGACATCTTCCTAACTCGTGCATTTCGAACCTGCTTTGTCTACGTGGTCATTCGTACAGCTTGGTGGTAAGAACGAGACCAAAAGCGCGATTGCTGAGTGTAAGTTCTCCGAGCCGTTCGTTTCTGAGCGGAAATTGAGCGTGGCTCCGAGGCAGGTTTTCAAGCGGTTGAACTTCCGTCTGTAACTCCAGCGGTCAGCAAAAGATCAAGTGGTGGCGCTGATGTTCCCGTTGAGAGTCTGGCTGATATTCTTCTGGTTCACGATAGCAGCTCACGACGCACGTCTTCCGTCTAGGCCTCTAACGAGACAGCTAGTCACGTGGATCCATCTTCTCCTTTTACTATTCAGCTCGCCTCTTTCTTCCTCTGATTCGCCACACCGCCACCATGCCCTCCTACCCCTGCTCCCAATGCGGTGCCAAATTCGCGTCCATCAACAACCGCGACACCCACGTCCACTACATTCATTCCAGACCAACCTCCGCACCAGCATCAGCACCCCGCGGCGGGGGAGGCTTCTTGGCCACGGTCAAGGCAGCTCGCCAACAGGGAGAGGGGACGCCGGATGACAGTGCCGGTGGGATTGAGAGTATTCCACCTCGTCAAGAAGCCGGGCCTGCGCTTTGGGATGATAGCTATGCACCTCCGCCTTCGGAGATGGCGGGGATGATGGGGTCGTTTTCTGTGCAGCTCGGTGATCTGGAGTCGTCGAATACGCCAGTTGGCCAGGAAGGTCGACGAACAGGTGGAAAGACCATGCCTGAACCCAGCGGCGTGAAAACGTTCACGCTAATCTTCGAAGGCACGGCTCAGAACGCAAGCGCCAGCATGAAAGTCCCTCACAACGAACAATTTGACGACTTCATGGAGCGTATGAGACAAGCGTCGATCCCAATTGCTGGTGCGTACATATCTGGACGAACAACAGGGTTCACGTTGGCGGACGGGCCGTGGCGATATGCTCTGGTTGATAAGAAGCGCATGAGGGGCGTGAGGAACGAGTTGACAAGTAAATTGCTGTATCTGGCCATGGTCAGTGAACTGGTGAAGGTGTGGACACCGTGGGATCATGTCGTTATTTGGCATGTTAGTGGTTTATTCTGGCTATCGGCTCTTTTTTTTCTTAATCACTAACGTCGCGGTCAGGAAAAACAGAAGGGGGTCACGTCGATGCCGGTGAGCGAGCCGGCTATGGCGCAAGCTCAGGTAATCGTTCTCTCTCCCTCTAGCCTCAGAGCACTGTTAACGTTTATAAGACCCAGCTTCCTGGTCAACTTCCAACCCAGAGCACAAACCTTCCTGGTCCGATCTCGACAGTAGTAGCTCGTCAATCAGTCAGCATTCTGGATAGCAAGACCGAATACTCAACGACAAGATATTTGATGCAGTGGATGGATGGGCCGAACACATGGGAGTTGGCCAGTGTGCTTGGAGACGACTACCAATGGCTAATTGACGCCTACCACACAGAAGTAAATAGAGGAACCCACTAAAAGTGTAAATATCCCCATATCAAGCTGAATTACAATGCATGGTGGCGCTTTTTGAAACTTTTTCTTACCTTCTTGTTGAAGAGCTAAGGACGAGGGCGAACAAAGGGCGAACAATATGGATGCATTTGATAGATAGGGGGATTGGAGCAAATGAAATAGCTATCAAGTGCCAGATTTAGTGGCTACAAAACAAACAATTTCAAGCTTCTTCCAATTAGCAACATAGACGCAGATAGTCACATACGAAGATTTAACGTTAATAAGAAATGAAATTCTACTATTTGGATATCCTTGCAGGGAATATTACCGATATCGAAGCCTTTCCATTAGAAACGTCCCATTAGCAAGATGTCCAGACAGAAGCTCTTAAATTGCCATGTCTCTAATACAATAGCAAACCTTCCAAGCTAGAACTGTGGAAGCAGAAGTTCTGCGTAAGAGCCGGTTTAAACCCCACAAGAGACACCTATCTAATAGGAGATATCCTATGAGATGATCTCAGCCCTGACAAGTATCGGAATCGTAGACCCCGTGACGATTTTGAAATTCCTGTGGCCAAGAACCCGGAGAAGCGCCATAATTGCTAGAGCGTGGCTTGTAAACGAGATGAAGGTACTATCATCATGACTGAATACATCGTCAAGAAGCACTTTCATGCGAGCTTCTACTGCGATATTTGATTCGCGCGTGTCCGGCGACCATAGCTCATCGTCTATCGTAAAGCCAGCCTCGCATCGAAAGGAAGGGTACTCCATGTTGATGGCTACCTTTGAGCGTCGCCAATCACAAGTGTGGACTCCAATGACCTCTCGAAGAAACTATACGAGTTAGCGAAATACATACCTTGTACCTTCGGAAAAACAGAAGGAAACAAAGAGAACAAGAGATGCCTACCTCCTTCACCACGGCAACGACCGGCGGATTAGAGGGATGAGGGAGGTTAGAAAACGTGATTTTAGCGGTTTCCAAAGCTCGTGTGAGGGGGCTAGTGTAGTATGTCTGGGGCAGCGACATCTTCTGTTCTACCACTTGTGCTGCCCAAGCAGTGCGTACAGTCTCGGCTTGCTGATGACCGAGTTCTGTGAGCTCGGCATCGGCCCATTTGAGATCTTCGTCCCCTTCGAGCTTTGACCAGTAGGCCTATTTGGAAGTGGATGAGCCTTAACTTACGAGCTATGAAAACAAGATTGATGAACGTACATTCCATGCAGACCTAGTGTGTTTTCTTTCTGCGACGTTGTGCACGCCCTGTCCATGACGAGCTATGTATAGTACTTTGTACTGCACATCAGGAGGGCTCGCCTCGTTGAGACGCTTGACCTCGTTCTCGAAACGCTGCCACTGCGTCTTCTCACATCTAGGATCAAAACACACATCTCCCGCGAATGCACTGTTCATCAATCCAAAATTCACCGATCCCTACGCTTTATGTTAGCAGTCAAAGCAAGCTTCAAGCCGAACAATGCCTACGTAGTCAAATTTATCATAATCAGGAGTGGTAGGTTCGTCTTGTAGGAAGTAACCCTTGACGGTGGAGTAATTAAAACTCTTCCTCATGGTATGGTCGTCCATGATGACCGATGCGACCAAACAGTCCTTGAATTGGAATGTAGAAGCAGTGGTAGACAGCCTATTTCGCTGGCCAAGCATAGGCAGCGAGTGGGGGCTGTGCCCGTTAAAATAGGTTGCTTCATTGTCTCACAAGACTCCTGGTACTATTCCCCGAACAATGACTTGACTGTTGTGCAATGCAGATTTTGTGAAGTCTTTGAAACCGACGGAAGCAGTGGTGGCCGGCGTTTGCATGTGTAACGCCAGATTAGCCGCATTGGCCAATCAGAAGAACGGCAGTGGGTATTTACCGCTAAGGAACTCTCACTACCAAAATATATCAGTATCGGACAGGAATACCGAGAAATGCCTGAAGGTAAACTCTGCTCTATCTACAGTGAACGCCAGAAGTGAATCAGTTGTCCAAATTCCTAGTGTTCTAGAGATTCCTATACCGGCACATAAAACCTGAACCCAGCTCCTGACGACTGAGCGGCTTGCTCGTCTTACAATATTTACCTTTCCAAAATCCTCATACCCAAACTGGTGGTACTTGAAGTGGATATCATCAGGCCAAGGCTTGCTCAGTCACCTAAATATCAAGGAATAGTAGGCCATTTCAAGACTCCATAGAAATATCATGATGGGAGCGGCATATATCGATCAGTTTATGTATGGTCTCTCTTCACCCCTTCTATCAACAAACACTTAAGCTTTTGATGGTATCTCCCAATATAATCCTAGCGCCATTGTTGAATATGCTTAAAGGTCACGTTGAGCCACCCCTCCCCGCCGAGCACGTTGAAAGTATGTTGAAGAAATAGAGCATGATGTGAACTTAGAATAAGCCATCAATCTCGCCGGTCTCGGGATCAATATCGACGTTGAGATAGCCGGGGGCAGTTGGCAAGCCAGGGATTGTCTG
>JAABUV010004616.1_pt1 | contig 16320 bp, 16 predicted proteins | sample 5559971 | NCBI WGS metagenome assembly JAABUV01 (sample SAMN10711881, study PRJNA513362) | rock metagenome | isolation source: Antarctica rocks | place: Antarctica: Victoria Land, Knobhead nord | collected 2015-12-19
TCTTCAAGTATTTCCAACTCTGGGCCTACACGGACTGCATCCTCACGGAATCCGAGACCGAGAAAGACATATTACCAATACTGCTGATCAAACTATACATCTTTGCGGAGGCTCGTTGCATGCCCAGGCTTCAGAATGCTGTGATTGATCTCTTTATCGATAAAATGGTAACTTCCAACTCAATGCCCTTTAAGCACCTAAATTTCATCTACGCCAACACAGCCGATGGTTCCTTACTGCGGCGGTTGTTCGTCGATCTAGTCGCCTCTACCATTTCCCTATCCAAAAGTACTGGGGTGATGGAACGGTTTAAAAGCTTGGACAGTACAGAGTTCCTTTTCGACCTCATCTTAGCTCAGTCAGAGAGACTGGCAAGTAGTAAGGTTAGCATAGGCTATTTCAGACAGATTCGCTCTCAATACTATGCTAAAACTCCGGTCAACTCTCCAAAAGACGCCCAGGTAAACAGCAATGCACCAGGTTCCTGATATTAGACGCCTACTGGTATTGAAACTGATCAGATCCGCTGGCGCAAAGGATGTGGGATGGCCCATTTGCAAGGAGTGTGAGCCGAGGACACTGGGAAACATAAGAAAGTAGGATGTAATTTTATTCGCACTTCATAACTCTAAGGTGGTTCAAAACACGTGCAGCAGTGTCTTAGGCCTCGAAAATGACCATGTGTTCTACTTTGCGATTAACCCTTTGTCGTCCTTCACTTCGACGCGCGAAGCCCTTCTTCTTATACAACTAACCACAATATCGTATTGCCAGGACATGCGTTTTGGCCTTCACCCACCTAATTTGAGCCAAATGGGATCCAATTCTCCATATCCTCGGACCGTTGAAAAGTCTTTTGTGCTGTCCTACGCCATCTGCAAGCTCTCACTTCGGCAATCTGACCGCTCCGGATCTTTGCACACGCCTAGTTCATTGAGAGATCGCTCATTTTCGACATCGAGTTGGTGGAACAACATCGTTTCTGTCTTACAACTGACAATACAGCTATCTCAAGCTACTATCCTAGTTTCGCTCACGTTTCGTATTCTAGAGCTTTATACCAGCAACCATCGAATCCGCCTTCCTACTATTTCGGTTAGTATGGCTATTACTGTTGTCCTATAAGTACTCATCCTTATAAGGACATAGTCCAAGATGTCGACAATTGAGAAGATGAGCTGTTCTAAGCTTCATGACGCGTAAGAGATTCCCAAAAGAGATCATTGGGATCTGGAACTAATTACAACCTGGACATCTCTATGACACCATTTTCTTTACCAAAGTGGAACCTGATCAAGTCACCTTTGGAATCCATAAAAGCCTTCTATGCAACGTTTCGTCTTACTTCAACGCCGCATTGAATGGAAATTACATCGAAGCCACCGAAAGCGTTATCGTTCTTTTGGACGAAAAGTCCGAGGTCTTTAGGCGCTTTAACGAATGGCTATACACCCATGAAGTGCTACAAGGAGTACTATCAGTAAATGGAAAGACTGACAATTGGTCGATTTTGTTCGATCTTTACATCTTTGCGGAGAAGAGAGGCATTCCCCGTCTACAGAATGCAGTCGTCGATGCCGTTATCATCACCAGTAAGGTTGTACATGCTATGCCAGCCTGTCAGTTGATTGCACGTCTGTGGGAAAACATACCTGAGAAATCGTGACTTCATCGCATTGTAGTAGACTTCTATCTACGACTTGGGTCCTCTACAGCGTTTGCAACCCAGAAAAAGCGAACCCAGTACCCCAAAGATTTTCTCGTTGAGGTCATTCTCATGTTCTACAAAGCGAGCGGAGACGATTCGATCAACAAGGAATTCAACTTTTGGTAGAAGCAGTGCAAATACCACACCCATCAACCAGACGACCCACCGTGCAAGGGCCCGATGCCGCTTCCGGCCCGACAGACAAGAGGATGCTGCCCCCAGGGTTTCATATCCGTACTACAGAAAGATCTTCTTACTTCGAATAGATGCAGGAGCCCAGGATTGAAAGGCGGATCTGGTATGGATATCAGCCCAAGCACAGGCTGATCTATCTCAGATGAGATTATCTAGTGGGAAATCAGCAGTGAGCCTATTCATCACTGCACCAGAAGCGCTTCACTTCTATAGGAATCGAGAAATAGGTCGTATTCCACAAAACTTTCCTAGCAGTGTCCACATGACAGCATGGTTGCATGACTCTTTCCCCAGTGGAGCGTCTATTCGTTGGAATCTTTAGAAAATATATCCTGCTTGGCTGAAACGCTGAACGATCCTTTTCCAAAGGAAGCCTATTCTCATCGAAATTTTCAATGTTGACTAATTGACCAAACGCTAACATGCCCTTTCTTCTATGTAAGAGGAGCCCCTATCCCTGGGAGTCTTTTAGACAATTCACTGCTTGACTGAAAAGTCGAATGACCCCACAAACGTGAGAAATCGTTGTAGCATCGCAACAGGGCCAAAGCTTGGCAAAGCAGATCAAAACGATGTTGACACACTAGTGAGCCTTGGGAAAAGATGTTCGCATTCAGTATCTGCGAGCGCTGAATCTCATCCGCATAAAATTTGGTATGACCATCTCACGAATAAACAAATACCGTTAACTCCACCTCCCGTAACGCGCCCGCAAATGCACACGCACCCCTCCCAACAAACCCCTATCCCCCGAAACGCCTCGCTATGCGCCCCCATTTCCCCACATCTCCAACCCCCACCACACCCTCACCCCCCCTCCCCCTCCCCTTTCCTCTTCCTCCCCCTCTCCAACCCCACCTTCCCCTCCTCAGTACTAAACTGCTTCCGCGCCTCCCGAAGCTCCTTCTCCATAACCAACAACTCCCTCACCCTGCCCAACATCCTCTCATCCCCCCTAACCGCCCAGTTGAAATCCTCGACTTTGATTTTCTGCCGGCGCGAGACGGAGGCGGAGCGGGCGGCGCTGTGGCAGGTTTCGATGATGAAGTCCGTGACGATTTCGTCGAGGGTGCGGATGGTTTCGGGGAGAGGAGGGGGTTGGTCGCCGAAGGCGTGGAGAGCGGATTTTACTGTTTGGGGGTATTAGATTCTGGTGGGGCTGGGTGTTGGGGGGGGAGGGGAGAGGGGAGAGGGGAAGGGAGAGTTACGTTCGGTTTGGAAATTCAGCTGGCCCTTATGGCGGGCAGCGCGAGCGCGTGGCTCCGTCATTCTTCTGCGACGTCTCGGAGATGGCCCTTCCTCGTCTTCTTCCGAAACAGAACGCAGGCGCTGATGGCGCTGGGGGCCTATGTAGTCGTCGGATCCTGCTTCATCGCTGGAAGGGAAGGGGAGGTTGAAGGAGACGCGCTTGCGTACGTTGAAGGGGTCAGATTTGGTGGCCATGATTGGTTGGGGTAGGCGCGGCGCGCGGGTGACGGGAGAATGATGGTCCGGCGGTTATTTCCTATGAAAGACAGGTTGTGAGAACACGGTTCTTTTTGGTTAGAAAGGAGTATGTGAGTCGGATTTTGAGGACCTACTGCGCAAAGTGCGAAAATGGTGAGCCTGCTACTTAGATCGGGCCCGAGAAGATGTGATGAGTTGACTGGTGAAACAGTCCGCCCTCTTCAACTTTCAATCGCTCCTCCTCGTCCTCTTGCTTCTCATCTGCACCAGTGCATATGCTCACTACGTCTTCCCTGGAATCATGGATCGGAATAGGGATGGGTGTGTAGTTTTTTTCAAGGTTTTGGTTTGAGATGTGAGACCAAAGCTGACATTATGTGCGACAGTGTCTTTGGTGTTTTCTGGAAATGCGCTAGGATTGGGGAGCGGTTGAGTCCGTATGTCAGTATTTGCTGTGTTGTTATGGCTGTAAGTGTTGCTTTGATAATTTGTGTTGTGGGCGAGGGTTGACACTTTTTGTTATAGGCATCTTTGATGGCGAGTTCATGATTGCGGTAGCAACTTATCAGATGGATCTTGGATGGCGTTGAGATGCTGCCTAGGTTACTGCGAAGTATTGCAAAATACCGATCAAAGGTGTTTTCTGCTCTAGATCAGATACTGTTTTCAATCCTACTGCTTCCAATGATCTTGATTTAACGCTACATCTCACCAAACACTTTTCCTTGTTCATCATATGACCCATAGCTCGCTAAAAAGTCATTCGAGTGTTGTTGATACTTAAGGATTGTAATCTTGCTTACTTTGTTGATTGGAGTGAATGTAACTTCACATAAATCCATGAGCCCACACAGCCTAGCTTCTGGCCTTGTGAAGTTATCTGTTCTCTTCAGAATCCAAAATTCTTTGCATCAGAGGTTAACGAACCTTCTATGCTGCCTGCGAACCTATCTTTGCAGACTCGAGAAACGTGTACCTTGATTGCAGCGGTCTAGGCAAAACCAACTGCACAATGTCAACTGTCCTACCTGCAAATGATCCGAGAATATTTCGGTTTCTGGACTTACCGGCTGAGATTCGAAACAAGATCTACACTAAGCTCTTGACACGAGACCCGACAAAGATGCGTGGGGCGCATCCTCAGATTCTTGCGACATGCCGAAAAATCCACAACGAGGCATCCGGCTTGCTTTATTCGCTGAACCGGATCGACGTATATGTGCATCACGATACCATCACATGGCACGGATCGAGCTATCGGGGTTCAGGGGCGATCCACTGGCTACTGCCCTTCAAAAAACCTCATTCGTGGTATAGACCTTCGTTTCGCTTCCTGGGAATGGCCGAAAACCTAACAATACATATAATCCATCATCCACACCCAAACTGCGTTCGATTCCCAAACCGGCGACTCCTTCATCTGTCCCTGGAGTCGAACAGGATATTTAAACTGCTTGAGAACCTCAGGTGGCTTGCTCGGCAGATCAGCAAGGAGAACCACCGGTTGAAAAATCTGCATATTCAGTTGCAACTCGACAACGGTTGCTACTTGCACCCACAGAAGCTTCATGTGGTAGAGGGATTCATGCTTTCCCCTTTCAGGAACATATGGGGTGTTGGAAATCTGACAATCAGCCCTTTATGGAATGTACCCAACGCGTTAAGAATCTGTGGCCGCATAACACAAGCGCTTGCTGAGGAGTATGTTTCTATTTCCAATTTCTCAACAGGATAAGCGGCTAACTGGAGCGTCTGTTTAGTGAAGAAGAATATGTGCCCTTGAGACTAAAAACATCTCTTACAGAGATCGGAAAGTCCTCTAGATGAGGTTGCGTTTATGAGGGAAAAGACTGCTGGTTACGGGATTCGTGAAGAGTGGAGAATTGTTGACACAGCTGTTCTGTAGGGCAGCACGATTTGTCGAGTTGAAGTTGACCTTTTGCCGTTTCGGTCCTTTCTATAGTAAAGTTGTCGTCAAGCGTTCTTGGTCAAGTCGTTACTCTTACATTACATGATCGAAACCCGTACCTTAGATGTAGAAGTTCAAGTCTACGTCATCCTAACGACAAAATTGCCAGAAGCGAAGATTTCTCATCTTTGATTCCACATTTCTATGAGCCCACCTATACTGGTAATAACTTCTCAAGAACAACTCCCGTCCGCTTTCGCCATACACGGCCGAGAAGCTCATTTCCCATCAAGCAACGCCACTGGCAATCAGCAGCACACTCTATGTGTAGCTTGAACTGTGACATGCAACTCATATCAAATGTCTCGCCTAAAAAAATGAAGCTCGGTGTCTTCCCCAAGTTTCCCACTATAGTTCAGTTATAAGCACCATAAAATAGAAGCGGTAGCATTGACCGATTGTTACCACCAATGTTTTTGAACATCTGGGCTGTGGAAAGCTCGCCCGTGTTCTGGGTAATGGCGTAGGAGCGATGTGTGGCATCGCTGTACCAAACAATACCGCCGCACATTTCACCCTTCCTTCTACAGTCCAGATTCATTTTAGCCACCTGTTCTTTGCTGACGTTAGCGTGCGTTGTGCCATCCGTTTGCAGTCATGGCGTGGGAAAGTATGAAGTACGGAGGCCCCGTGTCCGGACCAGCTGTTTCCTTTTGGAGGGAGAGAGATTAAATACCTAAAAAGTACCCAATTGACACGCCCAGACCTGCAATGATAGTGTAACGTCACCAATTTGTATGATTCTCGAGCTCTTGGGTCCGGCTGGCCAGATCCCCCAATTCTCTGGCCACGTGTGTCGTTTCTCGGAAGTCCCTTGGAAGAAGTAGGGCCTTCTGTTCAGTTTGAACTGCAGCAGAATCAAGCGGACTTCTCTGACCATTTATCTAGGAAGATGTCTCACGTTTCTGACTCTAGATAATTGAGGGTGGTGATTCTTCTTTGTTACCAGGCTTATCCAAAAGTCTTCATTGTATACGCAGTCATCAAGGCTTATCTCACTTCAGCCGGTAGATTCGAAAGCTCAGCAGCATGCTTATGTCCCGCTTGTACTGGATGTCTCTTCCAAGGGGTGGGTCGATTCCTGGAATCCACCACGAATGGAGGACTGAGCTGATTTCCTAGAAGAGCTCCTGGTTCCCTTCATTTCCACATGGAGCTTGGATCATGTTCGAAATTCTGATATCAGCAAAATTCTGATATGATCCGAACACAAGGGTATGCGCAATTCGACCTCCTAAATTCGCAACGTATGCGCCGCATGAGTGATGAAGTAATCAATTCAACTAGAGTGGTTGAGGAGCTGTTCATGATCGAAAAGATGTATTCGGGTGTTTAATATCATGGCGTCAGTGTCTGTATTCGGCTTTCTAGATTCCAAAAATTAAGGCGCGCATTCTTTGGCATGTGGAGTTGCGAATAGAAAGGAAACCAAAATGGCTATGCCTGTACCACGTCACAGTTATTTAGCTACTCGAATGAAAGCTGGTAGAGGAAGGCATGCACCTAGTCAATTGAAAAGTGGAAGTGTGCTAAAGAAAAAAGAGCTTATGAGAGACATAAGTCGTGGGTGACTCATGGTAGGGTGACCTGTAAAGATGACTGGGATTGTATCCAGCTTGTAATATGGGAGTTGAACATAATTGATAGGGTAATAGTCCCTAGACACCTGTACCCTGAGACGCTTGATACCTTGATGGGTCCAGTGATAGAAAGTCCTATGGCAGATTTCTATGGAGGTCGGTCCAGCGTTGTCATTCAATCACAATTGCCAGAATTGTCAATTCGTTAAGTCCCAATCGATACGAAATCTCACTGATTGGTAGAAGGGTCTAGTCATGATCAAGTATCTAAAGGCGATAAGAAGAGTTGGAAGAATGATTCTGGGGTATATTTAAATGCTGAAGAGAACTGCACTCAGTTTGTTTGTCGGTCTGGCGCATATGCTACTGCCGTAGAGTCATCTTTGAAATTATTTTCGTGGTACTCGTTTTCGGATCCCGTCCTTATAGCCTTCTTCAGGGCCTCAAGCATAAGGGCCCGATCCTTAACCCATCCCAAGGCTTTCATCGTGTAGGCATTAACTTCGAAACCTGCTGTCTCCATTCCCTTCACAGCCTCTACGGCATTATCGATATCTTGTAACTGGGAGTATCCGCGGATAATGATGTTCCAAGTGATATCATTTGGCGCCATCCCTCTAGCCTCCATCATCTTAATAACTTTTTCAGCGGCTAGTTTTTGCCCGTGTCGAAGATATGCTTGGGCGAGAATCGTCCATGTTTGTACGGTAGGAATGGCTTTTATGGCGGGTTTGACACCATTCACTTCTTTTAAAGGCTCTAACATATGCTTAATCACAAGTACGCATGACTCGAGAGATTGACGGCTTCGACCCAAGGCCATAATAAAAGCGTTGGAGATATAATCTAATTGTGCGGTGGGTGCAATAATCGGGTGATTTTCCTCGAGCAGCGTGTGGTATCGCATGTACCGGTGTATCAAGAGATCTGAGTCCTGGTATTGCTTGGTGTATGCTATGATCATGAGGCCTACGGTCCAGGAAGATGGAGGTTGCACCTCATGTTTCAGACCGGACGGAGTGTCGACGCTGTCGAGCACCAAGCCTAGGTCTCGAAGAGGACCGATATCACAATAGCGAGTATAAATTGGAAGAAGGGCCTTGAAGACTGACATCTGACTTTTAACCAATTCCGATGCGAAAAGAGCGTCGAGAACGTCCCTGACAAGTCTTTCATCCCGTGGTAGGTTGCCATCTTCCTCAGCGTCGCGGATGATGTGTTCGACAAGTTCGGTATCCAAATTCTGTTTTGCGCCTTTCATCATGATTGAGTATGTGAACGCATCGGGTTCAAGACCGTTCTCCCTCGCCACTTTGTACATATCCCAAGCAGTTTGGTAGTCGGCAGCTTCGACAGCGTTGAGGATGATAACATTGTACATGTGAATCTTTGGGCGTATGCCAATCTCGAGCATTTGGGTAAGAATGCTCGATTGGATGTTGTACCTGTGCTGTACGGGGAAGGAGCCCCTTAAGAGATGGACGCATCCACTCTGAACATTACTTGTAGAGACATCGCATCCAGAGATAACAAGACTGCGTAATATTTCTAACGGCAGCGAGATTCTCCCCATGTTGATGAATCTTTCGAGGAAATGCAACAACGTGTTCATATGTATTTTCATGTTCTGCCTACGCAACGTCTCAAACAGAATTTCAACCTGATGATCATCGCAGTGCGTCAGAAGCCAAAAAACAGCGTGTTGGTTAAGTGTGAAGTCGTGCCCTGGAATGGGCACAGTTACTTCTGCAAAATTGCAAATGATGCGGAGGAGTGTGTCGATCTTCAGTGGATCTGGTTGTTTTCCTCCCGCAAGATAGAAATGACAGAGGTAGGTTATACAATCCTCCACGATATGTCTCGAGGGTCTAAGCGCGGGTGTAGTGACAGAAGCGTCAAGCAGCTTCAATGCCCGCCGTGGACTATTTTGCAGTGCCCAGAGCATCATTCCATGCCAGTGAATTTCGCGGTTTGGCCGTTGAAACATCATCCATGCTTTGATGATAGAGTTTCTATTATTGTGAAGACTGAGCAAACGTAGGATGTGTTCTGGCCTGTAGCCACAAAAAATTATGTTTTTACTCCCCTTCGATATAATGGCAAATCTTCTGAACCAACTTTTCGACAATGAATCAACGCGAAGTGGAATTCCCTCGCTCCTCCGCATGCTTTTCCAGGGCATCAGCGAATAGACTTTCAGGTCCTTAGGGAGCAGTTTGGGCAGTTTTTTCTGTCTGTCTATGATCGCATCCATCTGTTGCTTTGACCAAGGTTTGAGATTCCTTGCTATTAATGTAGTCTCCGGCCCTGGTAACTTCCATGTTAAATGAGCATATGGATGCCGGGAACCTCGTCGAGAACGAACTGCTCTTATCCTGTTGTGAGATGTTGCAGGGGTTCCATACGTCCTGCCCACCGGTAGTTTAATGCCTTTGCTAATCCGTAAGTTCAAGCGTTCTGCTGCGGATTGTGCTTGAGGAACGATGCCAGATTCTCCCAAGCCCTGCAGCATTCCTGTTTCGGGATGTAACTCGACCACGGGGTAGTCCGCAACTTCACGTCTGTGAGGTTGTTTGCCGCCGGGTTCTTCGCCGCGGCATTGTTGTCGAACGAACGGTTTGACTTTGTAACGACGGAGTGGAGCAGACTTCGTACGTCGCGGCACTGGGGCCGCATCGCTGGGGTGTCGAAAGCTTCTTAGACATTGTAGTACATGTTGAATCCGAGAGACCATGGGAAAATAATTTTATTCACCGGAACATTGCTTTCATGATGCTGCTTGGATGACAGGAGCTGAAACTGATTTCCAAGCTGTTGGAAGATTTTGCTCATTGAGATGTTGATGTGGCCCGTGCGCCAGCTTCAAATATTTTATGCAATTTCCCAATTTCAACAGGCATGGAAAGACACGTCAAAAGTATTCCTTGAAGAGGCTGATATTGTATTGTTCATGTATAAGCCCTCATATCTTTCTGCACAGCAATGGCTTCCGTCCATATCTCCCTTGACGCCGCCGCAACAGAGCGCAAACTCCGCCTTGCAAAGCTCAAATCGCTGAAACGTAAACAACCCGATAGCTACTCTGAAATCGATTCCCCGGCAGCATCTACCGACTCACCACAGGCCTTTAAGTCCTCAAATATCTCTACACAAACTCTAACAGAACTCTCCGAGTCGCCGCCAGTAACTACAACCTATCTTTCCGGCCGCAACTACGACCCCGCTACGCGGGGCCCAAAACTTGGATTCGAAGCCGCCCCTACTGAGGACCAGGAAACGCTCGAAGATCGTGCAGCGCAAATCGCAGAAGAGACGCATGTTTTAGCGGAGCAGGCAGAGCGGGATGAGAAGCCAATTGATTTGTTCAAGCTACAGCCCAAGAAACCCAACTGGGATCTGAAGCGGGATATGGAGAGAAAATTAGAGAGGCTAAATACGAGGACTGACAATGCTATTGCAAGAATGGTCAGGGATAGGATAGAAGCGGCGCAGAAGAAGGCGGAGGCTGAGAGGGGTGGGGCGGGGGAGGTAGTGGGAATGAAGGGAGAGGAATTAGTGGAAGGCGTGCATGTCCGAGAGAGGGAAGAGCAAGAACAGGAGAGGAAGGAGAGGGAGGAGGACGAGGAATTAATTTGATCGCCTCATGGTGTCTTTACGCTTCAAGTGTATACTGGAAATGCCTTACAACTCACCCAAAAGTGTGGGAGCAGGGCTGCTGCATTTGCTGCATTTGCTGCATTTGCTACGTTTCAGCGTGGAGTTCGGAATACCATGGCTTGACCTGTTTTATACGGTGACTAAACTTTAAAGACACCTATTGATAGAATTGGGATCCTATGCTTTACTATGCCAGCTTTGCAGTCTAAACACGGACCCCAACCCATTTCCGTCCATCATGAAACTCTTTAGGATAATTCGAAAGACACGAAGAAGCGTCGGCCATTCCTTACCGATGGATAATCCTACGACCGGCCAAACCCAGAACAGAAGGATAGAAGAATACCACCATCCCCAGTAACAACAGTTCCATAAGAAGAATCTCCTTGCACGCCAAACCTTAGGGTACACTAGTCAACGTCCCATATTCATTGCCTGAGTAAGTGCCAGGCGTTTGCTGAAGGGGCTCAAACTTCTTTCTCTCCGCGGTGGAGGTGATGATAGAGGTCTGTTGCGCCTGAAATCGTCAGTGTTCCCATCTCTAAAGCTACTTCCATAGCGATCGTCATCGTTCGAAAAGCGGCGGTCACGGTCCTTTAGCGGCTGATGGCCTTGAGTTCCGGTACCTTTTCGGTTCCTGTCCTTCGCCCCATTCGAGGTGGCTCCAGGAGTCATGGATTGTCGGTTCCGAGCAACTTGACTTCGGTCCATGCTATTACTTCGGCTCCTTGTCCTCCGAATAGATCTTCCATCATGACCTCTATCTCTTCCACGGCGCTCAGGACTGATTAAAGATCGCCGGCGTCTTGTATTTCGATGTTCATTCATAGAAACTTCTCTCCGTCTACCTTCGTGAGATGAAACCGAGGTGCACGATAAGGAAGAAGATGAGGAACTTCGTCTGCGCTTGCGAGTAACGCTCCGCGGACGGCTCATCATCCTGGGATCTCGTTCTCCCCTACGGGGATCCGGACTAGAAGATGAATGCCTATGATGACCTTCATTTCTGGAACGGTGGTTGCGTCTTCGATCAACCAATGACTCCGATGCATACGATGTTGTTGACATGCTTGAGCTCCTCCTTCTCTTATGGACCGTATCTTGGGAAAAAACCGCTTGACTGTGTCTGCCTGAACCATGGTACCCTCTGGTAGCATGTCTACTAGTATGTCTTGGCGTGGGTGAGCGTGAGAGATTGGTGGAAATGGTAGATACTGATGTTGAAGAGGAGGATGATATAGACCTAGAACGCTTCCGCGAAACGTGGAGGTTGCTACATTCGCCTGCTCTGCGCATTCGGCCGCGTTTCGCTTCTTTCTTGGCAAGCTCCTCGTCAGCTACACCCTTCCTAAGAGCCGTCAGTATACCTTCGACCAAATGTAGGTGTGCGTAAAGCCCACTTCCGGAGCAGATCATTCGGAACGTCACTGGTCAGTTTCGGTACAAGCTTAGGGTTTGCCAGCTGTTGCGTTCGGGAAGGTCTCGAGGCATAGGGCCTATCTTGCGCAGTTGCTTTGCATTCGAAACTGTAGTGCCGTAGAAAATCTCAGCTTAGGGATCATATTTCTTAGGTCTCGGGGCACTTATCTCGTTTCAAGCACTTTTGGCAAAGCGTCTGGGGTGTAGCTTTCGACTGTACAATAGCAGTAGGTCCGCGATAGCGGTTCATTTGATTCTTCAAGTGAAACGGTGGAATATGTGATGGATATCTTGTTGCGTGGCTGAGGAAGGTATAATTACTTAACCTACGTGGTTAGAAACAGAGGTACAGCAAGTGTGTTGTGTAAGAGCTACCAGAACGGAATAGAGCAAGCAATAGAGTACGTAGTAATTGGGAGAACTCAGCCCACGTGAAAAGAAGCTTGAGTGAGCCGTAAGGCTGTGACTAAGCGAGCCACAGCCGGCACGCCTTAACCTAGTTTGTTTTAGTGCGCCTTGAGGGAAGAGGCTTAGCGGTGGTACCAGGAAGTGAATCCCCACTACATATCTTGAGGCTCATACTTTGGCAACTTCTTACTCAGGCTTGTCTTGAGGGATTAACCACCTCCACCGCTGCCAACGTGGAACCATACCATAGGTCCTTACAATAATCAGCTTGACACTTTGAAGCATCCTCCGAGGCATAGCAGCCTCACATCTGGAGTGAACACGGTGCCTTTGTGACACCGAGAGCAATCACCACGCATAGCTCAAAAGTGTTACTAGTGGGAAAGCTCGGTCAAACTACATGGCGAGCCTCCATAATGTCAAAGGTTCCCTTCTCGGTGCTGTCAGAAATCTTTGATATGCCTTCTTCTCCTTGACCTAGTGCATTCTACTTACACCAACTTTTACACTCCTTTGGTTCGAGATCTTTGGAAAGACCAGTCTTCGTGCGATATCATTCACTTGTTTACGCTGTCCCATTTCGGGCGCAAAATGGCAACAAAAAACTCCACGATGACTGGTCTGAAGCCGTCTTTTGCAAGTGTATGCATGTCCTTACCTAGCCACTCATTCGGACGCAAATAGCTAACAGCGACTCTAGATTGCGGCAATGGCGCCTCCTGCACACAATAGACAGGTAGGGAGCTCAGTAAAGCCTTTAGACATATCGTCTACAGTGTCGCCGTCAAAACAAACACCCGCTATAGCCGAAAGCCCCTCTGCCAAACAGCTGCACCAGGAGCTTCAGACCTCGATGTCACGATTGACAGTCAAAGAACTTCCTTCGGTCTGCAATACTACACTTGACCAAGGGAACAGTGTTGCAGTCAAAGTTGGACTCAGGTTCGATGATGATCAAACACAGGTGTCTTCCTCCTCCACCAAGCCTGCCAGCCTCGACGGCAAGAGCGCCACATCTGGGACCACATTTGCGTTAGATGAGAAAGAATCACTTCGACCGGATGACAGTGCCAGCGTAAAAGCCGCGGAAGACGAGGACTTCTATTCGGGACCTGTGTCTGGGGCAGCGAATTCCAGAGTCGGATCCGAGGCCGGAAGTAGAGCTTTCCGAGACCAATTCTACGAAATCTCTGAGAGGATGGGTCCCGGTGCTCATCGCTCCCATGCCATTAGCCGGCGAGGTATACCAGGAATTCAGGAGGAGGGCCAGCAAATGTCACTCGCTCCTCTCATACCTACATTACCGGCACCGGACACTGTATCTGGACCGGAAAGTATTGCTACGAATGGTTCATGTTTTGGTTATACATACCTAGAGCCCGATGAGAAATTATTCGAGGCTCTTGAATCACAAAAGGATCGCCTTTTTCTTCTGCAGCTGGAGGAGACTATAATCAAGTTCGTTCGAGATTCAACGTAAATCTGCCAGGCCTCGTACTACTGTCAAAGCTAACAGCAAGCCCAGAGAACCAATTCTTGATCTGCCCTCTTGTCATTCATTTTACAGACTGCTTACACACAAGCTAGCTGATTATTATGCATTGACCCATTTTGTCGATAATGCTGTGAGCGCTGTGCGGCTGTATCGGACTCCGTACTGTCGGCTGTGAGTATAGACCATCCATAAATGACTGCTTCACCAATTAACACCCCAAAAAGGCCTAGCCCTCTAAGCGCCATACCAAGGCTTCCTGCCTCTACCGACCCCACTCCAGTATCTCAGCCAGCCGTAAAGATCATGCGTCGTGCAGGATTAGGAAAAGATGGTCAGGCTAACGAGTCGGGAGCTGTCACTAATGATAGCTCCAAATTTCCGTCTAAGTCAGGTTCTGAAGCTGAAGACGGAAGTCAGCAAGGTACGGGTGTTGCGTCGCCAACCGACTCTAATAATGCAAAAGACAAGGCGTCCATGACTCGTGAGGAAAGAGAGGCAAAGTATAAGGAGACTCGAGAACGGATATTCAAGGGGTTTGAAAATAATGACAATGCTGACGGAGATGCCACTGCTGGGATCCTGCCTTCAAACGAAGTATCACGTACCGGTTCAGCAAATGAGAAGAAAAAGACAAAGAAGCACAGAAACAATGATGATGGATTTCATGCACGATCACAATACAATGCATATTATCCCGCCATGCAGTATCCTGTTTCTACATTCGATCAAGCTGGGACTTCGGCCGCCTACTTCAGTCCTTACGGACTACAACAGATTAATGCAATGGGTCCGTCCGGCAACCTGAGCCCTCCCATGCTTCAACAGGGATACAACCAAGGATACCATTCTATGCCTAGTACACCAGCTTATCCGATGGCCATGCAACAAAGTCCAGTGACGAGCGGGTCCAACATGAATGGACAGATCAACGGTCTTGGAGTGTACAATCAGCAAATCCCACAACAATATTACCAACCGATGCAACAAACGATGATTGGTCATCATTCCCCAGCTATGTCGTCACCGGCCTTAAGCACCCATGCTCAGTTATCAAGGCCTCAGCCTCAAATGCCGGATCAGCCATGGTCGCAAAATCGCTTGCCATACTCCTACCAGCTGTCAAGAAATCAACAACCAATGTATCCTCCTCAGATGCACGACCGCCCCCCTGTTGGTATACCTGCAGTACCTTATCAGTATGGACAACTGCCATATCAGCCAAATGCACCTGGAGGGAAGGCGCCCCATCCTCTCCCGGGAAGCTACAATCGACAAGCATTCAACCCGCAAACTAGAGCCTTTGTACCGAGCACCGGATTCGTTCCTTTACCAAACGCAGCTTATGGCGGCAGAACTTTGTCCAATGGCAGTCAAACTCAGCCCTATAGTCAACAGCCAGGTACTTATCTACATCCTTCCTCAACGCCCAGTATGCCTTTCGCGTCACCCATGCCTGGACTTGGATCGTTTGTTCCAGGCCATGATTCCAAATCCTACGGAACGCGAAAGAATTCATCCCAGACAATTGACTCACAGTCGCCCGGCCAGAGTTCCCTATCAAAATGGGGAACACCAGCTAACCTTCCGCCCAAGCCACCACCGCTAGATGTGCCCAGCATGCCCGACACTCAACATTCTCTGCCTATGAACATCCATGCCAATATGAACTTACATGCCATGGGCAATGGGCAATCCATGCCAAGCTTTCAAAACGGTGTCTACTCGATGCCCGGCCAGGCAGGCGTCTAGCGGATAGGCTTAGTCTGCAAAGGGCCTTGTTATGGTGTTTGGGTTAGCAATACATTGGTAGGATACAAAAATATAGGGCACCCATCTGCCTGGGCGTTGACAATGGTATCTGTGTGATGTTGGGCGCGGGTAACTTTGTGCGGGCTGGCTTGTTGCTGCAAGCCATGCTGTTTATTCTTTGGGTAAAGTCATGCATCAGAGGTGAAGAGCCACATTGGCTGTTTGACGGGGGGGAAGGGAATGCATTTTATGGCGCTCTTATTTTTTGTCGACATGGATGCATGGACATGTCTTAGTGTGAAATGTAATGTTTGCGAAATCGATTTCGATAAGAGGCAGAAATGAGATCCACAGTCAAAAGTATTGAATATTCGCTCATGCCTGATACCTGAGATCACACTCCTCGCAAAACCTCCCAAGGCCTTTCTCATCTACCTCCGAAGCACAACTATACCGTAACCTCACCTCCCCTCCCCTCTCCCATCACCTCCCCTCCACCCCCCGCTCATCCCCCTTCCCCCCCACCAACCCCCTCCTCGTCTCCATCCTCCGAACCGCCTTTTCCAACTCCTCCACCCCCCCCTCCCGAAACCGCGTCACCTTCCCCACATTCCTGGCCGTAATCTCCCTGACCCCCCCCTCCGTCGCGCGCTCGCGCATCAGCGTCTTCGCCGTCATCGCAAACCGCATGTCC
>JAABUV010004617.1_pt1 | contig 16315 bp, 12 predicted proteins | sample 5559971 | NCBI WGS metagenome assembly JAABUV01 (sample SAMN10711881, study PRJNA513362) | rock metagenome | isolation source: Antarctica rocks | place: Antarctica: Victoria Land, Knobhead nord | collected 2015-12-19
CTCGCTCCTGGAATGTAGTGGTTGGTTCCCATCTACATTCTTGAGCCGATGACCTCATCTTAAACTAGCACCAATGGTTCATCTTAAACTAGCACCAATGGTTCATCTTAAACTAGCACCAATGGTTAGCTACGGCCCCGTCTACCTGGCGGTAGACCGCATCCGCGTTGGCGACATCCTCCCAACGGACGCTGTTCTCCCCGACGAGGAACACGAACGTCGCGGTATCGCCCCGTTTTTGCACGGTAGCGATCCGCTCAACCCGCCCCAAGTCCAGGTCAGACAGCGCGAGGCCGTGGGTGCGGTCCAGGCTGAACAGGCGCTGATCGGTCAGGGTATAACAAGCCCCGGCGGGGTGCTGCCGCTTCGGCTGATAGCGGGCGGCCAGAGCGAGGGCGGTGAAGGGCAGTACGCGCAGTGCGGCGGTCGGCCAGCCGTAGCCCCCAAGATGCCCCGCACCCAGGAGCAGACCAACCCAAACCATCGCCCAGACTGGCGACAGGAACCGGTCACTGTTCCAGCGCATTCCTCCGTCAGCCAGGGGCGGTTCGGGCCGCCCCTGCCAGCGCATGACCTCGGCCGGGCGCAGAAACGGAGCGAAAGGGTCTGCGTGGTCGGCTTCCCCGTTCAGCACAGACTGCGGCACGGGATGCGCCAGATGGGCGGCGGTGAGCAGGTTGTAGACGCGCACCGGATCGGCGACACTGAGCAGCGACAGCGAAAGGCGGCGGACGCGGCCATCCGATTCGGCGAACGCTGCGTCCGCCTCGCGGCAGGCGATCTCGAACGTGCCGAGACCAGTTTTGGGGTTCACCGTCATTGTAATGTTGACGGGTTCGCGAATGTCCGCTTGGAGGAAATGGCGCTTCCGGTCACTTGTTTTCTTCACGATCAAGAGACGGTCGGCTGTGATGGCGTATTCCTGGCTGCGGATGCTGCCCCAGGCGGTCGTCGCGATGGAGAGCATGACCAGGGCGGCTAGCACGAAGCACCCGCCGGCCACGCCCCAGCCGACACCTCCGGTCCCCATGACCAAGGGGAAGGCCACAATGAACAGCGCGGCCCGCGCAAACATTTCCAGGGCGTAGTTCCCCATTTGCCGCCCACCGCCCTTGCTGTTCCCGCGCCACAATATCTCCTCGCCGCGCCGGAGCTGCTTGGAGAAAGGGTCTTCGCCGGGAATATCCGGCTCCTGAGTGCCGACCGGGGCCGAGGCGCGGCCGGAGTCGAGGTTGTCCTGTTTCGCCCGTGAGACGGCTGCCGTGAGCCGGGCGTAGACCCCATCGGCGTCGGCTACGTGTACCATTTCGGGATCGTCGGCCTGCGCCGTGCGAAGGCGAATTTTGTGCTGGCCGGGGATGCTCTCGCGGACTTCCAGGCGGTCAAGTGCGAACTGAACGATGTCCGTCCGGCTCGTCCGGCGGGCGATCACCAATCGCCGGTCAGTGAGCGCGTAAAACTGGTCGGCGGCGGTCCGAGCCGCCTTGCGGCCCGCCCAAAGGGGGATCAAGACCCACGAGGCGATACCGAGTACGAGAAAAGCAGAATAGCAAAAGAAATAGATTATCGGGGGCTGCGACGTAATGCCGAGCGGGACAGACGTGAGCAGGGCGACTATGCCCTCCATGAGCAGCACAACGAGGAGGGCGTTGTTCCTCAGAGCGCGGGCGAGCAGACTCTGGTCCGCCTCGGACTGCCACAGCACCCGTTCGTCACGTGCCAGGAAGAGCTGGACCGGACCAAGGTGGGGCGGCAGGAGGGGCTGACCCGTCCCTCCGGTGTTGCCCACGACGAAGTTGAACAGGCCGGCGGCATTCCTGACTTCGTCGTAGGTGGTTCTTCCGGCGTTCGCGTCGGCGGCGAGCGTGACGGTCCCGACGCCGGACGCGGCGACCGACAGTTTGGAATAGCCCCATGCCTCGCGCTCCCGCCCGGAGAAGATCGGCTCGCTTCGATCCAGGGCCAGCAGGAGGCGGCGATCCGTGACGGCGTAGCCGGTTCGGAGCGCTTTGCGGTAGGTGGACCACGCGCCCCAGGCCAGAACGGCGGCGACCAGGACGAAGGGAGACCAAAGAGACGGGTTGAGCAGGGCCGCGGGGTGGTTGAAGCCGATCTTGAGGAGGATCCTCAGCCAGAACATCCCCAGCAGGAGCATACAAACGGCGGCCCCGCCCGAGACCGCCCCGCTCCGGGCCGCCGCCAGCGGGTCGGTCTGGCTCTGCCACAGGATCGTCTCCCCCTCCTGGAGGCGGGCGCGGAACAGGCGGGCGATCTCCGGGTTAATGGGGTTGATCTGGTCAGCCACTTGGGGAGGTGTACCTATCCACCGTCATCACCGCGAACTCCTCGCCCACCTGCCGGGTCGCCAACGCCGTGTGCAGGGCGCGGGCGGTGTCAAGCGACGTCAGGCAGGGGATGGAGTGCTCGACGGAGGCGCGGCGGATCTGCGAGGCCTCTTTCTCGATCTGTTTGTCTTCGGAGACGGTGTTGATCAGCAGCGCGACCCGCCCGCCCCGGATCAAGTCCAGGAGGTTCGGCGTCCCCTCGCTGATCTTCAAGGCCGACGTCACTTCCAGCCCGTGCGATTCCAAAAAGCGGGCCGTGCCGGACGTGGCGTAGAGCCGGAAGCCCAGGGCGGCGAAACCGCGGATGATCGGCAGGGCCTCGGCCTTGTCGCCGTCGGCCAGTGTCACCAGCAGGGCCGCGCCCTTGCCGCCCAGGGGGACGTCGATGCCGCTCGCCACCATCGCTTTGTACAGGGCGCGCGAGAAGTCCGTGTCGATGCCCAAGACTTCGCCCGTAGACTTCATCTCGGGGCCGAGGTTGATGTCCACGTCGGTCAGCTTGGCGAACGAGAACACGGGGGCCTTGACGGCGATGTTGGGCTGATCCGGGTGCAGGCCGTTCGTGTAGCCCTGCTCGGCCAGCGTCCGGCCCAGGCACGCCCAGGTCGCGGCCTTGACCATGGGGATGCCGGTGATCTTGCTCAAATATGGCACGGTCCGCGAGGCGCGCGGGTTGACCTCGATCACATACGCCTGGCCGCCTTCGATGACGAACTGGATGTTCATCAGGCCGACGACGTGCAGGGCGTCAGACAGCCGCGTCGCGTAGGACACCATCTGGCCGATGGTCTCCCGGCTGATGCTCTGGGGCGGGTAGACCGCCATCGAGTCGCCCGAGTGGACCCCGGCCCGCTCGATGTGCTCCATGATGCCCGGCAGTAGGCAGCCGCCCCGGCCGTCGGCGATCACGTCCACCTCGGCCTCCTGCCCGACGATGTAGCGGTCCACCAAAATCGGCGCACCATCGGAGACATCGGCGGCGTAGCGCATATACTCGACCAGGTCGGTGGGGTTGTAGACGATCTCCATCGCCCGCCCGCCCAGCACATAAGAGGGCCGGACCAGCACGGGGTAGCCGATCTCCCCGGCGACCTCGACGGCGGCCACGCCCGAAGTCACCGCCCGGCCCGGCGGCTTGGGGATGTCCAGCGAGCGCAGCAGGCTCTCGAAGCGGTCCCGGTCCTCGGCCAAGTCGATGCTGTCGAACGACGAGCCTAGGATGGGTACGCCCGCGTCCATCAGCGGCCTTGCCAGATTGATCGCCGTCTGCCCCCCGAACTGCACGATGACGCCCTCGACGGGTGCCTCGCGCTCGATGACGTGGAGCACGTCCTCGGGCGTCAGCGGCTCGAAGTACAGCCGGTCAGCGGTGTCAAAGTCCGTCGAGACCGTTTCGGGGTTGTTGTTGATGATAATCGCCTCGTAGCCCGCCTCGCGCAGGGCGCGGACGCAGTGGACGCTGGCATAGTCGAACTCGATGCCCTGTCCGATCCGAATGGGGCCGCTGCCCAGCACGACGACTTTCTTTCTGGCGGCTTCTGTGTTTGTCATAGGTTCTGTTTCGGCTCCGTCGGCAGAAGATCGGCCACGGCCACGGGCTGATTCGGGGCGCTCAATGGCGCGACGCTGTCGCCCGAACGGTAAACGCGGAAGTGTGCGTAGATGCCGCCTGGTGTGGGCTGGCGGTAGACCTCTAGCTGACGGTCCGCGAGGTTGAGCAGCCAGTATTCCGGGATGAGGGCCTGCGCGTAGCTGACCAGCTTCGGCCCCCGGTCTTTGACCAGGCTGCTGTCGGACACCTCCACGACTAGGAGAAGTTCATCCGGGCGTGGGTGGTGATCCTCATAGTCACGCGGCGTCCCCGGTGCGACGGCGATGTCCGGCTCCGGCTCCATCCCATCCGGCAGCGTGACAGGCATTTGGATACGCACCTCGAACGCGCCAGGGAATGCCTCTTCGAGAGCGAGTTGCACTAGGCGCACCCCGGTGCTATGCAGCGATAGTTGTCCGGCCATGTCCCAGATCATCCCTCCCAGCAGTTCCACACGCCCATCGTCGAAGAACCCCGCTTCTATCAGGAGGTGGTACTGCTCCCCCGTCCAGCGGTATAAGTCGGAGGCGTGTACCTGCCAGATGTCGCCATCCAGCAGTTCCACGCGCCCGCCGTCGAAGATGTCCATATCGCCCATGCGGTAATATTCTTCGCGCGTCCAATGTCGCAAGCCGGTCTGGGGTACATCCGTCGGGCGCGCCGCCGTCTCAGGCGGTGTGACCTGCTGCGGGGTGAGTGTGGTCGGCATATTCTTCTCCTTCCGGCGGGATCGTCTAGAGGCACACCGGCAGGGCAGGCGAAGCCTGCCGCCGCTGCTGTTCCAGGTGGATGCTCAGCACGGCGATGTCGGCGGGGGTGACGCCGGGGACGCGGGAGGCTTGGCCCAGCGAGACGGGGCGCAGATGGGAAAGCCGGTCGCGGCCCTCATTGGAGAGTGCGCGGATGGCTACGAAGTCGAATTGGGGGGGGATGGGGACGTCTTCGCGCCGGGCCGCCGACGCCACCTGCTCAGACTGGCGGCGCAGATAGCCCTCGTACTTGCAGCGGATCTCGACCTGCTCGGCCACGGCGCGGGCGGGCGGGCCGTGGGGCGCGGGCGAGAACCGGGACAGGTCGGCGTAGCCCACGCCGGTCCGGCGCAGGAGGTCGGCCAGCGGGACGCGCTGCGCGACCGGGGCTAGGCCGTGCGCCTGAAGGCGGGCGTTGTCTGCGCCGCTGACGGTCACGGTTTCGAGGCGCGAAGCTTCGGCGTCGATGGCGTCGCGCTTCTGCGTGAAGCGCGCCCAGGCGTCATCGGGGACCAGCCCCACGGCGCGGCCCTTTGGGGTGAGGCGCAGGTCGGCGTTGTCCGAGCGCAGCAGCAGGCGGAACTCGGCGCGCGACGTCAGCAGCCGGTACGGCTCGTCCGCGCCCTTGGTCACCAGGTCGTCCACCATCACGCCCAAATACGCCTCGGCGCGGCCCAGGGTGAAGGCGGGTCGCTCGGACGCATACAGGGCGGCGTTCGCGCCCGCCAGCAGGCCCTGCCCGGCGGCCTCTTCGTAGCCCGACGTGCCGTTGATCTGGCCGGCCAGAAACAGCCCCGGCAGGCGCTTGGTCATCAGCGCGTGGGTCAACTCGGTCGGCGGCACGGCGTCGTATTCGACGGCGTAGCCGGCCACGAGCATGACGCACTCTTGCAGTCCGGGGATGGTGTGCAGGAATTGGAGCTGGACGTCGGCAGGGAGCGACGTGCTGGTGCCCTGGACATACAGCGAGTCGGTGTCCCAGCCCTCCTGTTCCAAGAAGACCTGGTGGCTGTCGCGGGCCTTGAAGCGGACGATCTTGTCCTCGATGGACGGGCAGTAGCGCGGCCCCAGGCCCTCGATCTGCCCGCCGTACATCGCCGAGCGGTGCAGGTTGGCCTCGATGACAGCCTGCGTCCGGGCATTGGTGTGGGTCAGCCACGCGGGCAGCAGATCCCGTCCGACGACGCTTTGCACGGTCTCGTGGGCGAATGAGAACGGCGGCGTGTCCGGCTCCGATTCGAGGGCGACCGTCTGCGAGAAGTCCACGCTCTTTTTGTCGATGCGCGGCGTCGTGCCGGTCTTCAGGCGGACCGTGGGGAAGCCCAGCGCGCGCAGGTCGTCGGACAGCCGGGCGGCGGGGGCCTCGCCGAGCCGCCCGCCCGCCGTGTGCTGGTCGCCCCGGTGCATCTCGCCCCGCAGGAACGTCCCCGTCGTGACCACGACCGACCGCGCCCGACACTCCTCGCCACCCGCCAGCCGGACGCCGACCACGCCCCCACCTTCGGCGATCAGGCCCTCGACCGTCCCCTCGCGCAGCGTGATGTTCCGCACCGACTCCAGCGTCTCGCGCATCAGTCGACTATACAGGGCCTTGTCGCACTGCGCGCGGACGGCCTGCACGGCGGGGCCTTTGCCCGTGTTCAGCATCCGCACATGAGTCATCGCCCGGTCCGCGACCATGCCCATCGCGCCGCCCAGGGCGTCGATCTCGCGCACCAGATGGCCCTTGGCCGGGCCGCCGACCGAGCAGTTGCAGGGCATCAGCGCCACCTTGTCCAGGGCGAGCGTCAGGCACAGCGTCCGCGCCCCCAGCCGTGCGGATGCCAGGGCCGCCTCCGCCCCCGCATGGCCCGCGCCGATGATGATCACGTCAAAGTCGTTCTGCATAGTGTGTCCCGCCGCCGTCTCTTTTCGCGACAAGAAATTATAGCACATCAGCCGTCGCGGCGGGGGGCGGAGCCTGCCGGCGCTCGTAGTTCCGGCGCAGCAGGGCGACGGCACCGGGGGCGTCCTTCTCTGAACGGATGTAGAAGCTGACCCAGCCGGAGCGGGGGAAGATGTGGTGGGGCCGCGCCCGCCCCGCTCCGACCATCTCGTCCCGCAGTGCCTTGGTGAAGGGGATGTCCAGCAGCCCATTGCCGTGCAGGTGGCCGACCTCGCGCCGGCTTTGGCCCACCGTCAGCGTGAACTCGGTCCCGCCGAATCGGTGGACGCCGACGGTGACGCCGGGCCACGACCGCGCGGCGGCTTCGATCTGGTGCAGGGCCAGCAGTCGCCGGGGGTGGAACAAGGCCGTCCATCCCAGCAGGAGGGCGTCGAACAGGGCGGGGAGGCCGGGGACGGCGCGCAGGGACGGCAGGCGGAGGGCGAGCCAGGCCAGCATGTCACACGCCCCGCTTATGCTGAGAAGCCTCGCTGAGCGTCTTGATGTGGTCCATGACCCGCAAGTGTACCTGCCGGGCGATGGCCCGCGCCCACAAGTCGTAGTACCAAGACGGGTAGACGTACAACTCGTACCAGGACGTGCCGACCAGCGTTGTCGTGCCGTCACCGTTGTCTTGCAGGACGAACTGGCCGCGCCGGACGCGGGCGTGGCCCAAAATCTCGGGGTCGCGGGGCTGGGCCGTGACGTCGAAGGTCAGCCGCCGCCCCGGCTCCCACCGGGTGATGCGCTCCTCGAAGACTTTATCGGTGCTGAAGACGCACCGACGCGCGGCCCCGACGCCCTGGCCGGAGACGGTGGATTGAACGGGGTAGGGGAGGCCCAGCCGAAAGAGCCAGAAGTCCGGCGGGTCGGGGATCAACGGGACGGCGGCCAGATGCGTCCAGACCTGGGCCGGCGGCGCGTGGATCAGGATGCGGTCGCTGACGGCGCTGTCGTAGTGGTGGGGCGCGCAGGCGTCGAACGCCAGCACGGCCAGCGCGAGCGGGACCAGGGACAGGTTGACGCGATTGTCGAAGCGCCCGAACAGCCACCTCCCGCCCAGCGCCCCCAGGAACGTGAAGCACAGCAGCAGCGGCGAGACGATGACCAGGCAGATCACGCCCTCGCGCATGAAGACGCCCGCCACCACCAGCCCCGATGCGCTGGTCAGCAGCGAATACAGGAAATACTCAACGGTGGTCAGGCCCAGGTTCTTCCAGAAGAACGCCCCGATCAGGCCCATGACGACCGGCACCAGCAAAAAGTCTGAGGAGATGAGGACGCCGGCCGCCGCATTGTTGATGGCGTTCAGCCAGAACCCCAGCCCGATCAAGCCCGCCGCCGCCGCGCCCGCCGCGACCAGCCCCCAGGCGATCATTGCGCCCCGCCGCCGGGCGTCCGGGGCAGGGCCGCGCCGGTCCACGGCGGACGGCACCCAGGCCTGACTTTCGACCACGGCCGTGCGGCAGAAGGGGCAGATGATCGTGCCCCGCGCAGTCGGCTGCCCGCAGTGCGGACACGGCAGCTCGGTTTCCATGCCCCATTGTAGCAGACCGCCGCCCCTTTGGATCACCTCTAGGGCTACATCTTCAGCACGCCGCCGTTGGCCTCTACGGCAAGGCGGAAGGCGTCGTCATCCAGGGCAAGGCCGAAGCCGGGGGCGTCCGGCACGACCACCAGGCCGTCTTCAATCGCATAGCGGGTCGCATCGAAGCCGGGCGTCGTCGCCTCGTCCCATTCGACATAGGTGAAGCCGCGGATGGCGGCGGCGAGGTGGCAGGCGGCGTAGTTGCCGAAGTGACCGCCGTAGTGGTGCGGGGCGGAGCGGACGCCCCATTCGTCGAGGCGCTTCCCCAGGTGCAGCCACCGGGTGAAGCCGTGGCCGAAAATGTCGTACTGGACCACGTCGATCCAGCCCCCCTTTGCCCAGTCCAGCAGCCACGGCGAGGCGTCGCCCTCGCCGTCGGCGATCAGCGTCGCCAGTCCCTGCGCCGTCAGCCATTCCTTGAGGTCTTGGTACAAGACGGGGTCTTCGTGGAACGCCTCTTCCAGCCAGAAGATGCCGCAGTCTGTTGTTCCCTGGAGGACGCGCTTGGCGAGGTTCAGGGTGTAGCCGTTGTTGGCGTCCAGCATCAGCGGGCAGTCCGGCCCGACTTCGGCCCGCACGGCCCGGACGACGGCGATGTCCCGCGCGGTGCCTTCTTCGGGCGGGAGGTGCCGCGCGCCGCGCCCGACCTTGATCTTGAAGGCGCGGTGGCCCCGCGCGTGGCCGTCGCGGGCCTCCTGGGCGATGAAGGCGGAGGCGGCTTCCACGGTGTCCAGGTGCAGGTCATCGAAATACAGCGAGGTGTCGTAGCAGGGGGCGCGCAGCCTGTCCGGCGGTGGGACACCCGCGACCGCCGCCGCCAGCCGGTAGACGGGCTGCCCCGTTCGCTGTCCGGCGAGGTCCCACAGCGGATACTCCGCGACTTGCCCCTTTGCCGTCACGCCGTCCACAGGCGAAAACAGCGTGTCCAGGCGCGCGCCGAGCAGGGATGCCAGCGCCTCGGCTCCCATGTGACACGCCCCAAATCCCGTCGCACCGTCCTCCGCCGTCAGGCGCACGAGGGGCAGGTGAACGGTATCACCATGTACGCCAAGCCGGGCATTGGCCCCGGCGACGCGCGGCCTTTTCCCTTCCAGACGCCCCCATTCAATGCCGACGATCCGCGGGTTTTCCATAACGTGTGCTCTTGATCGGCCCTTACTCAGCGCCGTCACCAATCCATTCCAGTGTCTGCTGCCGGTGGTAGCCGTCGTGGGCGGCGATCAAGATCGCCTGGGTTTCGAGCGTGATCGGGCCGAGTTCGGTGTGGACGGCTGCCTGCTGCCACTGCTCGGGCGCGAGTGCGCGCAGGAACGAGACGATGGCCGTCCGGCCTAATTTGTAGCGGGCGAGGCATTCGGACGGGTCGGCGTGGGCGTAGTCGTGGTCCAGGGCGACCCGGCCCTCGTCCAGCCCTTGCAGGACGCCGTCGTCCTCGTCGCGGGTCGTCGTCAAACGCCGGAGGAAGACGGCCTCCCAGTCGGCCAGGTGGGCCACCACCTCGCGCAGCGTGAACCGTGCCGGGTCCGGGCGGGCGTCGTAGGCGGCGGGGTTGGCGGTGCCCCGGAGCATCCGCGCCAGCACGTCCGGTGCCGAGTCGAGGTCAAGGAGCAGGTAGGTGTAGAGGCGCGGCGGCAGCATGGCTCGTGTTCTCCTGGATGATATGAGAGGTCCTGTGACTTTGTTACTGCCCCTCCTGCGGGGTTTTCAGACTTCGCCGCAGAGGGAGACGTCGAGGCTCAGGGCCTGCATGGCGGCGGCTTTGGCGTACAGCGCGCGGCGGGCCGCCTCGTCGTCGGGGGCGTAGGCGACCTGGATATGGTTGGCTTTGTGGCGGGCCATCATCTGGTCGCGCGAGATGCCGCGCATGACGGCGTGCATGATCGGCCACTGGGGCGTGGTTGAATCCCAGCGGTCCTGCGTCTCGGCCTGCGGGAGTGTGACCGCGTCGGCCAGGCCGGTGTCGAAGCGCAGGCGTCCGCCTTCGATGAAGACGCGGCTCCAGACGAGGACGCCGGGGCGGCTGACGCCCTTGATCGTGCCGCCGCCCGCGGGGAAGTACATGGGCGGCTGGCGCTCACTGGTCGCGCCCCGGTAGCCGTCGGCGAAGTGGGCGGGCGGCACGGCCCCCGAAATCTCGAACACCCAGACGTACTCGTCGCGCCCCTCGCCTGTGTAGCGCCGGCCCCAGCGCAGGTCGTGCAGGGTCGTCTCGGGCGCGTACCCCATCCCCGTCCAGAGCCGGTGAGTCACCAGGGCGTCCAGGCCCGCACACTCGTCCACCTCGTTGAAGTGGGGCAGGGCCGCCCCGGCGTATAGCTCCGTGCCCGCCTCTTCATGAAAGACGGGTGGGCGGTCCGTGTTGTTGAGCAGGCCTTCGACCAGGTCCGAGGCGGGGGCGAGGTCTTTGAGGCCCTGCTGGTACTGGATGCCGACGGCGGCGCAGCCGAACTCGGCGGCCATCCGCACGGCGGCGATGTACATTCGGCACTGGCCCAGCACTTGCGAGACGGTCAGGTCGGTCGCCTCGTCCAGCCCCAGTTGGAACGTCATGCCCCGGTCTAACAGCCATTGGTAGGCGGCGCGGGCGTCGCCGTCCGAGACCGTGCCCATGCGGGCGAACAGGGCGGACTGGCTCAGGCGCTCCTTGAAGACGCCCAGCGGGGCCAGCAGCTCGTCGGGGATGATAGCGTTGTACATGCCCATGCAGCCCTCGTCGAAGACGCCTAAAATGGCCTTGTCGCGCCGCAAGCTTTGGGCGAAGTCTTGGCCGATCTGGGCGGCCTCGGCGGGGACAGCGGCGAGGTGCCGGACGTGGCTGGTGTCATGCGTGACGCTGCCCCCGGCCAGCCACTCGGCCAGGCCGCGCGTGAAGAAGTCATCGGTGAAGTCCTCGCTCCACAGCGAGCTGTAGGCGACGCCGGCCTTTGTCAGCGAGCCGTTCAGGTTCAGCATTCCGACCAGGCCCGGCCAGGCCCCGCTCCAGTTGGCAACCGTCAAAATCGGCCCCCGGTGCGTGGTCAGGCCGGGCAGGACGTGGTGGGAATACTGCCACACGGCCTCGGCGACGACCAGGGGCGTGTCGGGGTCGATGGTGCGGAAGACCTCCATGCCGCGCTTCTGGCTGTCCAGAAAGCCGTGCTGTTTGACGGGGTCGAAGGCGTGCCCGCGCGAGACCGACGCGCCCTGCCGCTCGAAAGCGGCCACGAGCTGCTTCTCCATCGCGGCCTGCGCCGGCTCGCACTTCTGGTTCGCCGACAGCCGCAGGTCGCCGCTTGCGACTAAGACGATTGGTTTCATGGGGCCAGTATAACAGAGGAAGCCACGTGGGCGCAAGGCATGGTCTGCCTCAGCGCAGCGGCGTCAGCAGGAACGCCCGCTGCTGGCCGTCGTGCTCGCCGTCGCCGACGATCTGCCCCCGGTCGTTGATGCCGTGCGCCTCGGCCAGCGTCCAGCCCGAGGCGCGGGGGATGAGATCGTTGAGGTCGGCCATGCGGCCCGCGCGCCACATGAATGCGCGTCTGGTGGAGTTTGTGCGGAATAGCCGCCGCAGCGGGTTCGACTCCCGCAGGCGCATCCCGATGGCTTCGCCCGCCGCGCTGGGTTCATACTCGGCGAAGCCGACCACCTCGCCCCGCCCGTTCAGCGCGAACGCCCCACTGTCCGTTGCCCCCGGCAGTGTGCCTAGGTCGGTCGCCGCGCCGCCGCTCCAGAGGACGGCGTGTGTGCTCGGTTCCGTGTTGAACGTGCCGCCAAAGGGCCCGGCCCAACCTGCGGCCTGGCCCTGGCCGTTCAGGGCGCTGGCCCCCCCCTGCTGTGCGCCCGCCGGCGGGGCGAGGGTAGTCCACCTGCCGGTTTGGGCGTCGTACAGGAAGGGTTGGGAGAGCCGCCCGCCGTAGGGGTTCACGACCACCTGCCCGGCGTCGTTGATGCCGATCGCGACCACCTCCGTGCAGCCCGGCGGGGGCGGCAGCGGCATCATGTGCCCGCTGCTGAACAAAAAGGCGTGGTCCGGCGGCCGCTTGCCCGTCTTGCCCCGCGCTGCCAGCGCACCGCCCACGACCTGCCCCCGGTTGTTCAGGCCAGTCACGTATGTTTCCGGCAGGCCCGGCAGAGTGCCTAGGTCCTGCATCTTGCCCCGGCTGTAGAGAAAAGCGTGTGAAGTGTTAGAGTGACCGGAAGCGCAGGCCGTGCCCACCACTTCGCCCCATGAGTTCATGCTGCTCGCCATGTCATCCGTGAAGCCAGGGGGGACGCCGAGGGTCACCAGCCTGCCGCCCTGGTAAACGCAGGCCCGCCCTGTGCCGGACCCGGTGTTGTTTGCGGAACAGGCGACGTCGCCCCGGCTGTTGACGGCGACAGCAGTGACGCTTACATAGCCGGGCAGGACGCCCAAATCGGTGACGGTGTAGCGGGGCGGGGCGGGGCGGTTTACCCACAGGGTGAGGGCAATGGTGCCGAGGGCTAGGACGGCGAAGAGGGCAAGAAAGCGGGGGCGGCGCGGGTGCGGCATGGAGAGGAACCTTCCGTCAGAGGGCGTTACGACTTCTAACGGAAGGCGGGGGCGAAAGGGTTCGCGTCCGACGAGTTAGCGGAGCGGCGTTAGCAGGAACGCCCGCTGCTGGCCGTTGTGCTCGCCGTTGCCGACGATCTGCCCCCGGTCGTTGATGCCGCGCGCCTCGACCAGCGTCCAGCCCGAGTCGGGGCGGATGAGATCGTTGAGATCAGCCATGCGGCCCGCGCGCCACACGAACGCGCGTCTGGTGAAGTGTGTGCGGAACAGTCGCCGCAGCGGGTTCGACTCCCGCAGGCGCATCCCGATGGCTTCGCCCGCCGCGCTGGGACCAAAGTCGGCGAAGCCGACCACCTCGCCCCGCCCGTTCAGCGCGAACGCCTCACTGTTCGCCGCCCCTGGCAGTGTATCCAGATGGGTTGCCACGCCGCCGCTCCAGAGGACGGCGTGTGTGCTTGGTTCTGTGTTGAACGTGCCGATAAAGGTCCCAGCCGAACCTGCGGCCTGGCCCTGGCTGTTCAGGGCGCTTGCTCTCCCCCACTGTGCGCCCGTCGGCAGGGCCAGAGCGGTCCACTTGCCGGTCCGCGTGTCGTACAGGAAGGGTTGGGAGGGCCGCCCGCCGTAGGGGTTCACGACCACCTGCCCGGCGTCGTTGATGCCGCTCGCGACCACCTCCGTGCAGCCCGGCGGGGGCGGCAGCAATGTCATACGCCCGCCGCTGAACAAAAAGGCCTGGGCCGGCGGCGGCTTGCCCGCCCCGTCCCGCACTGCCGCCGCGCCGCCCACGACCTGCCCCCGGTTGTTCAGGCCGGCCGCGAACGTCTCCAGCAGGCCCGGCAGTGTTTCCAGGTCCTGCTGCGTGCCCGCAGCCCAGAGGCAGGCATAGCCGGCCTTCGGAGAGGCAGCAAATTGACTGGCCACCTGCCCCCGGTCGTTGATCGCCAGTGCCTCGCGCAAGGTTCTCCCCAGAGTCATGCCCGTGCGGGCCATCCGACCACTCCGGTAGAAAAAGACATGGAAGACGGTGGAAGCACTGGGCATTCCCCCGGCGGCGCTGGAAAGCCCGACCACGTCCCCGGAATTGTTGATCGCTGAGGCTCCGCTGCCCCCATCGCCCGGCAGGACGCCCAGGTCGGTGACGCTGTAGCGTGGCGGGGCGGGGCGGCTCATCCACAGGGTGAGGGCGATGGTGCCGAGGGCCAGGACGGCGAAGAGGGCGAGAAAGCGGGGGCGGCGCGGGTGCGGCATGGAGGCAAACCTTCCGTCAGAGGGCGTTACAACTCCTAACGGAAGGCAGGGGTGAAAGGGTGCGCGTCCGACGAATTAACGGAGCGGCGTCAGCAGGAACGCCCGCTCCTGGCCGTTGTGCTCGCCGTTGCCGACGATCTGTCCCCGGTCGTTGATGCCGCGCGCGTCGGTCAGCACCCAGCCGGCGTCCTTCGGGATCAGGTTATTCAAATCCTGCATCTTGCCGCCGCGGTACACGAAGGCGTGGTCGGAGAGGGCGTTCGGATACCCCTGGAGGGCGCTGACATTGGGCGCGTGCTTCCGCAAAAATAGTAAAAATGCTCTGGCCGGGCCGTTTTTGATGCCACAGCAGCCGACGGCCTCCCCTTGATTGTTTATGCCCCACCCGACGCTGTTGGCCTCACCGGGCGGTTCCTTCAGGTCGATCATCCGGCTCCCGCGCCAGAGAGCGGCGTGACAGGTGCAGTCGGCAGTCGAAACTTGGCCGATGCTCTCCCCTTTGTCGTTAACCTGAGAGGCCGATCCGTGTGTGTAAGGTGCCGGTACGGCCAGTAGCGTCATCTTCCGCGTCCGGCTATCGTAGAGGAATGGGCGTTCCAGGCCTGACGTCAGGAAGCAGCTGCCGACGACCTGACCCGTCGCGCTGATGCTCTGGGCGCGGCTCTCCACGCAGCCGGGAGGCACGCCTATATCCATCATCCTGCCGTGGCTGTAGACAAAGGCATGCCCACGCGGCAGGCCGCTCGGCGTGCAGATCGGTGTGTAGCCCGTCGCATCCCCGGCGATTTCGCCCCGGTCATTGATACCCATGCCTGTGCTGTCGGTGGAGCCGGGCAGAGTGCCGAGGTCCTGAATCTTGCCCCGGCTGTAAAGAAAAGCGTGATGCGCGGCTGTAGGCGACGCCGGGAGGGCGAGGCCTGGTCTCTTGCCCCGGCCATATCGGGAGGCTCGAAGCGAGGCGGGGAGGTCGGCATCGCCCGTCACCTCGCCCCAAGAGTTCACGCCCACCGCTTTGCTGCCGCTTCCGCCTGGGAATATGCCGAGGCCAATGAGCCTGCTGCCTTGGGACACAAAGGCCCGCCCTGGGTAGAACCCAGGGTTCCATGCGGAGCCAGCGACATCGCCCCGGCTGTTGATGGCATTCACGCTGCTGCCCGTATAACCTGGCGGGCTGCCCAGTTCGGTGACGCTGTAGCGGGGCGGGACGGGGCGGCTCACCCACAGGGTGAGGGCGATGGTGCCGAGGGCCAGGACGACGAAGAGAGCGAGAAAGCGAGGGCGGCGCGGGTGCGGCATGGAGGGGAACCTTCCGTCAGAGGGCGTTACGACTCCTAACGGAAGGCGCGGGCGAAAGGGTTCGCGGGGATCAGAAGATTCAGAAGGTGAACGTTGCCAGGCCGACGGAGACGCCCGCGCTGCCGACGACGATCAGCGTCTTGTCGCCCCGGTTCAGGCGGCCTTCCTGCTGGGCCAGGCTCATGCCCAGGGGCACCGAGGCTGAGACGCAGTTGCCGTAGCGGGGGTGGATGCTGTAGTAGACACCTTTCTGCAGGCCGATGTGCTTGACCAGGACCTCGCTGGCCTTCTGGCTGGCCTCGTGGCCGAAGGCGATGTCGTAGCAGCGGTCCGAGAAGTGCGGGTCGCGCCCGTAGACCTCGGCGATCTTCTTGACCGTGGTGACGACCAGCTCACGCGAGAGCGAAAAGAACTGCGAGGTGGCATGGCGCGGGTCCGGGTCGCCCGGCGAGAAGTCGGCGATGTTGGCGAGCGGGATCATGCACAGCTTGTAGTGCTCGCCGAAGTTCTGGAATTTGAAATAAAAGTCGTCGTCGGGCTGGGCATCGGTGATGATCGTCGCCGTGGCCGCCTCGCCGATGGTGAACTGGGCGACCCGGTGCTTCAGGTCGGCGCTGTCCTTGATCTCCGAGGCCCAGAAGCTGCGGACCAGGCTGCTCTCGCAGTTGACGATCATGCCCGTCTTGTACGTCCCGTTCTGGATCAGGCTGCGGGCGACCTGCATGGCGCGCAGCCAGCTCGCGCAGGCGTCCAGCATATCGAAGCAGGTCGCGTTCGGCATGCCCAGCTCGGACTGCACGACGTTCGCCGTGGCCGGCTCCAGCCAGCCGCGCGCGACGCCGGTGTAGATCAGGAAGTCCACGTCGCCGGGTGCCATCTCGGCGTCGGCAAGCGCCCGCCGGCCCGCGTCCAGCACCAGGTCGAGCGCCTTTTCGCCGGGCGCGAGCTTGTAGCGCACCTCGGTCCCCGCCGTCGCCAAGGTCGCCCGCACCTGCGTCTCCAGCAGGGCCATCTGCACCCGGCCCACGCGGTCCCGGCTCTCGTGGCGGAACGTCTCTAGAATA
>JAABUV010004618.1_pt1 | contig 16312 bp, 12 predicted proteins | sample 5559971 | NCBI WGS metagenome assembly JAABUV01 (sample SAMN10711881, study PRJNA513362) | rock metagenome | isolation source: Antarctica rocks | place: Antarctica: Victoria Land, Knobhead nord | collected 2015-12-19
GACGTCATATTCGATTGCATCAATGTGCTGCTGAAAATCGAACAGATATTCAATGAAGATGCGATTTCGCATTCTTAGAGCTGAAATGAATCGCTGAGCGATTTCTTGCTTGTCTGAATCATCGAAGGCTTGTCTTAACAAGGCAACTAATTGCTCAATCGTGACTAGCTTTTCATGCTGAACAGTCATACGCGACAACGCTTGAGCGACAGCGTTTCTCGATAAGCGACTGTACTCATACAGAAGGCGAAACTCGAGAGTTGAATAACGATTCACGTTCAACTTCAGCTTGCTGATCAGTTCGAAGATGAACTGATTTAGCTTGTTCTCTCGCTCTTCGATATAAAGTTCTGAATTCGAATATTTCTCTGATTTGATATTGATTCTGCTCATGCTCTTGAGTTCTTGAATCATTTCTGACAAGATTTCATTATTGATCTGAAACTGTTTAAGTTCGATCTGAGTTTGCTCATGTTCTTGTTGACAGACTGAGACTCAGTTGATATACTGAATGATGATGTCGTTGAATCAAGTTTGAAGTTCGATCAGAAAAGTGTATCACGCTTCGAAAGCATTGTTGACGTGGGTTCGAAACTGAGCGACAGTGATGAGTTCGTTGATCGAAACTAGAGATGTCGACGACAGAGTGTTGCTGATATTCTCGAATTGACTCATGATGTAATGTGATGCAACGTAATGTCACGAACTGAGAGCTGAATGAAATCAGAATGAAATTCTAATAACTAGATTTTAAATACAAGACGTTGCACGAAGAAGAAAGAAAAGAAAAAGATCATTCAGAGATTCTTATACCTCATGAACGCTGAGTATCATTCGTATCGAAGAACCTTCATAACATCACTGATAATCTCACGTCTATCATCATCTATAATATTGTTCAACATTATCTAAGTGATCTAACATCTCTTTTCCCAACATCTTTCGAGTAACACATGCTAAAATCGTGACAGATAGTTCACGCATAAATGAAGACTTTCGTTTGACTTCTTTACAAACAACACAGATGCTTCTGCAGAACTACTTGATGAACGAATTCATTTCTTCTCTAGCGCGCTGTCTAGATAGTTTCGTATCACAGCGAGCTCATCTCATGTCATCTTATAAATAAACTCGATGCGAGACATTTTGTTCTTCATCAGATCAATGAAATGTTTCATCTGATCATGCATGTTCAAACTATCAGAAAGAATTTCAGAAAATACTTTCTTGAGATCTTGAATAGCAAAGAGTATCTCTGATTCTTTCGCTTGAAGCGCATTGCATCTCGCAGTCTGACAATCTGCGTTCTGTGATAAGTCATCTGTAGATAGCAGCTGATAGAGCAAAGCTACATAAGTCTCTCTTTTTCTCTTAGCTGCAAGCATTGTCAGCTCGACAAATTTCGATGTCTCGCACAGACTAATTCATATTTGCTTTGCACGCTGAGTGCTGTTTTCTCGATATGATCAGCGACGCTCGCGTTAGCAAATATTCGAATCGATCTCATCTAATCATGAATAGTCAAGAATCATATCATATTCTTGCATGTTCACAGCATGAAACTCAATGTTTCAACTCTTGCAAACTTTCTCATGATTGATCAACTCGATATAGATCGAATGTGTATCATAGCAGAGAATTCAATGATCATCAATCATCTGAATCTGTTTCAGAGTTGCATGATTCTTCAATAACTTGTGCTCTTTTACTCATGATTGCAATATAAAATTTCACTCGATCTCAGAGTCAATAAGACAGTGAGCTTCGCGCATTTTCTCAGAAACATTTGTCAGTACTGATATCATCAGTGCACATGACAATCGTCTTTTCATAGTTATATTTAATGATTCGACAATGAACATCAGATTTTCTCTTTTCTCGTCTCTTCATCATGATTGCAAGTCTCTTGTCTGAATGCGTAGTTGAGACACATCAAATTATCGATCTTGTGTTTCATCTTCTTGCATGATCAGCACGTAAAATTGAATGAAGCAGCATCTTGCTTGAACTCACTGAAATTGATTGTTACATCGTCTTTAAACTGCGTGCTTGAAGCAGAGAACTTTGAATTCTTCATTGCAGCAACAAACTTCGTCTTTTCATGCGAGAATCGAAAACTCTTCTGAGACGCTGCACTCTCACTTTGCTGCAAATGTAGCTTCGACAATGCATCAATGTCTCGCAGATGCAAGTCAATGTCTATAAGATGCTTTAGCAGATCGACATAATTGATAGAGATGTATGAGATGCAAAAAGACTCATTCATGATGATTTCGTTAATCTTCATTCGCAAGTACATCATGCAAGTCTCGTTGAATATATGATAGTTCAGATCTGCGTACAGTCTGATAAGATATTGCTTGAAATTCGCGATGCTTTGATCGACTTGCTGCTTCGCAGTCTCAAGTCGATGTTCTGTTTGAAAGTTGCGAATTTCAGAATTGCTAGATTTAGCATGTAAGTATTCAGTGTAGTACTTTCAGTCGAGTATCTCATCATGATTGCACATGCTCATCACATGATCTCGTCACTGATTGCGAGACTTCTCTGACAAGTATGATGCAGATCATCACAGCTTCTCTTCTTTCGTGATGAAATCAGATGATGTCGCGACTATGAAGTCTTTGCAGTCTCGCAGTCAGAACATCAAGAAGTCATAGTTCGTGACGCTCTGCTCTCTAGACTCGCGAGATCGATTAGCACGCTTGCGTGCATTGCTTCAATAGTGATCATCACTATGTTGATGTCGATGATCAAAGATTGATCGAGTCTCTCGCTCAAGTTTCGATACGCAAAGTTGTAAGACAAGCAATACATTCTGCGTCTTCAGATTCTTTAACTGCTTGCGTACTTCGCTTACTGATCGTCAAGAAATATGATCTGTCTGTTCATTAGATTCTTGCAACTTGAACTTCTCATCTGCATGTTTGAATGCATGATTCTCAGATCTGTTCTGATGAAACGACGAATTCTCAGTGTGAAAGAAGTTATCACTTCTTTCGATCATGCAACTTCTAGTGAGTCGCTGCGCGTTTGACATCTTTTACTGAGCAGCTTCATGCGAATGAAGCAATTAGAACTGTGAGACAACGAGATCTCTTTACATGAAACTGCGTAGTAGAAGATAATAAAATAGCACTCTATTGATGATAGAACTAATTGCTAAGAAACGAAAGCGAAAACTCGCAGAGTTTTCATCTTCTGTCAAGTCGTTATCTTTATTCACTCGTTAATCTCTTCGATCTAATCTCGCGAGCTAGTCTCGCAGACACGCATCGTTCATAGTCGATGAGATGCATTCTCACACTATTCTCAATCTCAATTATCTTTAATTGAGTCTAGTGAGCATTCAAGCTAAAGATGATGTCATTGAGTCTCTGCATCATCTGTGTAAGACGTCAATTCTTTCGAGTTTAGCGCAGAGATCAAAAACACACATATAAGCTGCAAGTTCTATTCTGTAGATACTTTTCTTTCTTAGCATTTATCTATTAGTTAAATGACACTCATATGTCTCACTTTATGTCAATCTTTAACAAATTTCAACACTTGATTTTTGATGAATATTCTTTTTGAATGACTTGAAGAATATGATTAGAAGCTTCTTGTTTCAGATGAGAAACAAGATTGAACGAAGTTTGTGTTACAAGCATATCAAGACTGATAAGACTGAATAAGACTGAAGCTTTAATCAATTTGCAGTGAACGCTAGCGAGTTCTTTGCATAATGATTAGAACTAATCAGCGAGCTAGTCAGATTTGACTCAGATTTCACTCAAATATGACTTAACTTCTTTTTTCTTTCTCAACATTCTTTTCTTTCATCAACATCTTGTTCATCTACATTACATTCTTTTCATGTCACAAACACATTTCTTTCGAGTCTAGCGCAGTCTCTGAACATTACATAAATAGAAGCTTTTGTATCAATCTTCTTCTGTATTCTTAATATTCAATTATAACTATTTCTAAAAATCAAGCACTATCAATTCTGATCTTCATTGATTGTATCATTTAGACACGATTCTGACATTATATTAAGAATTCGTTAATCACATGATACTGATCTCATTACTCATTCAACATACTCATCTAAACAGAATGAGTTTAAAGAAATCCATTTATCTGATGATCAACGATAATCAAAAGATAGAACAACACTAGAAAGTTGAATAAAATCAACGACAAGACTGTTTGAATTGCTAAACTACTTATTGCTCATTAAGTATGCAAAGTTCACTCAATTATGAGAATCACGATAAAGAATCTTCGTGAATTGCTTAAGAATCAAATTGATCAATAAATTCAACAATAAAGAATCTTCATTGTTTGCTTAAAAATCAATCAAATCTCATCTTCTTTGTTGAAGATTGAATCTCATTTCATACGTTTTTCTTCTTCAATCGTTGAGCATCATCATTCGTTCAATCTTTTTTTCAAACAAATCTCATCATGTTTAATCGTTCGTTTATTGAAGAGCGTTTCGAAGAATTTCGAAATTGTTTCTCTCAAATCTCTGATGCTGATTCAACGAAATCATTAAGTGCTGTCTCATTCATTCATGAAGATGATGAATCATTCACTGAAACAATAATACTTCTTGTGTTCTACGAAATTTGAAAGACTCAAAGTTTAGTTCTTGATGAAGAAATAAATTGACTCTACGAGTTAAATAAACAACAAGAAGACGAAATCAAAGAGTTGAAAACTAGACTTCAAGCTAAAGAAATCACTTCTTCTGATTTTATTTACTTTGAGCGTTCTAGATCTCAAAAAATATCTGATTCTTCGTTGTTTACTGATGAAAAGAATTCTACTTGAAAGAACTGATACGAAAAAATTCAGAATAAACTAGAGATCAACGTTGATCTCTTTTCTAATGAATGAGTCAAATTGAGCTATATACATTCTAGATTATTCAATGATGCAGCTGAGATCACTCAAGCTAGACGCGAACGTGACTATGTCAATCTTTATAGAATCGTCGACGATCTTTTGAAAGAGCTAGCTCAGTTGTTCAATGACTCGAATAAGAAAGTCAACTTTCGTAAAGAATACTACAACTTGATTCAAGAATTCAAGAAATTCAGTGAATTCTATACTCAGTTTCAACGTTTATCTTTCTATCTAAACTATCACAAGAAGTAACTGATCATTGATCTGAAAGATAAAATACACTCTCGTCTTCGATTCATTTGAGTAGATTAACTAGTTTAATCTGATTTTCTAAAAGAAATTTGTTTCTATCTGATTCATTTGAATAATGATCAGCGAGTCATTCAAGAGATCAAGAACAAGATCAAACGCGTCAACAATCTTTCTAAAACTATCTTTCATAAAATAACTGTTGTCACTTAATCAGTTGATCACTTGAAGTCTGATCAGCTAAAGTCGCGTGACGTGATTTTAACTAACGTCAAAGAAGCAGATATTCTAGTCGAAAGCTGTTTCATATGTCATAAATTCAATCATAGTTCTAAAGAGTGTCTTGATCGACTTACTAGAATCAATGCAGTGAACAATGAATATGATCACTTCGATTTCGATTCAAATTTCAATTCAAAAAACTAGTCATCTCTTCAAAAGTCATTGAAGAAGTAGAGATTATATCTTTGTGCAAACTAGATGAAATTTTATCGAAAGAAAATTACTTTGAAAAGTCGTTTTTAATTGACACTCATCTTATTTCTCAGAATCAATCTTTCAGTCTTTATTCTTTAATAAACAGTGATTCAATCATTTACATGATCATACATTTTAATTTAGTCAATAAAATATGCGAGAAACTGAGAATTCAATCTATATCATTGACAAAAGAGAAGTTAATAAGAGATTATAATGAAAAGATATCTAAGAAGATCATCATTGTCAGAAACTGAGCTAGACTAGAAATACTATCAATATAAAAGACTGATATTATTATTATTACTTTGATAGAATCTAGATACAAGACAATACATCAGATAATGTACAAGATGAAAGACAAAGAGTGAAAAAAAAGAACGAAAGCTCAACTTTTATATACATGAATCAAGCAGAATCAAGACTAGACAGTAGTTTTATTGACTTAAGATTGCAGAAGTTCATGCACATGATTGAGATGATTGAAATAAAATTGCTGAAACTAGATTAAAATGATGATGATTAAATTGATGACTTGATTCATTGAACTAGTTCAATGAATCAAGATTATTTAAAATATCAATGATTTATGTTTTAAATTGAGTTGATGATCTGACATCATGACAGTAGCTTTTTTCTTTAAGACTGAGCTTTTGCAAAATGATGAGAAGAAACAAGATGAGATGAGAAAGAATCAAAGACAAAGATTAAAACAAGACAAGAATTGATGTAAATGCATTTTAATGTGATGAAGCACAGATGAGACTAGAATAAATCTGAGTCACATTTGAGTTAAATCTGAGTAAGATATCTGAAGAATGAGACGAGATGAGACGCATTTTAACATGATGATGCACAGAAATTGAAACACATTTGAGTCACATTTGAGTCAGATTTAAACAAAATGTCTGAATTAAATCTAGACAAGATCTGAGTCAAATCTGAGTAAAAGAAAGATGAAATGCAGTTTAATATGATGATGCACAGATGAAACTAGAATACATTTGAGTCACATTTAAGTCAAATTTAAACAAGATGTCTGAGTTAAATTTAAACAAAATCTGAGTCAGATCTGAGCTGAATTGAGATGATGAAGATTGAACTTAAAGTTCTTGATATTGACATTGAGACATCACACATGACAGTACATGTGATTCTTTGACGACAGAATTGACGAGATGATATTTATTGAGTGTTTACTCATAATTATTCAGAAGATGAAAAGACTCTCAAGTAGAAAAGTGATCTTCTCAATTAATATAATACTTGAGCAAAGATGAATTATAGCATCTATCATGCTTGAAGTTTAGTATGCTGTTTACATATCAGAATCTTTCGTCATTTTTAATGATAATGAGTTCTTGAAGTTTCTGATGTTGATTTGAAAGAAAATCACTTGTGATATGACTCAGAAGAATGACATGAAAGATTGAATAAATCTTCATGAATGTTGAAAGATTTAACTCAATGATCAGAGAATTATTCTTAAAGATACGCTTGATCTTGAAGAGATCAACATTATGATCATTTAACTTGACAACGAGATGAGCGATGCTGAGATTGCAAACATTCAATCAGACTTCATCTTCAATGAAGTATCTAGAACAAGAATGACGAGAGAGATTAACATTGAATTTGTAGATGATCTGAGCTATAAGCATCTCATCATGTAGATGCTCAGTTAATTTCTTCATTTTCTTGATGAACTCTTCAACATTGATTAACTTGTTTCGAGCTTAAAACGTAAGATTCTCAAGCAAAGACTCAAAAGACTTGAAGTTTAAACGTGAGTTCTGACTCAAATTGATCAAGAAGAGTGATGTTAAAGTGATTAATGATGATGTGTTATTGATGATGAATTCAACTTCAGAAAGTCACTTAACTCAGTCATTCTGCATGTAGTTGACGAAGACTTGAAGATAATGCTTCATGACAGTATTGACTTTCTCAATTTGATCATCAATCTCAAAGTGATATGTCGTTAATAACTTGACATTTATCTTCAGCATTTTACACATATGCTTTCAAACATTGAAGATGAATTGTGTGTCTTGATCAGACATGAAGAACTCAGATAAATCATGATGTTTTCAAACATGAGCATAGAAGCAGTTAATAACTTCTTCAACTTTCATAGAAGTGATGAGAACTAAATGTCTCATTTTGATAAGATTATCAACAAAGACTAGAACATATTTATATGTGATATTCATGAAGATATTGAGCGATAAAGAATTTACATAGTTCATGAAGATATCACATCAACGACGTTCAAAAACTGAAAGAGAATGCAATCATTCTTGAGTTCATTGTCTAGAAAGCTTAAAACGTGTGTACATGTGATAGTTTCATATGAAGTGTTGAACATACTTATAAATGTTTGATCATCAGTAAACTTGACTGATCAATTCATAGTTTTTTGCTCTTTCTGAGTGATCATTGATGACATTATCATGAGTGAGCTGAATAATACAAAGATGTAGTTTATCTGAGTTGAACATGTACTTTCTTTCTTGAAAGTACAGATGATTCTTGTGTTCTTCACACTCAACTAGAGAGATCTTGTTGTGATGTTGTGCTTCATTGCAAAGCACTTTGATTATCTGAACTGCGAATTTGTCATTGATTTCAACTTACTTTCACAATGTTTGAGTGAGAGTGTTAGCAAAATCTTCATTAAGATTCAGAATGTCTTAATCTAGCTGAAACTTAATGTTTTCAACATCAAATTCTTCAATTTCTAGATTCATGAAAGTTAAAATTTGCGAAGATGTTGAAGTAATTGAAAACAGATGTAACTGAACTGAATCTAGAATGATGATTTGTGACTGAAGCTTCATGACTTTGATGTCGAAGATATCAAAAGTGAGATTCTCAACAATATTAAAGTTTAAAACATGAGTTTTCAGAATTGTCTGATGTTAATATTGATGTCAAGAATCAAATGTATTCTTCTTCTTAAAGAGATTTTCTGAGCGACGTGTCAGAGCATTCAACTTATCATCAATCTTGTTGAAACAATAAGCGATGTGATAGTTGAATTTAGACAGAAACTCACTTCAATGAGCTTGATGACAACTCAACTGCTTAGTTGACATGAAATACTTAAGATTTTTGTGATTCGTGATCATCTTAACAGAATAGATAAAGTCTTTGAGCTCTGATCATCATTTCTCGATAGCGCAAACAATTATCATGAGTTCTTTATCATAAATCTCGTAGTTACACTCGATTGAGTTATGCTTCTTCGAAAAGTAAGCGACTGAATGAAGAATCTCATTCTCATCGTATTGAAAAAGAATGTCTTTGAACACATAGTTTGAAGCATTGATTTCTATCACAATCTTGTGATCTGAATTATAATGACAAAGAATAATCTTGAAAGTGAAGACTTTTTTAAAAATGTTGAATGCAATCTGACATTTCTGAAATCAGACAAAAAGTACATCTTTTCTGATGAGATGAATGAGCGAGATAGTTATTCTACTATAGTCATAAATGAATCTTTTATAAAAGTTTGTAAAATCTAGAAAACTTTGAACGTCTTTAACGTTGATCAAAATGAGTCAATTGACAATGATGTTTATCTTGAAAGAATTCATCTTGATCTCTTCAATGATGATTATCAATTTTAGATATGAAACTTAAGTGACGTGAAACTTGCATTTGATTATATTCATCTGAAGATTTGCTTCTTGCAGCTTTCACAGAATGAGCTTGACATGAATCTTGTGCTCGAGTTCATTGTCAAAATAAATCAAGATGTCATTCAAATAAGCTGTACAGAACTTATTTAAATGTTTGCGAAAAATATTGTTGATATACTTCTGAAACAAGACAAACTCATTACATAAATTGAAAAGTATGACTAGATACTTGAATAATTCAAATCGAGTGCAAAAAACAATGAGAACTTCATCTTCTTCTTTGATTCAAAGTTGATTGAACGCAGAGATGATATTCAGCTTGATAAAGATTTTAACTCGACTTAGATGATTCAACGTTTCTGAAATCAGAGACAGAGAATATCAATTCTTGATTGTGATAGCATTCAGATTTTGATAGTTCACGCAGAAGCTAAGTTCTTCTTCAAGTTTCTTGATGAAGAGAACAGAGATGATTATTTGAGAGTGACTGACTTGAATGAAATTTTTGCTCAGATTTTCATTCAGATAATGATGAAGTTCTAGAATTTCATCATGATTCATGTCATACAAAGCAAAGACTGAGAATTGAGCATCTTCTTTAAAATGTATGACATGATCATGAGCTTGATGCAAAGACAAAATATCAACGTTCTTCTTGAAAAAGACATCTAGAAACTTGAAATATCTGAATAATAAAATTGTAACTGAATCGACGTTCTTACTTTGTTGATAGACTTTAAGATCTTCTTGTGTCGTGAATGCAGTCAAATGAAATTTCTTTTTTATTTGATGAAGATTTAGACAATAATTCTTATCATACATACTGTCTTGAAAGTGAGATGAGAACTGAGTAAAAGTTGAGCTGTTCTTTGAATAAATAGTCAAAGTTGCGTGACGCGATTTTGACTCATCAGAGTCTAGACTAGAAGACGAGATTGACTCAAGATTCAAGAAGACATTGATTTTCTTTAAAATGATGCTAAATACTTCAATGTCTTTGACATGAGCAACATGATCAAAGTTTCAAGCTCTCAACTCAACTATGTCAAGTTGTATAAAAGATTGATTGAATTGATCTGCTTGAAAAACAACAAAAGTTCTAAAAAAGAAAGAATTTCAACACTTGATTTTTGATGAGTATTCTTTTTGAATGACTTGAAGAATATAACTAAAAGCTTCTTGTTTCAGATGAGAAACAAGATTGAACGAGATTTGTTTCTTGTGAATGAACTGAGTATTAGTTGACTTCTCGTAAACAAATGAAGAGTTATATTGCTTCTTGTGAGCAAATGAGAAACTGAGTTGCTTTTTGCAAGCGAATTGAGAACTGAATTGCTTCTTGTGAGTGAACTGAAAACTGAGTTACTTCTTTCAAGTGAATGAGAAACTAGATTGCTTCTTGCGAGTGAACTGAAAACTGAGTTACTTCTTTCAAATGAATGAGAAACTAAATTACTTTTTGCAAGCAAACTGAATGCTGAATTACTTCTTGTGAATAATCTGTAAACTGAATTGCTTCTTGTGAATGATCTGTAGATTGAATTGCTTCTTGTGAGTGATTCGTGAACTGAGTTGCTTCTTGTGAGTGAATTGAGAGTGAGACTGAGAGAAAGTTACTTTGTTAACTTCGAACGAGAAATTTTCTTCTTGTTGATTAAGATCATAGATCTTGACGAAAAATGAGCAACAATGATTAAGACAGAAGAAGAAAGACAAGATGAAAATATTATGTTCAAAATTGACATCAATGACGTGATGATGAAGTCATGATAAACTCATAATGATGAGATACTGACTTAATTCAATGATATAAAAGAATAGTCTTTCAATGTGTTCATCAAGAATCATTGTGATTTCAATGACATGAATAATGTCATTGATTAAAGTGACTTGATCATCAAATTTTTGAAGTCTGCAAGAATGAATTAATTGATGCAAGAAAAAATGATTTTGTTGTATGAAAAATTTATTCATAAAGACATAAACAAAGATTTCACTATCAATTAGAGCGAGAGTGAGAACTTTAGATTAAGCTTGATGTAAAATACAGAATACTATCATGTGATTATCTTTGAATGTCAAATTGAATTCAAAGAGTTTCAAGATAAATTTAGCAAAAAACTTTCTATATGATTGAAGTGAGAGTGAAAAGATTGAAACTAGTAAACAAGAAGATATTTATACAGATTTCTGAACATGACTTAACTCCAAGACTAAACTTTTCTTATGAACAGCGAAACTTCTTCATCTATATTGATGATGTCATTGTTGTAAATGTTCATGATACGCAGAATGAAGAACTTTTTATTTGAGCATTTTTTAACAATTTTGCTTGAATGTTGCAATTTGCAGTAGTAGCATAACTTTCACTTGTTGCAGATTTTCTTGATTTCAGAAATAATCAGAGTCTTATTGTGAGAATGCATCTCATCAATTATGAATGATGCATGTCTGCAAGACTAGCTTACAAGATTAGATCAAAGAAGTTAATGAGTGAATAAAAATAATGACTTGACAGAAGATGAAAACTCTGCAAGCTTTCACTTTTGTTTCTTAGCAATTAGTTCTATCATTGATAAAATGCTATCTTATTATCTTCTACTACGCAGTTTCACGTAAAAAAATCTCGTTGTCTCACAGTTTTAATTACTTCATTTGCATGAAGCTGCTTAGTAAAAGATGTCAAATGTGCAATGACTCACTAAAAGTTGCATGATTGAAAGAAGTAATAACTTCTTTCACACTGAGAATTTATCGTCTTATCAGAACAGATTTGAGAATCATGCATTCAAACATGCAAATGAGAAGTTCAAGTTGCAAGAATTTAATGAACAGACAGATTATATTTCTTGATGATCAACAAGCGAAGTATGCAAGCAGTTAAAGAATTTAAAGATGCAGAATGTACTGCTTGTCTTGCAACTTCATGTATCAAAACTTGAGCGAAAGACTTGATCAATCTCTGATTATTGATATTAACATAGTGATAATCACTATTGAAGTAATGCATGTAAGCATGCTAATTAATCTTGCGAGTCTAGAGAGCAAAGCATCATGAACTATGACTTCTTGATGTTCTGACTGTAAGATTGCAAAGACTTCATAGTTACAACGTCATCTGATTTCATCATGAAAGAAGAGAAGCTGCAATAATTTGCATCATACTTGTCAAAGAAGTCTTGCAATCAGTGACAAGATCATGTGATAAGCATGCACAATCATAATGAGATACTTAACTGAAAGTACTACATTGAATACTTGCATGCTAAACTTAGCAATTCTGAAATTCATAACTTTTAAACAGAATGTTGACTTGAGACTGCAAAGCAGTGAGCTGATCAAAGCATCATGAATTTCAAGCAATATTTTATTAGACTGTATGCAAATCTGAACTATCATATATTTGATGAGACTTGCATGATGTACTTGCGAATGAAGATTAATGAAATCATCATGAATAAATCTCTTCACATTTCATACATCTTTATCAATTATGTTAATCTGTTAAAGCATTTTATAAATATTAACTTGCATTTGCAAGACATTGATGCATTGTTGAAGTTACATTTGCAGCAAAGTGAGAATGCAGTGTCTCAGAAGAGTTCTTGATTCTTGCATGAAAAAACAAAGTTTGTCGTGACAATGAAGAATTCAAAGTTCTTTGCTTTAAGCATGCAGTTTAAAGATGATGCAACACTCAAGTTCAGTGAGTTCAAGCAAAATGCTGCTTCATTCAATTTTACATGCTGATCATGCAAGAAAATGAAATACAAGATTGATAATTTGATGTATTTCAACTACGCATTCAGACAAGAGACTTGTAATCATGATGAAGAAATAAGAAAAGAGAAAGTCTGATGTTCATTATTGAATTATTAAATATAACTACGAAAAGATGATATCAGTATTGACAAATGTCTCTGAGAAGATGTACAAAGCTCACTGTCTTATTGACTCTGAAATCGAGCGAAACTTTATATTGCAATCATGAGTAAAAGAGCATGAGTTATCAAAGAATTATGCAATTCTGAAACAGATTCAGATGATTGATGATCATTGAATTTTCTGCTATGATATGCATCAGATCAATATCAAATTGATTGATCATGAGAAAGTTTGCAAAAGTTGAAACATTGAGTTTCATGCTGTAAACATGCAAGAATATGATATGATTCTTGATTATTCATGATTAGATGAGATTGACTTGAATATTCATTGACGTGAGCATTGCTGATCATATTGAGAAAACAGCACTTGTTAAAGATCAGCATAGAGTAAGTCATATGAGTGTCATTTAACTAATAGATAAATGCTAAGAAAGAAAAGTATCTACAGAAAAGAACTCGATTCTTATATGTGTATTTCTCAGCTCTGTGCTAAACTCGATTGAGTTGACATCTTACACATATAATGCAGAGTTTCAATGATATCATCTCTAGCTTGAATGCTCACTAGACTCGATTAGAATGAAATCAAGATGAAAACTAGAAAGAATAAATGAAGACTAGAATCATAACATTATCTCTCTCTCTTGAATATTCATGTTCGCATGAATGTTGTTTCTTAATGCGCTTTTCTTGAATATTTGATATGAAAGTCATCGATTATCTCTTGAGCGTTCATAAATTCGTTGTCGTCAGCGTTATATCAGTTGAGATCATTGTCATAACTCTTTCATTTGACTTGATATTGAAGTCATCTTCGATATCATCGAAAGTTCAATATATTGTCGATTTTTCATTCGTCTTCATCGTTTATCACTATTGATCTTGAGAGTTCATTCTTCTGATCAGACAGAGAGTCATTGACGACGAAACGAAGAAGCTCTGAATGAAATACATTATGTATATGCATAGTTTCAAGTAGTTTCAATTTATAAAATGAGTCAATGAGATCAATGATTTGAAAAGAATCGAGCATCTTGTCATTCAATTTTTTGAAGAGTCTCGCTGTAATAATGTTTCGTTCGTTCAGAAACACTCTTGATTCAATCTTGTAATTGATTTTCTTTTTATGCTTGTTAGCTTGATTTATCATTTGTTCTCATGTTTTGATCAGAGCTTTACGAGCGAAGATTAATGTCTTGTTTATTTGTTCAGATATATTCTTGACTCGATCAATCTGCAAGCGTTCGCGAATGCTTTCATACTCGATGATGTCAGAGTCGAAGCTTATATGAGAATGAAAGTTCTTGTTCATGAAGAAGAGAATCAAGAAGATGACTGAGAACAAGACGTTATTGTTGACAAACTCGATCATGAGTAGTCACTTAAATCAGTCATTCTGCATATATGAACAGAAGAATCAAAGATATTGCTCAACGTTCTGATTGACTCATTCGCTTTGATCATCAATCTGAGAATGATAGACGATGAACAATCAAAGAAAAATGCTAAGTCATTTGCAAAGAGACTTTCATAGTATAGAGATGAATTGCGAATCTCGATCAAATACTATGAAGTTTGATAGATCATGAGTTTAATATACTCATTGAATCAGCATTTCAGCTGTCTTTTTGACAGTGATATCTTCATCATCAATGATGCAAGAAATATAATGTCTTTCTTTTAACAATCTGCAAATGATCGTCAGAATAGCGTTGTATTCGCTTGAATCAAATAGATTGATAATGAAGTTCATTGCTATGTCTTGTCATCGCTGTTCAAATATCAATAAAGATTAAAGCAAGTCATTTGATTTATTTCTAGATGTCTTTGAACGTTGACAGATATAGCAGTTTTGAATATATTGATCTATCATTTTCCGCATGAATGATCAATAGTAGTTTCGCTTTATGACTTTCACAGTTCTAAGAATATTAGAATGATCAACTGATGATTGATCATGCATCTCATGAATCAGATTCATTTGTAGAAGCTCGTTGAACGAGACTCATAGCTAACTATCATGATACAAGATTTCATTCTGAGTTCAACAATTCTTCAATTTAATATCTTCATATTGTGTCTCATTTCTTGCTATTGCTTCGTGAAGTAGCGTACAATTCTCGTCGATCTCATTAGTCTTAAGAATCTGTTTATAGATTGATTCACTGATGTTCTTCTTTAGATCAGCAATTTTCATTCGATTCGAAGTCAGAATAGTGATTCATTGATAGCGAATGCGCTCATCTTCTGAATCTCTGAGCATGACGTCAGCTTGACGAGTTAATGCATCGATCTTGATGTTCTGTTTATCAGATTAATACATTATTCTGAAGTTGAAATCAGCGAGCTTCTGAACTCAGCGCATCTGACGTCTGCTCAGCTCTTTATCTTTCATCAACAAGATGAGTGCTTGATGATTGATGAATATTTTGATAGAAATGTCAGTTAACTTCAGTTCAAGTCATCAGTGTTCAAATGCTCAAATGATGATCAGAAGTTCTTTATCATATATCTCGTAATTGCATTCAGCAGAAAACATGTTCTTGCTATAGAAGACAATTGAATGTAGTACTTCTTCATCATCATATTGAAAGAGAACTTCATCGTTGACGTAGTTGAATGAGTCAATTTCAAGAATAGTCTCACGAGTTTGATTAAAGTGACGTAGTATAAAAGTCTTGATTATACGTCTCTTCATATGATCGAAGACGATCTGACAGACTTCATTTCATTCAAATATGATTTTCTTTTGAGTGAGTTGAATCATTGAATGAACAATCTTCGAAAAGTTCTTGATGAAGCGTCGATAGAAATTGCAGAAGTCAATGAAGAACTGCATCTGAGTGAGATTATTGAGTGTAGATCAATCAACAACTGCTTGCATCTTTCGCGAATTCATCTTCAATTCTTTGATTGATATCAAGAGTTCTAGAAAGATAGTTTTCTGAACATGAAACTCGCACTTGTTGATGTTTATCTGTAGATTAGCTTTTTGTAGTTTATTCAAGATCAATCATACATGTCGCTTGTGTTTCTTCAAGATCTTGCTGTAGATGATAATATCATTTAGATAGATCTGACAAAACTGATGTAGATATTTGAACAACATGTCGTTCATATAGTGTTAATAGAACGTTGATTCATTTGTTAATTCAA
>JAABUV010004619.1_pt1 | contig 16308 bp, 15 predicted proteins | sample 5559971 | NCBI WGS metagenome assembly JAABUV01 (sample SAMN10711881, study PRJNA513362) | rock metagenome | isolation source: Antarctica rocks | place: Antarctica: Victoria Land, Knobhead nord | collected 2015-12-19
CGGCCGCAGCACGATCCGGCGCGTTCCAAACCTCGCGCAGGTTCGACTTGGCCGCCGGCTGGACCGACTTGGGCAGCTTGTCGAGCACGTTGGCCGTCTTGTGCACCGTGCAGCGCTGATGCCGAGTAGTCGGCGACACCGCATCGAGCGCCTTCCAGAAGCCGAGCGCCCCGTCCCCGGTCGCCAGCTCGGGCGCGACGACCAGGCCGCGGGCCTTGAGGTCGACCAGCAGCTCGCGCCAGCTCTGCGCGCTCTCGCGCACGCCCACCTGGAAGCCGAGCAGCTCCTTCCTGCCCTCCGGGGTGGCGCCGATCAGCACCAGCATGCACTCGGCCTGCGGCTCCATGCGGGCCTGCAGGTAGATGCCGTCCGCCCAGACGTAGACATAGCGCCAGGCCGACAGGTCACGGCGCTGCCAGCGGCTGTAGTCCGCCTCCCACTCGCCCCGCAGCCGCGCAATCACCGACGGCGACAGGTTCGGGGCATCCTTGCCGAGCAAGGCTGCGAGCGCTTCCTGGAAGTCGCCCATCGACACGCCGCGCAGATACAGGATCGGCAGCAGGGCATCCAGGCTCCGCGTCCGCCTCGCCCAGCGCGGCAGGATCGTCGAGGTGAACCTGATGCGTTCGCCTGCCTCGCCGGCACCACGGTCGCGCAGCTTGACCCGCTGTACCGCGACCGGGCCGATCCCGGTCTGCACTTGGCGTTGCGGCCCATGACCGTGCCGAACCAGGCGCTCGCGTCCGTCCGGCAGCCGCAGGCCCTTCATCTCGGACAGGAAGGCCTCGGCTTCCGCTTCCACCGCCTGGGCCAGCAGGCGACGGGCGCCGCTCCTCAAGATAGCCGTCAGCGGGTCCTCGATCGTGTCGAGCTGACGGAAGGGAACAACAATGCTATCGCTCATCGTGGCGTATCGCTCCTTCGGGAAGTTCAGGCAGGCTTCCACCCGCCTCGATACGCCGCCTCTCTCAATCCGCCGTCACCCAGGTTCGGTCATAGCTCGTATATCGCGCACTCCAACCTCAAAAACAGCCGGCGTAGCGGCCCGACTCAGGCCGCAAGCTTACTTTGCACTTCACAGCGCAAATGTTGGGTCGGCTCCTAATACCACAAGTGTGCCGAGTCTGGCGGCCTGAAGCTGGACCAGGTGCGTCGTCTGAAGCTGCTGGAGCAGGGGAACGGCCGCCTGCACCGGACGATGTCGGACCTAACGCTGGAGAAGCTGCTTCTTTTAGTTCGTGCACAACGCACGTTGTAGAGGCAGAGCTCTCTTCGGTGCCCTCATCGCGGGGCTGGTTTCTCACCACCCTCAAACCCGACAAGAGCCACCGGCAGAAGCCAGGGCCGCCGAGTGGCCCTGACCAAGCTAGATGCGCCGTGGCCTACATCGGCGCAGCCTAGCCGGACAGAACCTCGATACGGCCTGCTCCCGTCCGTCGTCGCGCCGGGCCGACCATGATGCGCACGTCCCGGCCCAGTCGCGTCAGGCAAGCCAGCATCTTGGCCTCGCTCACGCCTCGGAATTGGCCGCGCAAAAGACCCGACAGCTTGGGCTGCGGCAGGCCGATCAGTTCGGCTGCTGCCGTCTGCGTCAGTCGGCGACGCTTGATGATCTCGGCAATCCTGCTGGCAAGCTGCGCCTTGATCAGCATCTCGTCGGCGTCCGGAAAACCAAGATCGGCATACACGTTGGTGCTGCCCTCCTCGATCCCGGGTACGGCGTTTCCCGTCGCTGCATCTGCACTCATGACACCTGTCCCTTCGCATGAGCCTCCGCCGCCTTGAGCCGGGCCGCAATCAGATCGAGGTCCGGCTTTGGCGTGGCGATGCCCTTGGTGGCCTTCTTCTGGAAGCAGTGCAGCACGTAGACTGCTGCGCTGAGTTTCACCGTGTAGACGGCGCGGTACGTGTCGCCGTGCCAGTCCTCAACCACTTCCAGCACCGCCGCAGACCCCTGCCCACGGAGCGGCTTGGCCTGATCGTGCTTGGAGCCGGCCTGCGCCAGATGCAGCGCGTAGCCAAACACGTCCTGCACCTCGTCCGGCATCGTCTGCAGATCCCGCCTGCTGCCCGCAACCCACATCAGCGGCTTCAAGGATGGGGTGTCGGCCACCTGTTTCCTATACCCAATTGGGAATAGAGCGGCAAGGTGCGTGTCGGGCGTCTCCCCTTCGGGGCCGGGTCGCTGCCCGCTGCGCTTCCGGAGCCGCGAAGGCGCGTCTCCGCCCTTTGGGGCAGTGTCCCTGACGCGGACTCTGGCGCCGGATGGCGCCTGAAGGGAACCAGAGGGCGCTGTCCTACGGTTCCCCTTCTGTACGCGGCCTACAGCACGTCAGGACCGCCCCGGATCGCATGGCCCCAAGCGGCCACGCGCCCGGTGCAGCCCGGCCGCGCCCAGCCGCATGCACACCCCTCCCTACCCGGTCTCGCCGACGGGCAGAAAGCAGCGGCGCTGCTTCCGCTGCCAACAGGGAGACACACCATGACCGGGACCAGGACCCAGGCCACCCGCAGGAAGACCAGCAAGCCCGCCAACGCTGCTGCCCGGGCACAGGCACCGGCAGCGCAGGACGGCCGGGCCGACATCTACCAGCGCGTCACCGACCGGATCGCCGCCGCGATAGAGGCTGGCGCCGGCAAGTGGCGGATGCCCTGGCACTCGGGGGCGGATGGGGCGACGCCGCAGATGCCGGTCAACGCCGCCACCGGCAAGCCATATCGCGGCATCAACACTGTGGTGCTGTGGGCCGAGGCCCAGGCCGAGGGCTACCCGTCCGCGGTATGGGCCACCTACCACCAGTGGCAGGAGCTTGGGGCGTAGGTCAGGAGAGGTGAGCAATCCAACCTCGTCGTGTTCTGGAAGATCAACGGCCCGGACGAGGGCGAGGGCAGCGGCAGCATCGGTGGCAGGGATGCCGGCGGCGCCGGGGAAAGCAGCGAGGATGACCGCCTGTCCCGGGTGCTGGCGCGCGGCTACAGCGTGTTCAACGCCGCACAGGTGGACGGCTACGCGGCCCCTGCCCTGCCTGTGCTGCCCGAGCCGGAGCGCATCGGCCATGCAGAGGCGTTCTTTGCCGCCCTTGACGCGGACATCCGGCACGGCGGCAATCGGGCCTGCTACGTGCCGGGTCTGGACCAAGTCAGGATGCCGCCCTTCCCGGCGTTCCGCGACGCCGTGGCGTACTATGCGACGCTTGCGCACGAGGCGACGCATTGGACCGGGCACGCCAGCCGATGCGCCCGCGACCTGCACGGCCGGTTCGGCGAGGAGGTGTATGCGGCCGAGGAGCTGGTGGCCGAGCTTGGGCGACGTTCCTGTGCGCCGACTTGGCGCTGGCGCCGGAGCCGCGGCCGGACCATGCGGCGTATGTCGCGTCGTGGCTGCGCGTGCTGCGGGGCGACAAGCGGGCAATCTTTACGGTAGCCGCCAAGGCGCAGGCAGCAGCGGACTGGATGCACGTGCGGCAGAATGCGGCAGCGTCACCAGAGGTTGCAGGATAGGCCCAGGTGGCCTGATTAGGATAGGGGGGACGGGCAGGCGGTCCCGCAAAAATGCGGCGAGCCGCTCCGCAGCCCAGTTATTTAGGTAAAAAGACGATAGACTATAGAGGTCCATACCTTCATAGTGCATGTTCTTAGAGTGTCTGAAGGACAGAAGGGTGCAGATTTTTTCACTCATCAGCCAGAAAGGTGGTGCTGGCAAAAGCACACTTGCCCGCCAACTGGCCGTGCTCGCCGGTGAGACTGGCGCGAGTGTCCTTATCGATCGCGACCCACAGGAAACGTCGACCAAATGGTGGCAGCGGCGGCAGACCTTGCAGCCGTTACCGGAGCGGCCGGACCTGCTTGACCTCGACGGCTCTGACCTGACTGCCGCAACAAAAGCGCTGCGAAAACAGGTCGGCGTCGTGTTCGTGGACACTAGGCCGGCGGTTGCGGAACCCGAGGCGGAAGCCGCCCGCGTCGCAGACCTCGTTATTGTCCCCGTACGCCCGTCGTCGGATGATCTTGAAGCCGTCGGAGAGACGCTGAAAATTCTTCGCCGCCTGGAGAGGCGTGCAGTTGTGATCGTCAATGCGGCCAAGAATGAGGTGCGCGCGCGGGACGCGCGCGCCGCATTGTCCCGCTACCCGGTTCCGGTCTGTCCAACCCATGTCGGCGACCGCGCCGTCTATCTCGATGCGGCTCTAGAAGGTCGTGGCATCGGCGAGATGCGGGGTGCGGCCGCGCGCGATGCCCATACCGAACTTCGCGCCGTTTGGACCTGGATCCAGGAGATATCCCATGAGCAGCAGTAAACGCGGGCGATCACTCGCAGAGGTCATGTCGCCGATCGACGACGATACAGCCGCAGGCCCGGCTGCCGTCATCGCCGAAGCGTCGCCTGCGACGAGCAACGGAATAGCGGAAGCCATCGGACAGAGCGTTGTGCCCGTCAATATTTTGGTGGCGCCCGAGGACCGGCGCCGGCTTCGCCAACTAAGCCTAGATGCCAATTTGAGCCTTCAAAAACTCGGGCACGAGGCCTGGAACCTCTTGCTACAGAAGCGAGGCTTGCCCCCGCTGAAGGCGGTCAGTGCCAACGTGCCCAGCGGACGCTTGTCCAGCACCCGCCCAAAATAGGTTCACTCCTTCAAACATAATAACCTAAGAAGGTTTGTAGAAGATGACTTGTAATGGCACGTAGGTCGGGTCGGTTGGTGCGGCGCGCCGGCGAGGGGCAGTTGGACCTTCTGGTCGCGCTGCCAGGCGACATTCCCACGCATGATCAACAAGACATGATGGAGCGGCCGTTCTTTAGCCTCTCCAAGCAGCGCCGGATCGAGCCTATCGACTATCAGGTGCAGAATGGCTCGACCACGATTAGTGTCAACGTCACCGCTCCGGCAGAGATAGGTCTCGCGACCATATGGGACGCAGACATCCTCATTTGGGCGGCGTCGCAACTCCGGGAGGCCAAGGCGCGTGGAATTGAGCCATCGCCGACCTTTAAAGTGTCGCTCTACGAGCTGTTGCGCGGCATTGACCGTCGAACGGGCGGTGACGAGTACCAGAGGATCATTGAAGCGTTCGAGCGGCTCAGCGGCACACTGATTCGTACCAACATTCGGCAGGGTAAGCGCAAGAAGCCTGAAGGATTTCACTGGATCGAGCGATATGCCGCACCCACCGATGACCAAGGACGTCCAGCCGGCATCGAGTTCACGATTTCCGACTGGCTTTACGAAGGCATTCTGACAGACCGCCTAACACTAACAATCGATAGGGAATATTTCAGCCTGACTGGCGGTATCGAACGATGGCTTTACCGTGTCGTCCGGAAGCACGGCGGTCATCAATCCGGCGGTTGGGCATTTACCATGACACAGCTTCACATGAAGAGTGGCAGCACTCAGCGTTTGGCGGACTTCGCCAAGGAACTGCGGCGCACCATCGAGCGCCAACGTCTTCCAGGGTATTGGTTGCAGATCCTTCGCAACTCAGAAGGTCAGGAGGTTCTACACTTTACAGAGCGATGCCAACTTCCCACTAGTCATCAGGGGTTTAGCCCGCGGAGGCTTTCGCGAACGTCAATTGGCTCATTCTCGCCGATGATGGCCAGGGGCCAAAACCACGATAGCGAAGCCGGGCATGAAGAGGTTGCCACAGGGCCAACTGGTCGGCCTGTGGGTATGTGAATCACCACGTGGTTTTGGCCCCTGGCAAACCCGTGGTTTTGGCCCCCGGACTATCGTGGTTTCACCCCCCGGAAACTCGCAAAAAACGATGAGATTCCAGTGGTTTCAAGAGTCCGTAATGTTCTTAATCCTCTACTACGTAGAGTCTTCTTAAACCCTTGCAGCTGTGGACAAATCGACGGTCCGTGAGCAATCGTCTGGTAGCAGGTGGACGCAACGAATTAGCCCGTCGGTTGTGAGGGTAAACTTGGTCGACAAAGGCCAGGGGCCAAAACCACGATAGTTCGTTAGGAAGAGGGCTGACACAGGCGCTCTATTCCTCTCGGTGGAGTAGATCGCCCCCTATCACTGGCCGAAGGTTCAGCTCAGACGGAGCCTTGATTAGCAGCTCGGAGGTTGTCGTGACGCCTTGCACGGTCGTGCAGTCTGTCCAGACGCGCAGTCGGTAGATGCCGGGCTGCAGCTCGGCTCCGAGGACGAGCGATCCGGACACGTCATGGTTTCCAGGCTGGCCGACAAGGACGGAGCGCTGGTCAAGGCTGCGGCCCTCCAGCCAGGCCTGCAGGAAGCAGGTCGGGGCGATGATCGTCAGACCCGCAAAATGCGCTGTGAGGTCGGTGCCGATCTGGTAGCGACCCGCTTCCTTCGCCTGCAGCCAGCCCTGGATCTCGACGCCGACCGGACCGGCATAGCGCACCCCTCTTTTCTTGATATCGGTGAGCGCAATCGGACCACCGTCGTAGGTGAAGCCACCCACGCTATCGGGCGGGATCTCCGACAAGCTGTTCGCGTCCTTCGGTGCTGCGTGGACGATGGCCAGCGCACCGGGCTTGTAGGCCTGCGCAGAGGCCGCAGGAGCCTGGCTTAGACCTGGAGGAGGGGTTGTGCTGCCCCAGACGGCGTTACCTGCCCCTGAGCAGCCACGGAGGTCTGCGCACGGGGCTGGTCCAGGTGGCGCAGCACCTCGTCCAGCTTGCCTTCAATCCGATCGAGCTGGCTTGGAGGGGTTGCGGCCGTCGTTGCTGGCGCCGGTGGCTGCGACTGCGCGAGCGCGATGGGGGGCAAAGCAAGCAAAGCGGCTGACAGGAGGAGAGTCGCGCGGGTCATAGGTGCTTCTCAAGTTTGAAGGTGCCGAAGCGGTCGGTGTTCGGCGCTGGCGCGACCGTGACATCCCCCAAGGGCTGCCCGGGCGCGATCTTCAGCACCTCGGCAGGTGGGATCGTGGGCTGAAGTGGGGTCGGAAGTGCTGCGCCTCGCATGAGGGGGTCTGGGATGGCCGGCATCCCGGCTGGGAACGTGCTCAGCGGTGGCAGCGGCCTATCCTGGCGCGAAGCTCCCGGCCGGACCAGGAGGACGGCCAGGGTGACGCCTGCGCCGATCACGGCGCCCCGGAACACCCGGTCCTGCCGCCACGTGACAGGGACAGCCTCCGCCAGCTGCTGGAGGACGTCCCTTGCAGTGGCCAGAGTGGTCATGTCGCCGCTCCCACGGCCGCAGCCGCGTCGATGTCGGCGGCCTCAATTGTCACCAAGTCGTCGGCGGTGCGGTCCGCGCGCCGCATCACCCGGCCAGCCTGTGCTTCCCGGGTACGCTCCCACAGAGTGCGCATGTCACGGCCGTTGCCGAAAGTCTCCGCCCGAGCGCGCAGCATGGCGTCACAAGCCTCCATCAGCGCTTGGTCGGCCTCCGGCGCCAAGTGGAACCCGGCGGCGGCAACAAGGCCACGGTAAATGGCCGCCAGCTCGGGGGCGGTGTAGTCGGCGAAGTCGATGGTGCGGGTGAAGCGCGAGCGCAGGCCGGGGTTGCTGTCCAGGAAGCGGCGCATCTCCCCGGTGTAGCCGGCCACCACCACGCAAAGGCGGCCGCGATGGTCCTCCATCAGCTTGAGCAGGGTGTCGATCGCCTCCCGGCCGAAGTCGCTGCTGCTGCTGCCCGGCGCGGTGCTGGCGAGGCTGTAGGCCTCGTCGACGAACAGCACGCCGTCCAGAGCGAGCTTGACAGTCTCGCGCACCTGGATGGCCGTATGGCCGACGTAGCCGGCGACCAGGGTGGAGCGGTCCGCCTCGACCAAGTGACCGCGCTTGAGGTAGCCGAGCCCGTGCAGGATCTCGCCCATCAGCCGGGCGACCGTGGTCTTGCCGGTGCCGGGGTTGCCGAGGAACACGCAGTGCAGGGCGGGCAGCTCGGCCTCGTGACCGTGGCGGGCACGCTCCTTCTCGATCGCCAGCACGTCGATCAGCTTGTTGATCTCCGCCTTGACCGAGGCGAGCCCGACCATGCCGTCCAGCTCGGCCAGGGCATGGTCCAGCGAGCGCGACTGGCGTGAGACAGGCGCCACAGCTGGGGCCGGAGAACCATCTTCCCCGTCCTGACGACGGGGTGGCGGGGGAGGCGGCCGGCTGGCGCTGGGCCTGCGCTGCCCCGGCCCAATCATGGCAGTCCGCCACAACCGCCAGCCGGCCACGGCGGTGCAGAGCAGAAACAGGGTGCCCGCAAAGTCGGTGAGTAGCGCCCAGGCGACGTAGGCCGCCACCAGGACACCCAGGACGCGCAGCAGGGACCACTGCGACATCAGTCCGCCGCGTCCTGGTCATCGCGGTGGAAGCGGTTGGCCCCGACTAGGCCGAGCCACTCGGGACGGCGGAACCAGACGGCGCGGCCGCAGCGCAGCGGCTTGCTGCCGCGCACCAGGATGAACGCCTCGTCGGTGCGGGTGTCCTGGGTCAGCTCGTCCGGCTTGATCAGGGCACGCTTGATCTCGGAACGGTTCTCCGACCGTCCCGAACTGCTGGAGGCGATGCCGGAGCGGGCCTGGCTGCCCTCGGTGTCGCCCTGGCTGGTGGCGACGACGCCATACTCCCCGCACATGGCGGAGAGTTCCCTGGCGGTGTCGGGGTCCTGGACGGCGGCGAACAGCCGCCAGGAGGTGCTGTCGTACCAGGCCTGCTTGCCCTCGCGGCCCCACTGCGCCACGAGCTGGCCAAGCGACTGGTAGAGCAGCAGCAGGGTGATGCCGTATTTGCGTCCGGCATCGCGGGCCTGCTCCAGCACCTGCATGTAGCCAAGCCGGGCCACCTCATCGAGGAGGAACAACATGCGGCCCTGGACCCGACCGTCCGCCTGGTAAGCGGCGTTGAGCAGGGCGCCGACCAGCACCCGGCCCACGGCCGGGGTGGTCTGCAGCACGGTGAGCGGGATCTGCAGGAAGGCCGTGGTCTTGCCGAGCACCAGGTCGCCGGTGCGCATGGCCAGCAGGGAGCCCTCGGCGCCGCCGGAGACCAGGTCGGCGTAGGCGGCAGTGGACAGCCAGCGGGCGTCGCGGTTGGCGTTGGCGTAGATGCCGGAGAAGGTCTCCGCCACGGCGCCCTTGAGGGTGCCGGCGAGGTCGCGCGCCATGGCGGAGGCGGAGTGGTCGTGGATGTCGCCGAGCAGCTTGCGCATCCCGTCCTCGGGGGTGACCAGTTGGCGCTGCAGGGTGCGCAGGGTCTTGCGCTCCGGCGGGATGGTCGGATCCCAGAGCATGTCGGCGAGCAGGCAGGCGACCAGGTCCTGGCCGCTGCCCTTGAAGAACTCGCCGCTGCTTGAGGTGCCCGGACGGGTCTCGCCGGTGATCCAGCCGACGACGGCGGCGACGTGGCTTTCCGCAAGTGGGGAGGCGATGTCGATCCAGTCCAGCACGTTGACGCCAGACGTCTTGGCCGTCGACGGATCAAGAAACACGACGTTGTGCGACATGGCTTGGCGGCGATGCTCGGCCACCATGGGGCCGATTTCCTGAGAGGGATCGAGCACGACGGCGGAGCCAGTCCAGGTGAGCAGGGTGGGGATGCCGACCGAAGTGGTCTTGAGGCCACCGGAGCCGGCGAGGACGAGGGCGTGGGTGGGGCCGGTGCGGCATGGGTCGACCAGCAGCGGGGCGGTGCCGCCACGGCCCCAGGTAGCCTTGCTCGTCGGATCGAAGGCCATGCGAGCGCCGCGGTCCTCGTCGACCCGGTAGGCCTCGCCGACGACAATGCCGCCATGGGCCGGGTCTGGACCGGGAAACAACTTTTGGGCGTCGCGCATGGACAGCCAAGCGGCGTGGCCGAAATTGTCGGAGCGGGCGCGTAGCAGGAGCGGTGCCCCACGGCTGCCGACCGGGAAGGGCCGGGCCAGCGCGGTCATCGCCGCGACCACCATCACCACGCCAAACAGGCCGGCGGCGACCATGGAAGCGTCAGCATGATGAAGCACGTCGTTGAGGGCGTAACCCTGACCGAGAAGACCGGCTAGGCGCTGCACCTCAGGATACACGGTAAGTCCGGTGGCGATCGTCATGCCGGCGATGCCGGCGACGCCCATCAATCGGCCGAACAGCCGAGCGCGATAGGCCATCACGGCGAGGAACGTCAGCAGGGCCGGACCGAGTAGGGCGGCCACAGGCCAGGCGCGCCAGAGCACATACTGGTCCCAGCTCATCTGCTGGGGAGAGAGGCCACCGATGTGGGCGGAGCCGAGCAGCACGGTATCGCGGTAGAAAGTGTCAGCGAAGGACCAGGCGAACCAGAACAGCCAGAGAGGCCAGAGCTGGACGGCGATGCGCAGCGCAACCCGGAACAGGTCGTAGCCGGCGCGCTGGATCACTCCGCAGCCTCTGCCGCCTTTGAGGCTTTCGCACGTCCGGCGGTTTCGCCGACCTGGTGGGCGATGCCGCCATGGGCCTTAGCAAGAGCGGTGGCGTCGTCGAGGCGGGCCAGGCCCTCCCAGTGCTGCATGACGCGGCTGTAGCGGAAGCCGGCCTTGCGCAGTGTCGTGGTGACCTCCTTATCCAGCGCCACTGTGAAGGTCAGCAGCACGGGCTCCTTGCCCTCGTCGCGGGCCTTGGCTTCGCGGGCGAAGGTGCGCCCACCCAGGGCAGCCCACTTCTCGACCTGCGCCTTGTCGTCGGCGCCATCGCGAAGGGAGAGCAGCGCGCCATAGAGAGCGTTGCTGTCGAGATCGAGCAGACCAACCTTATCGGCTAGGGCACCAGCCTCGACCAAGCGGCGGGTACGCTGCTTGCGCCCGGCATCCTTAAGCTTGGCTTCGGTCTCGGCGAGCTTGGCTTTCTGCTGCTCGTGGGCGCGCATCCGATCTGCAAGCGAACGTGCCATGGTTTCTCCACCCAACTGCCTAGCGACGGCGTAGGACTACCGGTGAGACCAGGGGATGCCTAGATGCGACATCGGTGATTCCGCAGGCGTAGCGGTCTGAATGGTCCTGGCACCCGGACCGATCGGCAAGCGTTGTGGCCTGATGACCCAACCAGAAACTTACCACTTCTCCGATGATGGCCGGTTTCCGAACTCGGCGCTGCCGCTGCTGGTCTACCGTGCCGCACTTCCCGCCGATGCCAGTGCAATGGAGCGGGCTTTTCGGGCGAACGGCTGGTCCAACTCGTGGCGCGACGGCATCTTCAGCTACTACCACTTCCACAGCATTACGCATGAGGTTCTGGGCATCGCCGCCGGAGGGGTCGACGTCATGTTCGGCGGTCCTGAAGGGCAGACCGTGAAGGTCAGAGCCGGTGATGTCGTGGTGATCCCGGCTGGGGTTGGTCATCGGAACATGGACCAGACGAGCGACCTGCTGGTGATCGGTGCTTATCCCGGCGGGGCGGATTGCGACACCTTACGTGGTGACCCCGGCGAACATGACATGGCACTGTGGAACATTGCTGCCGTGGCTCTACCGACCTGCGACCCGGTGTTTGGTCCAGAAGGCCCGTTGCACAGGTTGTGGATCCGCCAATGAACCACGCAGCGGGTTCTGCCTGGAGAGAGCGTTAGCGAGCGAAATGGTGCAGACGCAATATGCGTTGCAAGGGCAACGCGGCTTGCGCAGGGCAGGAAGGGCAGCCAGAGTGCCCGCGTGGCCATCGCCTTCGCCCGCGCCCGCTACCTGTCCCGCGCCGCCGGCGGCAACGCCGTGCGGTCTGCGGCCTACAACGCCCGCGAGGTAATCCAGGCCGAGCGCACCGGCGAGCTGTTCCACTTCCGCCACCGCGACGCCCCGGAGCACCACGAGGTGCTGCTGCCGGAGGGCGCCGATCCCCGGTTTGCCGACTGCGCCGTGCTTTGGAACGCGGCCGAGGCGGCGGAGCGCCGGAAGGACAGCCAGGTCGCGCGCGAGATCGTGCTGGCGTTGCCGGCCGACCGCGAGCTGACCACGGCCGACCGGATCGAACTGGCCCGCAGCTTCGCCGAGCAGCACTTCGTGTCCAAGGGCCTCGCCGTGCAGCTCGACGTCCACAGCCCGCACAAGGAGCGCGGCGAGGGGGAGGGCGCTTGGACCGAGGGCACCGGGGGCGACCACACCAACTGGCACGCGCACCTGCTCATCACCACCCGCCGCATCGAGGGCGACCAGCTCTCCGCCAAGAAGGCGCGCGACTTGGACCCGGAGGTGCGCAAGGCGGGCACCCGCGCCCTGGTAACGGACGCCGAGGCTTGGGGCGAGACGTGGCGCGTCCACCAGGACCGCTACTTCCAGGAACACGGCATCGCGCTGCGGGTGGACGCCACGGCTCTCCATCCCGGGGAGCACATCGGCCCGGTGCGGATGCGCAAGGTGGACAGCCCGGCCGTGGAGCGGGCTGAGGCCCTGCGGCAATCGAACCAGGCGTCCGCACGGAACCCGGAGCAGGTGCTGGCGGCGCTGACCCGGAACAACGCGACCTTCACCGAGCGCGAGCTGGACCGCTACCTGACCAAGCACCTGGGGACTGGGCCAGACGGGACGCCTGCCGCTGCGGCCGTCCCTGACGTTGCCGCTGCCAAGGCGGCGGTGATGGGGCACCGGACCGTGCGCGCGCTGCACGACCAGGAGACGGGCGAGATTGCCGAGCGGTTCACCACCACCACGGTCCGCGAACAGGAGCGCGCGGCGCTGGCGGACGGGGCTGCCGTTGCCGGGGCGCGGCAGCATCGGGGCGTGATCGCCCGGCACCAGGAAGCGGCGCTTGCCATCCGCAGCTTGCGCGAGGACCAGCGCACGGCATTCGAGCACGCGGTCGGTGCCGGCGGGCTGAAGCTGATCGAGGGCCGGGCCGGCACGGGCAAGAGCTACACGCTGGCGGCGGTGCGTGAGGCGCACGAGGCAGCGGGCTACCGTGTCGTGGGATTGGCCCCTACCAACGCCGTGGCGCAAGACCTGAAAGGCGACGGGTTCCGCGAGGCGGGCACGGTCCACGCGGCGCTGTTTGCGATCAAGAACGGCCGGTCGCCAGGGTGGGACAAGCGCACCGTGCTGGTGGTGGACGAGGCGGCCATGCTGGACAGCCGCGTCACTGGCGAGCTGCTGGCCGAGGCCAAGTCCGCCGGCGCCAAGGTCATCCTGGCCGGCGACGACCGGCAGCTCGCCAGCATCGAGCGGGGTGGGCTGTTCACCGAATTGCGGCGCGCGCACGGGGCGGCCGAGATCACCGAGGTGACTCGGCAAAAGGTGGACTGGCAGCGCCAAGCGGCGCGCGACCTGGCCGAGGGCAGGTTTGACGCGGCGGTGCAGGCGTTCGACTGCCACGGTGCGGTGACGTGGACGGCTGACCAGGAGGCAGCACGGGCCGCGCTGGTCTCGCGGTGGAAGGCGGACACGGCAGCGGACCCACAGGCGAGCCGGTTCGTGTTCGCCTACACCAACGTCGAAGTGGACCGGCTGAACGCCGAGCTGCGCCAGGTGCGGCGGGAGCGGGGCGAGCTGGCAAGTCCAGACGTGATGTTGACGACCAAGCACGGTGAGGCGGCATTCGCAGTCGGCGACCGGGTGCAGTTCACCGACACCGCCAAGAAGCTCGGCGTCTACAACGGCAATGCCGGGACCATCACCGGGCTGGACGCCCACACCGGCCAGGTCGCAGTCCGATTGGACGCGCCGGCCGGGAAGGAGGGCCGCACCGCCACCTGGTCGGCAGCGGACGAGTTCGAGGGCTTCCGGCACGGCTACGCCGGGACGATCTACAAGGGCCAGGGCAAGACGCTGGACCACACCTATCTGCTGCACACGCATCACTGGCGGGCGGCCGCGAGCTACGTGGCGCTGACCCGGCAGCGCGACAGCGCGCAGGTGTTCGTGGCCGAGGATACGGCGTGCGACGTCCACCAGCTTGCGCGGCAGATGGCGCGGGGCGAGGTGCGGGCCGCGTCGGTCGCTTGGGCCACTCTGGAGGAGCTAGCGCCGGAACTGCGGCAGCCGGCCGGGGCGGGGCAGAGGGCGCAGGGGACGGCGGAGCCGGACCAGCAGCCAGCAGGTGCGGGCGTCCGTACCGGCCAAGCTGCCTTTGCTGCGGCGCCCGGCATGGCCCGGGATGCGGCGGCACAGCTAGCCGTAGGCTGGCTGATCCCATCCTACGTGGACCCGTCCGGGCAGGATCGGGACAGCCTGGGACGTGGCGCCAGCCCCGGCGAGGTCGCGGCGGCGGTGGCGGCGGACAAGGCAGTGCAGCGCGAGCGGGAGGCGCGGTGGAGCTACCTGCAAGGGGCCTACAAGGACCCGCACGGGGCGCGGGCGGCGCTGGACGAGCTGGGCAAGCGCGAGGGGTGGACCAGCGCCGCGGCCCGGCTGGCGCGCGAGCCGGAGCAGTTGGGCGAGCTGCGGGGCAAGGCAGGGTGGCTCGCGTCGGGTACGGCCAAGCAGGAGCGGGCCAACGCGGAGCGCGCTGCGGGCGCGCTGCCGGGCAGCCTCACCCGCATCGGCACAGCCGAGGGGTGGGCGGAGCGGGCCTACCGCGGCAGCGTGGAGGCACAGCGCGCGGCGGATGCGGCCGGCATTCCGCGCCTGTCACCCGCGGCCGAGGCGGTGCTGAGTGCCGTGGCTGCGACAGGGGACGAGCAGGTGCGCGGCGAGGCGTGGCGGGCGGCGCAGGCGGACAAGCCGGTTGCAGCCGAGCTGGAGCGGTTCGGGGCGGCGGTGGAGCAGCGGTTCGGGGCGGAGGGCGTGCGCGCCATGCTGCGGGCCGAGGGCAGGGCCGGGGCAGTCACGTCGGCATCCGTCGCGCCTGAGCAGCGGCCGGCGCTGGACCAGGTGGCCCAGCTCACCGCGACGTTGAAGCAGGGCGAGCGGGCCAGCGCCGGCCTGGCCCAGCGCCAGGCCGAGCGCGAACACCAAGGGCAGCGCCGGGGAATGCGGATGTAGGGCAGTGCCTGTCCAGGTGCGCTGCGCGTCTCACCAGGGCTGTCCGTCATGGTTCGTTTGACGGACACCCCTGGCTCTGGCTGCCGATCAACGTGCTACCGTGTCACATGGCCAATCTGCACAGCTTCACGGTCACTAGGCCCATAACGAGGAGGCGGGCATGCAGCACCACCATATTGCCGCGAACGGCATCACCCTTCATGTGGTTGAGTTCGGCACCGGGCCGGCTGTGCTGTTCTGCCATGGCTTTCCGGCTACGTGGCGCGGCTGGCAACGGCAGATGGAGGCGGTGGCCGCCGCGGGCTGTCGCGCGGTGGCACTCGACATGCGCGGTTATGGCGAGAGCTCGGCGCCTGGCGACGCGGCGCTCTACACTCCTTTCTACACGGTCGGCGACCTGATCGGGGTGCTCGATGCGCTCGGGGCCGCTACGGCCACGATCGTCGGCCACGATTTCGGCGCGAGCGTCGCCTGGAACGCGGCGATGATGCGGCCGGACCGGTTCACGGCTGTATTCGGTATAAGCGTGCCGTTCTCACCGCCGGACGGCACAAGCTTCCTCCAGCAGCTTCGTGAGGCCGGCCGGGACAACTTCTACATGTTCAGGCAGATGCGCCCGGAAGCCGAAGCGGAATGGGCGGATGCCGCAACGACGATCCCGGGCATGTATTACTGGACATCGGGATCGGCGCCGGCCGACCAGCGCTGGGACCCGTTCGACCCCGCCCGTAGCTTGATCCGCCCCGCCCCGGCCGTCCGTCCCGAATGGATGGACGGCCCCGACCTAGCAGCGGCGATCACAGAGTTTCAACGGACTGGCTTTCACGGGCCTCTTAACTACTACCGGGCAATCCAGCCTTTCTTCGACATGGCTGGCGCGTTCTCTGGCGCCACGATCCGGCAACCTTCGTTTTTCCTGACCGGCAAGGCCGATGGATTGGCCAAACTGCGGCCCGTCACCGAGGAGGGTCTACGCCAATCCTTGCCAGGTCTTCGGGGGTTCATCGCGTTGGAAGGAATCGGCCACTGGCCCCAGCTCGAAGCCACGGACGCGGTGAACGAGGCGCTTCGAGATTTCCTAGCGGAGCTGCGTTCTCTTCGGTGATTTCGGCGGCCTGTACCACTTTGTCAAACGTCGGGATACTACTACGGAAATACGAGCTGAACCTCGCTCGCCAGCCGACGACGAGGCGCCCCATTCCTCGCCATGATGGTGCGCGCCCGCGCGCGGTTAATCTGCTGGCGAAGTCGGGGTTGGCTGTTTGTTCGTGGGATGCTGGCCTCGGTAAGCCCGCCCTCACCCAGCTTGCAGTCCCCTTGTCCCGGCGCTTGGGGCAGCGAGGGAGCGGGGCGGCTGACTTCGCCAACAGATCAACCGCGCGCGGGGCGCGCACCATCATGGGAAGGAAATGGGGCGCTGCATTGTCGGCTGGCAGGCGGCGCTCCATCTCCTGTCGCGGTGGCCGCATAGAGGCCGACGGAT
>JAABUV010004620.1_pt1 | contig 16306 bp, 15 predicted proteins | sample 5559971 | NCBI WGS metagenome assembly JAABUV01 (sample SAMN10711881, study PRJNA513362) | rock metagenome | isolation source: Antarctica rocks | place: Antarctica: Victoria Land, Knobhead nord | collected 2015-12-19
AGAACATAGTTATGAACTTCATTATTGATTTATCTGATTCGTACGACTACAACGCTATTCTGACTGTCATCTGCAAATTGTTGAAAGAAAGGCATTATATTTCTTGCATCATTGATGATGAAGATATTACAGTCGAAAAGACAGCTGAAATGTTGCTTCAATGAGTATATTGAACTCACGATCTATCAAGCTTCATTGTATTCAATTGAGATTCTCAGTTCATCTTTATTCTTTGAAAGTTTCTTTGCAAATGACTGAGCATTTCTCTTTAATTGTTCATCGTCTATCACTTTCAGATCGATGATCAAAGCAAACGAGTTAATCAGAATATTGAGCGATATCTTCGTTTCTTCTGTTCATACATGCAGAACAACTGATTCAAGTGACTACTCATGATTGAGTTTGTTGACAATAACGTTTTGTTTTCAGTCATCTTCTTGATTTTCTTCTTCATGAACAAGAACTTTCATTCTCATATGAGCTTCGATTCTCACATCATCGAGTATGAAAGCACTCGCGAACGTCTGCAAATCGCTTGAGTCGAAGATATATTCAATCACATGAATAAGACACTGATCTTCGCTCGCGAAGCTCTGATCAAAACATGAAAACAAATGATGAATCAAGCTAATAAGCATAGAAAGAAGATCAATTATGAGATCGAATCAAAGATGTTTCTGAACGAACGAAACATCGTTACAGCGAAACTCTTCAAAAAATTGAATGACAAGATGCTTGACTCTTTTCAGATTATCAATCTCATTGACTTATTCTATAAATTGAAACTATTTAAGACTATGTATATACATGATGTATTTCATTCAGAGCTTCTTCGTCCCGTCGTTAATGACTCTTTATCTGATCAGAAGAATGAATTTTCGAAATCAATAGTGATAAACGATGAAGACGAATGAGAAATCAACGATATATTGAACTTTTGATGATATCAAAGATGACTTCAATATCAAGTCAAATGAAAGAGCTATGACAACGATCTCAACTGATATAACGCTGACGATGACTAATTTATGAACGCTCAAGAGATGATGAACGACTTTCATATCAAATATTCAGGAAAAGCGCACTAAGAAATAACATTCATGCAAACATGAATAGTCAAGAGAAAGAAGTAATGTTACGATTCTAATCTTCATTTATTCTTTCTAGTCTTCGTCTTGATTTCATTCTAATCGAGTCTAGTGAGCATTCAAGCTAGAGATGATGTCATTGAGACTTTGCATCATATGTGTAAGACGTCAATTCAATCGAGTTTAGCACAGAGCTGAAAGATACACATATAAAAATCGAGTTCTTTTCTGTAGATACTTTTCTTTCTTAGCATTTATTTATTAGTTATATTACACTCATATGACTCGCTCTATGTTGATTTCTAATACAAAGAGCAATGTTAACTTGAAGTTATTCAATAACATACGACAAAATCTGATCAATCTGCAACAAAATCAATGTCATATTTGCATACAGTGAGTATTGAGTTGCAAAAACATCATTGAAAACGAAGCAGTGAATTAATTGATCAAAGACGTGACACGAAAAATATCAATAATCGACATCAGAAAAGAAACAATCATGAGCTTCATCAAAAAGCAAATAGACAAAGAGATAAATAAAAGAGCAATGACTAATTGCATGAAACGACAGCATCAAAAAAGAAAATCAGTATCAGAAGCACACAGCGAGAGTGAATCTGAGTTACAGATCACTAAAGAAGCTTCAAAAAATAGACAGACTGACGTTTTCAACGTTTATACAGCTAAAAATGAAACATGATTATTTCAAAAGCTATTTGCATCAATTATCAGAGAATAATTCAAACAAATGCTATGAAATATGCAAGGCGAGACAAACGTTGAAGTACTTACTACTGAACTGCAAACATTACAGAATAGAACAGTTACAGCTTAAAGCAAAAGCACAGTTCAAAAATATGAACATTATATTGATGTTGTTTATCATCAAGATTGAAAGAATCGCAATGCTAAAGTACTTGAAAAGTACTTGAATTGCAACAAGAAAATGATTATTATGAATGAAAGAGTAAAGTGAGAAGAACACAAAGAAATGAGAAAATGAAAGCATGAAAGAAAGAAGTTGTTTGATTGAAAGTGCTTGTTTGCATAAACTATTGATGTGATTGATTAATGAAAAGATATAAAGCAGCGACTTTGATCAAGATACATGTAATCTAATATATGCACAGTGTCTAAACAGTGTCATAGTCATAGACTGCGTGCACTTAATGAAGAGAAAAAAAATTCAGAATGCAACGCTGTCGCAAGACAAATAGATAGTAAATACAATTTTTGCACTGTCACACTGTTAGTGATACTATTGCTTTCGCGCATAATTTAAGTTAATTCTTATTGCTTTTATCAAGAACTTTAGTTTTTTTTTTCTTGAATGTAAAGTCAATTGATTAACTACTTGTATACATAAAATTTCAGCGCAAACGAGATTTTCACGCACGCTAACTAAAACTATCTATATTGATGTTATTTTAGCACGTCAAATTCAATACTATTTGTTACTAATCTTTCTAAATTAGAGTGCGTGAAAACTTAGTTTGCATGAAAATCTTATGCATACAAGTAATCATTCTATTTTTAGAAATTGAGTTCAAATTTAGTTTGCATAAAAACTCAGTACATATGAGTAAGTATACTATTTTTAGAAATTAAGTTCAAGCAACTCAAGTTGAGAAGAGTCAACTCAATCTCAACTTGAACTCAGAATTGAGTTGAGTTAACTCTTTTCAATTCAACTTAACTTTAACTCAATGACAGATTTAAAGTCTGAAATTGATATGATTAATGTTGATTTCAACTTATTTATTTTTAACTTTTTAATTAAATGACTTAATATAGTGTTTTCAAATGTGATAATCATGCTAAGCAGATGACTTTCATTTGTTGAGTGTTTCTGTTTTCTCTTCAAGTCATTGTTTATCAGCAATTTTAAACTGATAAATGTTTTTATGAACATCTTCAACATCATTGCTTTGAGTTTTTTCTGCTTTTGTACGACGTGATATAAAGATCTGTGTTTCATGACTTTCTTTATTCTTTCTTTTTCAATCTGTTGTTTATGACATTAAGAATCAAAGACTCTGTATATATTTCAACATGTTTCACATTTTCATATGTTTCAAGTCTGTTTATAAGAACAATGCTTGAAGTGATGATTTAGCATGCAGTAAATGCATTTTTGCTTGTTTTTACATTCATATGTTTTATGATTGTAATCTTGATACTTTAAACATTGATGTATTTTACAACTTAAATCATAAAACTGCGTGATTTTTATGTTAATCTCATAATATATTTTTTCATTAATTAGCTTATTCATCATCTCAACACTGACTATGTATATCATCAGCAAGATGTATTTCTTCTGTTCACTATTTTTTATGAATTACTTAACTTTCTTAATCATCATCTTCAAATGTATATCTTTATTAATCTTGATGAGTACTTTTATTCTCTTCTTCTTTATATCTTTAAACATTTCTTCAATTTTAATTTCATGTATCACTATCTTGAAACTGACTTTATACAGACTTGCATTTAATGAAATCTCTTTGATTCAAAAATCGTTTTTCTTTAATATTTTTTTATTGTTTTTCATCTTGACTTAAAATATCAATAAATTTAATCATTTTTTCATAGTTTTTATGTTTTTGTGCATATCAAAAGTTTGAATGACATCAAGACGTTGCATGATGATGAAGCGTTGTGCATTGATCATATGCAGAGTTTTCGCGATCATGCAAACTTCAATAATCTCAATGCACATGCTACAAGCAATTTACATGCAAATGAGAAAGTCAAATAGAATGCAGAACTACGAGAAAAATCACTTATGAAAATCATTTAATTCAGTATCTTGTCATTATGATGATAAGAATTGAGACAGAACACTTTTATGTTTAATCTGTTGAAAGTGATTAACAGAAAGAACTTAAATCATGAACATTCTTTAAATTTACATGCTAACTATGTATAAATCTTGTTAAGACTGCATATCTGTTACTATGATACAAGCAACTCATAAATTTCATTAAGTTTAACATGAGCAAACTTGAAAATCTCATTAATATTATTTAACAAATGTTCAGATATAAACATTTTATATGTAAATAATACATTGATAAAAAGACTTCATTAAAAGAAGAGAAATATAAGCAAGTTAGTAAAAAATAATTGAACTATGCTATCTGATTAAAAGTGTAGCATATGAACATCTTTTTAAAACATAATTGATCTGCATAAGAAAGATCTTTACAGATAACATGAAACAAATGAGTTGCACACTTTACAAGTGAAGTGAGTGTTTGCAAAACATGATATACAATAATGATGATTATCAATCTTAAGAATCTTACTTCTTTACTGAGTTTTGATTCTCAAATGTCTTGATGATAAAATCAATCTTTAGTCAAAAACATCATTTGTATAGTTTGAGAAAACAATAATGCATGTTGATGTGATTAAAGAAGAAATCGACTGTGATATGCATGCATATCACAGACGAAACATTTGCAACTCATGCTTAAGAAGTAAAATGTTGAAATCTGAGCAATGAAAGATCTTGTTTATCTTGAACTGTGAACTTGTCATGAGAAAACTTTTTGAGTAATCTCTTGAGTTTAAAAGAGAAATCAGCATAGAAATTGTGCTTTATGTATGTTGCATGCAACGTATACAACATATTTTCAATAAATGAAGCATGTACTCATACATTGCTTGAACTGAACACATCTGCAATTAAAAATGCTACGTGATATTAACTTCTTGAACTATCAAATAATCATCGCAATCACGAAAGATTTTAAAGCAGCAGTAAAAATGATAATGAAAACAAAGCTTCTGAAGCAATTTAAAGTGATTAAAACATTCATTTTCTAACATGCAATTAACATGAACAAATTTAATACATAGTTTTAATCTTGTTGTTTTAACTGCGTGAAGCAGTTGTATAAATAATGAATGATTTTCTATCTCAGAGAGTTTTGTTCACTTGATACACATAGCATAAAGTCTCTCATGAATCGATTTAATCAATGTCATAAGAGTGTATGAATTTATTATTATTATGTTCTTACGCGTTGATAACATTTCATTGACGTTAATCTTTTTCACTTATTTTACTATATTCTCTGTTGTTATCATCATGATTTTCTTGATTTTCTCTTTTTCTTTAATAAAGATTTTAATCTTAAATTTCTTGCAATCATTTTGCATTGATGATGCAACATCAATGCTGAAAACAAGATGATTCTCAAACAATGTTGTTAACTTCTTGTTCATTTTCTTCACTCAGTTGTCAACATGTTTCTTCTTCTTCATGAACTTTTTTTCAAGTTTGCTTATTATCTTTTTCAATCTTTTCAGCTGATTATTCATGCATTGATTAACAGTTAATGCAGTAACACGTTGATATATCAACTTTTCTATCATTTTTGTTAATCTTTTCATCTTTTTTCAAAGCATCAGCTCGTTATTTTTACGTTTATTAAACTCATAAAGTACTTGCAGCTTATTTAATTTCTCATGTATATTTTTTTTTATCTTGATTGAATTCTTCTACAAGATAATGATACTTACTTCTCGCTCACTCATTGATATTACATTGATAATGCTCATCATTTGTTTCTGATGATCAGAATAAAGCATGAGCATCATGTTAATGATGTTTTATTGTCAAAAAATATTAATTAATTAATTATTATTTGTTCAAGTTCTTAAAAATATTTTTCATTCAAGTAAACTTTTAAAAGTGTTAATTTATTTATAATTAAGTTTGAATGACATTGAAGCGCTGCGTGATGATGAAGCACTGTGCGTTGATTGCATGCAAAGTTTTCGCGATCGCACAGACTTTGATAATCTCAATGCGCATGCTACAAGCAATTTGCATGCAAATGAGAAAGTCAAATAGAATACAAAACTACGAGAAAAATCGCTTATGAAAATCATTTGATTCAGTATCTTGTTGTCATAATGACAAGAACTGAGACAGAACATTCTTGTGTTTGATTTGTTAAGAATAATTAACAGAAAGAACTCAAATCATAAACATTCTTTAAATTTATATGCTAACTATGTATAAATCTTGTTAAGACTGTGTGTCTGTTACTATGACATAAGCAACTCATAAGACTCATTAAGTTCAACATAAGCAAACTTAAGAGTTTCATTAATATCATTTAACAGATGTTTAGACACAGACATTCTATATATGAATGATATGCTGATAAGAAAACTTTGTTAAAAGAAGAGAAACATAAGCGAATTAATAAAGAATGATTGAACTACGCTGTCTGATTAAAAGTGTAGCATATGAACATCTTTGCAAAACATGATCAATCTGCATAAGAGAAATCTTTACAGATAACATGAAACAGATGAGTTGCACATTTTACAAATGAAGTGAGTATCTGCAAGACGTGATATACAATGATGATAACTGTTGATCTTGAGAATTTTATTTCTTCACTGAGCTTTGACTCTCAAATGTCTTGATGATAGAATCAATTTCTAGTTGAAAAAATTATTTATATAACTTGAAAAAACAGTAGCATATGTTAATGTGATTAAAGAAGAAATTGACTGCAATACACATGCATATTGCAGATAAAACATCTGCAATTCATGCTTAAGAAATAAACTGTTAAAATTTAAGTAGTAAGAGATTTCGTTCATCTTGAACTGTGAATCTGTCACAAGAAAACTCTTTGAGTAATTTCTCAAGTTTAAGAAGAAAATCAGCATAAAGATTGTGCTTTATGTATGTTGCATGCAACGTATACAATATATTTTCAATAGACTTTCTTGAGAATTGAGAAACATCATTGAGATTCAATAAGCAAATGAGTAACATGCGTAAGATAAATGCAGACATATCACAGAGATTTCTCATTTTATCAATGTTCTTTCTATTCTTCAACGCAAGTTTAATTAAGAAGTGCAAAGCATTGAGAATTAAGATTGAAGTGTTCATCTTTGTAAATGACATTAACATTCTAACATATGATAGATTCATTGAAGAAATTTGCAAAACATTGAGCAAAGCATACAACGTTTACGCGAAATGAGTTTGCACTCATGATGCAACATTCACATCAGAAAAGTATGAATTTACACACTTCATCAGAAAATCAAAAAGATTTAACATGATGATTAGCATACAAATAAAAGGCTCAATTATTAAGTTGAAATCAGATGTAAAAGTTCTGAAAGTACAACTGAACATGAAATTACAATGAAGTGCGCATCTTCGTCAAATTAAAGTAAATCACATCACATGAATGCTAGCACTTAGTTGACTTGAAGACTTCACATGAAGAGCAATCTTCATAAAAGCAAGACAAATATACTCAGCAGTAGTAAGATCAGAAATTGCATTTAAGACATCAGTCTGACATCAGTGAGAAAAAGAGAAAGAACTGTCAGACAAAGAATGCAGACTTGAAACAATACAGAATTAAACTCTGCATCATATTGCAAAAATGTTCAAAAGAGTAAGCATCAAGACTTTGAAAGTAGAAATATACATAAGTTCACTGCATATTCATTTAAACATGCTGCAAAACAAGATTATGTTACGCAGTTGAATTAATAATTGTATGCAGAAAATCAGATAAACATGCAAATTGATACATGTTTATCTGATGAGTGTTAATCACATCATTTCTCACTCTTTTATCATCAAGAAAGTGATGCTTCTGAACAACTTAATTCAAGAAGATGCAAAAATACAGTCAAGATGTAAGTAATTAACTTTTGCTGCAATGAATTTGACTAGTGATAGCATTGCAATAGCGCAGTATCACAAAAGTCAGTGAAAGCAATGATGAAATAAATATAGAAATGCATTGCAAATGTTCACGTCACTTTGACACAAAGATTGCATTTGTTCAACAAGATGATAAAGATGCAAAATAATTTTCAGAAAGTTGAAAGTACTTTTATCACTTACATCAAAATCAAACGCATAAATCTGAATATTTATCTGCACTTCAAAAATGTTTTAGATGCAAATAACATGCAATGCAATTGTGACTGAAATCATTAAACGATAAAATATGTACTCATGCATTGTTCAAACTAATTGCATTTGCGATCAAGAATGTTACAAGACATCAACTTCTCAAACTATTAAATAATCATTGCTATCACGAAGAGTTTCAGAGCAGCTGCAAGAATAATGATGAAAACGAAGTTTCTGAAGCAATTTAAAGTAATTGAGTCACTCATTCTTTAACATGCAATCAACGTGAACTAATTTGATACATAGTCTTATAATGATAGTTTTGACTGCGTGAAGCAATCATATAAACAGCAAGTGATTTTCTATTTCAGAGTTTTGTTCACTCAATATAAATAGCATAAAGTTTCTCATGAGTTGACTTAATCAATGTTACAAGAATGTATGAATTTATTATTATTATTATTTATAATTAAATGTTTTAAGATAGAAATTAAATGAAAAGTAAATACAAAAATTGTTATCAAGAAGATTAAGCTCAGTAAAATAACTGTTACAACGTAAGATGCAAATACTATTACAGAGAAGAAAGTTACTTCAAAATTAAATCAAATATGCATTATTTATATGCATTGTTTTTCAATTGTAAAAACTAATATCAATTTTAAAAGATAATAATAAATGAGTTTAATGTTGATGAAGAAATATTAAGATTCATGATGTTTATAATTTATTTAATACAATAAAGAATTCTTCATTATGATGATTTAAAGAAGTTAAAGCAGATTGATGATATTAATTTTATGACAGCATTTCAAAATTTTACAACATAATTCATCATTTTTTCAACTGTTAAAAATTGAGAAATTTAAAAGTCAATACATGTAATAAATTTCAATTCAAATAATCTCATTATAGTAAAAAATGATGATGCAGAAATATGTTATGAAGCAAAAAAGAATAAAAAGAAATTACAATATGATAAATATAAAATTATTGATAGTGAGAAGAAAAAGAATAATTGTAATTGTGATTTATACATTTTTGTGACATTGATTTAAACTCAACTCATGAGAAACTTTATGCTATTTATATTGAGTGAATAAACTGATCATTAAGTTAAGTTTTGAGTTGACATTTTGAACTTGAATTGACATTGAGTCAAGTTGCTTATATTTTCAACTTGATTCAAATCAAATTGCTCATATTTTCAACTTAACATGACTCAATTCGACTGAGAATTAAGTCAATTTGACTTGATTTGTCAAGAACTTGAGCTTGATGTCAAAAGAGTTAAATATAGAAATTTTTCCGATTTTTTGCCTTTGCATTATCTTTTTAATAGAAAGTCATGACGAAAAACATGAAGACTATATGATATAAAGTCATGAAGAGAAGTCATGATAGAAAGTCATGATAGAGAGTCATGATGAGAAAACATGAAGATCATTTGATGAAAAGTCATGAAGAAAAATCATAAAGAAAAATCATAAAGAGAAACATGAAGAGAAATATGAAGAAGAACATGAAGAAAAACATGACGAGAAACATGAAGAGAAACATGAAGAGAAACATGAAGAGAAACATGAAGAGAAACATGAAGAAGAACATAAAGATCATTTGACTTTGATAGAAAGTCATGACGAAGAAACATGGTAGAAAGTTATGAAGAAGACTCATGAAGATTGTTTGATTAAGTTATTTACATCTTTCTAATATTTTGTCAAGTTGAATTAAGTTTTTGAATCGAGTTGTTGAGTTCAACTTTTCAACTCAACGTGACTTGAATTCAAAAATCTTTCAATTTAACTTGATGCAATCAGTCTATGAGTGAACAAAACTCTCTGAAGAAGAAAATCACTCGTCATTTATATGACTGCTTTGCGCAGTTGAAACAATAAGATTAATACTGTGTTATCAAGTAATGAATTTATAGCTTCTATTTAGCGTGTGATGCTTAAGTAAACTTTTAATGAATGTCTATGTTGTTTGATTATGACGCATCGTCTTTGCTTTGCTCTTCATTGATGATATTTTATACAATGATGTCTCAATTCAATTCTTGATTCAAAGATGAAAGACGTTTTCTTTGCATTCATAATATTCATGATTGTAATGTATGTAAAGCTGTGTTCTCTTACTTAATAATTGTTATTCATTAAGCAGAGAAATATGTAATGAAAGAGAGATGCATATGATGAGAAAATAAAGTGTGATTGTATTAAGTAACTTTTTTCTTCTCTTGATTTAACTTATGTCACATAAACGTTGAATGAATTATTAGTATAAATGTGCAATCACAATCATTCAATGTTTGACTTTAATCAATGAAAGAGAATGCATTCTGATCATTCTCTTGAGCTTTTGATTTTTTACGTAGATAAATAAATAACTTGACATCAAGTAAAAAAGATGAGTTCAAACTCTCAGAGTATATTAATGTGATCAATGAGTCACTACTTCTTCAAGCACTGTAGTCACGACTTTCAATACTTGAAATGACTATTTTATCTGATATCTTTTCATCAATTACTTGATGATACTGTTAATGTGATGAAGATGTTTTGATATCAACGCAGTCAACGAGTTGCAAATTCTTTAATCACTTGTAATCACAACTCTCAGACTCTTCATCTGAATTGTCTAATCACTAGCAGTATCTTTTCGTCTTTTACTGAAATCAACATGTCATTAATCTTCTTTGTAGATCAATTGTGACTGTTAGAAGAAAATTGTTGCATGAATGAAAACTCTGCATAATGACTTTTCTGATCACGTAATGTTTTAACATCATTCAAAGTTTCAAACTGCGTTAAATTGAGATCTCTTAACTCTTCTGACTTCTATTTGAACATAAAATAGAATCAAAAGATTTATAGTTGATATCATGTATAAATGAATCTCATTATCAATCAGAAAAAGAATAATATTAATAATAAAAGTGAAAAGAAAATAATAAAGCTGTTCAACTAATGAACAGTTTTTATCTTACTTTCTAAGTTTTAATCATAATTCATAATCTTATGAATTCATAGATTGAATCATAATGCATTATTTTTTTGCATTATCTTGAAGAGTGTTTGATAGAAAGTCATGATGAAAACTGTTTAATTAAGCTATTTACACTTATTTAATATCTTGTTGAATTGAGTTAAGTTTTTGAATCAAGTTATTGAATTAAGTTTTTCAATTTAATTTGAGTTCTTGAATTCAACTTCTCAACTCAACTCAACACTTTTTTCAAAAAAATTCAACTTAACTTGATACTTTTCAAGTCAAGTACTTGACTTGAACTTAAGTACTTAACTCAATGCAATCAATTTATGCAAGAATTATGAATTAAAAGATTGTTAATGAAAGAAAAGAGAATCAACAAGCAAAAATATGACAAAAGAAGATTAATTTTTTACTACATTTAAATTCTGAACTTTTTACTTTAAAATCTTCTTCTACTTGAAAATGAGTTGTTATAATTTCAGTTCAACAAACAAAGCTGTGAAATAAAAAAATCAATGATTTACTATATTTAAACTCTGAGTTCTTCACTTCATTAATAATAACATCAATGACAGTAAGTTTTAAACAAAAGAAGAAAAAGCAGCTGATAATTAAGTTATAAATCAGACAGCTAAAGCAGAAGCAAAAGCAGAAGCAGCTGATAATTAAGTTATAAGTCAAACAGCTGAAGTAAAAGCAAAAGCAAAGAAATAATAAAATATTTACAAATGATCAATCAAAGTAAAACATATGTATCAGAAAAGTTTCAAAAAGATTTTATTAACTATGTAGTTCATAATAAAGATAAAAAATTCATACATTCTTGTAACATTAATTAAGTCAACTCATGAAAGACTTTATGCTATTTATATTAAGTGAACAAAACTCTCTGAAATAGAAAATCACTCGCTGTTTATATAATTGCTTCACGTAGTTGAAACTATCATTATAAGACTATGTATTAAATTAGTTCACGTTGATCACATGTTAAAGAATGAGTGACTCAATCACTTTAAATTGTTTCAGAAGTTTCGTTTTCATCATCATTCTTGCAGTTACTCTGAGACTCTTCGTGATAGCAATGATTATTCAATAGTTCAAGAAGTTGACATTTTGTAACATTCTTGATTGCAAATGCAATCAGTTTAAACAATGCATGAGTACATGTTTTATCATCTGATGATTTCAGTTACAGTTGCATCACATGCTATCTGCATCTGAAATATTTTTGAAGTGCAGATAAACATTCAAATCTATGTGTTCAATTCTGATATGAATGATGAGTATATTTTTAACTTTCTGAAAATCATTTTGCATCTTTATTATCTTGTTGAACAGATGCAATCTTTGTGTCAAAATGATGTAAACATTTATGATGCATTTTCTATATTTTTCTCATCATTGCTTTCACTGACTTTTGTGATACTGCACTATTGCGATGCTGTCACTAGTTAAATTCATCGCAGCGAGAGCTAATCACTTGTGTCTCAACTGTATTTTCGCATTTTCTTAAATTAAGTTGTTCAGAAGTGTCACTTTCTTGATGATGAAAGAGTGAGAAATGATGTAATTAACACTCATCAGATGAGCGCGTATTAATTTACATGCTTATCTGATTTTCTGCATACAATCATTGACTCAACTGCATAATATGATCTTGTCTTGCAGCATGTTCAAATGAACATGCAGCGAGCTTATATACATTTCTGCTTTCAGAGTCTTAATGCTTATTCTTTTAAACATCTTTGCAACATGATGCAAAGTTTAATTCTGTAGTGTTTCAAGTCTGCATTCTTTGTCTGACAGTTCTTTCTCTTTTTCTCACTGATGTTAAACTGATGTCTTGAATGCAATTTCTGATCTTATTACTGCTGAGTATATCTGTCTTGCTTTTGTGAAGATTGTTTCTCATGTGAAGACTTCAAGTCAATTAAGTGCTAGCATTCATGTGATGTAATTCACTTTGATTTGACGAAGATGCACATCTCATTGCAATTTCATGTTCAGTTGTACTTTCAGAACTTGCACATTTGATTTCAACTTAATAACTGAGCTTTCTATTTATATGCTAATTATCATGTCAAATCTTTTTGATTTTCTGATGAAGTGTGTAAATTTATACTTTTCTGATGTAAATGTTGCATCATGAGTGCAAGCTCATTTCACATAAACATCATGCATTCTGCTCAGTGTTTTGCAAATTTCTTCAATGAATCTATTGTATATTAGAATGTTAATGTCATTTACGAAGTTGAGCACTTCAATCTTAATTCTCAATGTTTTGCACTTCTCAATCAGACTTGCGTTGAAGAATAAAAAGAGAATCGATGAAATGAAGAATCTTTGCAATATGTCTGCGTTTATCTTGCACATGTCACTCGTTTGCTCATTGAATCTCAGCAATGTTTCTCAATTCTTAAGAAAGCTGCATGCTCATTTAATTATATAGTCTGAAATTCTTTTCATTTTCAGAGTATGCAGAAGTCTGATGTGTGAGACTTCATTGAATGCTCCAACAATGTTTAAACTTAGCATGAAAGTTACGTATTTGATTTTGCAGTCTCATATCATGTGAATCTGATCTACTAGTAGATTTAATGTTGAAATCACGAATTACTTGTATCTCGCTTTCATTTGAGCATCAGATAGCATGTGATGAATCTCAGTTATATTGCTTAGTCTTTTAGTCATGATTGACTTCAGAGCTTTGCTTATGATGTCAAGCAAAGCAATGAGTCAATATGTCTTTGAATCAGTATAATTGCTTTTCTTTGATTTGCATAATACTATCATTTAAGTCTTTTTGAACTGCTTAGAATGATATTTGTGTATTACAAGTACATGATTGAAACAAAGAAATTGACGACAGCAATCTATCAAAGCATATGATATATCAAATCGATCGACAAGTTATAGAACACAATCATACGATCAAAACAAGCTCTTATTCAACTCAATAACTTCACAGATGATTGCATCGCAAGTCAAAAATCGAAAAGTAAAATTTTTCGCGCTCACGCAGATCAAAATCGACGACGAAACAAGAGTTCATCAGCGCAGAAGAAAGAATCATCAATTCAGACAGTGATTTGATTGACAAATCGAAGAGCAAACTCACAAGAAAAGAACAAGTCATCAATTGACTTTAGAACAGCACAGAAGACTGTATACTAACGCAAAAATCGAAATCAAACTCTTGTGCATTTGAAGATTGCACAGAGAACAACGTTGTTTCAGAGAAGTACAGCGTTTCTTATCAAATCACTATCTGTTTTATCTTTTCTTGATGCACAAGACAATAAGTTGAGATCAGTCATTACTATTCTGAGCGAGATAACATGACTACTTTGATATCTGAGATATAAAGTAATTGTGTCAAGCATTTTCTATCAAAAAGAGTAATCTAGACTCTTGCAAACTAAATTTATATCATTTTCATCTGATGTAAGTTGATAATAGAAGATGATTTATTGCAGATTTCAAGATAGAAATTGAGAGATCTCTACACTAAAGTTATTGTTTATGTGAAACGCTCTGAATAAGAGATTAAAGAAATATTTAAGTGATGTCAAGTGAATTTTCTAGAAGCTCAAAGCTTGAAACTCGGAAAAACTCTCTATGAAAAGAAATATAAAGAGTCGCTTTATGCGCTTTTTCTTGTCTCGTTTCGCGAATAGTAATGCAAAACTCAGCAGAAGCAATAGCTCAGCGTCAGAACTCAAAACGTCAACGATAGAAATTAAAAAGTCAACGTTAGAGATTGAAATAAATCTATGAGATGAACTTAGCATGAGTTCATCAACAAGCAAACAACTGCAGAACGACATTGTCGATTTATTTTGCAGTCAACAAAAATCGCTCACATCAGTAAATAGAAAAACGCAATACATGTTTAGTTCACTCAATGCATTGATGCTAAATTCACATGCAAATGCGCATAATAACAAGAATACAATCAATTTGCGAAATGCGAATTCGCAGCAAAAAGAGCAAACATGAGTGATTGTGAAATTCAAAGAAATGAAAAAGCGAAAAGTAATGAAAAGTTTGCAAAAAGAAGCTAGCATCAAAGTTAGTATGAGCAAATGCTACAATGTCATCTCTAAAGAGATGCAGATGAAGAGACTGCGTGAAAGAATTAAATTTGCAGTCAATCAGCTAAGACAAGCAATATCAGAACAGAAAAAGACTATAAGTCATAACTTAATCTACATTTAAAGAGCATGCAACAAAAGTATAGAAAACTCGATTCAGAAGCAAATTGATCGACTTCAAAGTCAAACAAACAATAAACTGAAGATCATTCTACAATTAATTCAATAAAATGCTGAAAACATCAAAAAGAGAATTAACATAAAGCAAATGACAGAGAATTTGCAAATCTCGCAGAAGACGCAAGTTATGCAAAATTCGCAAAAATCAACGCAGAAGCTCACATATGTGCAAAAAGCAGCTCAAGTCACAAGCGCAAATGCAAATGCAAATGCAAATGCAAATGCAGGCGAATAAAACCTGATTATCAAAAAACTCTCGTCAAAGTCACAAGAAATATCATATCACGAAAGAAGATTGATAATTACTTTGAAAAATGAGAACTAAATCTTACAAGCGATGAAAATGCGCAATGCAGTGAACAACGCATTGAAGAAGGCAAAGTCTGACATAATAGTTGCTACAGTGACTAAAACACAAAGAGATAACAATATTGTTCTAATGATTTCAGAAAAATACATCGCGAAAGCTCTACTGAAGCAAAGAGATATATGAGAGCATATATTTGAAGTCAAAAGTATCAAGAAGAATGAAAAATGATACAAGATAGTGATACACAGTCTGAAAATTAATATCTTCAACATGAAGATCAAAATAAAATATCTGAGAATCGAGTTAAAGAAGTACAATTCTGAATTGAAGCTGATAATCAATTCAATATGATTATCAAAAGATGAAAATAAAGCAAGAAAGAATCATGCTTTGATGATATTGACATTCAAAATCGAAGTCGAAGCATAAAAACATCTGAAAAAATGAGTTCTAGCAGCGAAATCAACATATCAAATGATCGAATATTGAGATTATTGATCAAGTGATCAGTGTTGAAGATGTCAAACATTTGAACATTTGCAGAACAAGTGCAATAAATCATCAAGATGCTTGTTTTGTGAACGAAATCATCTGACATGAGAGCATAAATATCAATTATCTACGTGCAAAGACAAGCAATCATGCAATCACATGATTTCTAGATGCTGCAACTGTCAAAATGCGCACTTCGCAAACAACGCAATGTGCAAATCATATC
>JAABUV010004621.1_pt1 | contig 16305 bp, 24 predicted proteins | sample 5559971 | NCBI WGS metagenome assembly JAABUV01 (sample SAMN10711881, study PRJNA513362) | rock metagenome | isolation source: Antarctica rocks | place: Antarctica: Victoria Land, Knobhead nord | collected 2015-12-19
ACCTCCAGGCTGACCACGCCGATCATGGCGATGAACATGGTCTTGCCGAGCGCGTTGACGTCGTCCAGCGGGCGCTCGCGGAAGTTGCTGAGGCTGAGGTAGGGCACGAAGAACACGGCCTGCGCGCGCGCGCCGCGCGCTGGCGTCGGCCGGCCGGCCGGCGCCCCGGCGGGGCCGCGCTGCTGTCGTGCGGGCATGGGCGGGGGCGCAGAGTGGAGCGGGGAGCATGCCGCATAAACCCTCACGGCGCTGTACGGTGTAGTAAGCTGGACCCTCTGCAGGGACACTGCTGCCAAAGCTGGCGGCGCATGCCGGCCACACCTGGGCAGTCCGGCGCAGCAGGCGCCGCCAGGGCCCCCGCGCGCGCGCGCACCGAGGCGTGCACGATGGCGGTGAAGATCCCGGTCTTCCAGAACGCGCGCGTGGTGATCGGCGGCTTGCGGTTGTACGCCTGCGGCGCCGCCAGCAGCGTGGCCAGGTGCCGCACGGGCCGGTCGAACAGCGCGAACGCGCCGATCGGCAGCGACGTGAAAAAGGCGTTGTAGAACGCCGCGGTCACGCCGTCGAGCGGGGCCTGCGCGAGCGCGCGCGCGCGGCTCAGGAAGAGCCGCAGCTTCGCGGCGCCGCTGACGTATGCGCGCCCGCATGCGGGCGCTGGAAGCTACAGAACGTGGCGTGACACAAGAGCGCCAGATTACCACCATGAGCCCGTGCGACAGTGCAGTCGGCGGACGCAACCACCCCGGGGCGCCCAACCGGTCGCCAGCAGCATACCCACCCTGCCACAGCAAGCGCGCTCAGGGGATCCAGCGCCGCAGGCACGCGGCGGCGCGGCGGCGCGGCGCGCCTGGCCGGACCAGCCGTTGAAGAACTGGAAGAAGAAGAACATGCAGGCGAAGCTGATGTTCTTGTAGAAGCTGTACTTGATCAGGCGGCCCAGCCGGTAGTCCGCCAGCGTGCCGTGCACCATGAGCAGGCGCGCCAGGAACCTGCCGGCCCCGGCCCCGCCCGCCGCTCAGGCCGCGGCGGTGCCAGCGGACAGCCGGCGCGCGCGCGCGCGGCCCCGGGTCGCCCGCTCTCACACCGCGCCAGCGCGCCGGGGCCCGACACGCTCGGGCTAACCGGGGCTGCCGCGCGGCGCCGCAGCGGCTGCAACAGCTGGCGCCGGATAGCTTCAAGCAGGCGGCCTGCTGTGCAGGGACACCATTCCTCAGCACACCACGTCCTGCATTGCTCGAAGAGCGCAGGTGCGCAACATGCAGTGTTGCATCGGGTGACATGGCAAGCCTGAAAGGGTACCCGCAGCGCCCGGCAGCAGGTAGGTTTGGAGCCCGCGGGCAGCGCGGCGCGCGGATCAAGCCCGCCCTGCGCGCGCGTGCGCCGAGCGCGCGGCGCGCCTGAACTGGCTGATTGCGAAGTCGGAGTTGTTGACGGCCTGCCGCCCCTCCTTGCCCATGATGCCGACGCCCAGGTCCGCGGCCTGACGCCCCACGCGCGCCGGTCAACTGCTAGAGGACGAGGGCTCGCTTGCGCAGGTGGCATGCAAGCAGGGAGCAATGACAGCACAGCCAACATGCGCGCCGACAGATCCGCAGCAGGGGCGTGGTGCAGAGCGGCACCATAGAAGCATGCTTTGATGCTGCCCCAGAGGCAGCAGGGGGCCCTCTCGCCCACTTCCCATCAACAGTATGCGCGCACCTCACCTGCCGGCTGCACGTGTCCTGAGCAGGTCAGCGCCAGCCATTGCACACACCAGGACCACGACTTTGCGAGGAGAAGGCCTTAACCGTACCCTTCACAGCCCTGCGGCCAGCTCGAAAAGCGCGCCTGGATCATGGCCACATCGTTGGCACCGTCGCCGATGGCCAGCATGCGCGAGTGCACGCCATGCACGCGCCGCCGCGCGCCACGTACGGGCGCCAGCAGCGCGCGCGCCAGCCGCTGCGCGCCCGTCGCGGGCCGGGCTGCCTGCCGCACGGGCGCCTGGTTGACCAGGCTGGCGCTCTCTGCCAGGGGTGCACATCAGCAACTTGGAAGCGGCGTGCCCAGGCGCGCAGTGAGCACAGGCAGACGGGCAGGCCGAGGCCAAGCAGGCGCGGGCGGGGCGGGCCGCGCCTGCAGGCGCCGGGCCTTGTGCCGCGCCATCATGCGCACGATCGCGGCCTTCTGCGCAGGCGACGCGCGGCAGACCACGACGCCCGCGCACAGCGCCGCCAGCTCCGCCAGCGCGCCCTCGCCCGGCGTGCCCAGCACGCGGCCGAGCGTGCGGCCGTCCACCACCATCTCCGCGCGCGCGCCCTGCGCGCGCGCGCGGCCGTGGGGCGGGCGCGCCTGCAAGCTCTCGGGGCCAAGCCCGGAGCACCGGCCTCGCCGCCGCACCACCGCCCGACGCGCGTGCATGCCCATGCGTAGCAGGTCTTACACATTCTTCACGACTTGCTAGAGCGGCAGCGTGTGAGTGCCTCACTCACACCGGCGCTAAAGAGCAGGAGCCCCTCCTTGCCACTGCGGCCGGCCTCTGCCTCATGCGGCCGGCCCCGGGCGGCAGGGGCAGCACCCCGGCGGCGTTCTGGCGCTGCGCGCGCGATATGAGCGCGCACAGCAGCTCGGCCGCGGCCTCCGGCGAGCGGTCCTCGTTGGCGACCAGCAGCTCGTCGGCGTGGTGCACCAGGCGGCAGGCGACCGCGATGTTGATCGCCGTCTCCTGCTTGTCGCCGGTGATCATCCAGACCTACGCGCGCGCGGCGGCCGCTCGGGCCCTGCGCGCTCGCGCCCGCCGCCTGCGCGCCGGCACGGCGGCGCCCGGCGTGGCGGCCACGCCGCGCTCGACGCCGGCGCGCGCCTCAGCCGGCTCCCAGCGAGCTGGCGGGACGCGCGGCCGCCGCATGAGGATGCCGGCGTCGGCGCAGCCGAGGCGGCCAGGCGCGGCGCAGGCTGGGGTGGAGCTTAGGGTATAGGTTGGGCGCCGCGCGCCTTCATGCCGGCGTCGATGAGCAGGCGGATGGTGTCCGGCACGCCGTCCTGCAGCTTGTCCTCGATCGCCGTCAGGCCCACCAGCTCCAGGCCGCGCTCCAGGCGCTCCGCCACCTGCCCCCCACCCCGCAACCCTCTGCAATAGGGTGAACGGTAGCCTACCCTAAACCTACATTTACGAGTGTGGAGCGCATCGGCTGGAGGCTCTGCCTGGCGCCGCCGCAACCCCAGGGCGCGGCGCGAGCGCTGTGCGCGCGCGCGCTCCTGACATGAGCGGCGCCGTGCCTCGGCGGCTCGGGCGGCAGCGGGACCTCCCGTCGCGGCAGGCTGCACCATTGAGCGCGGCAGCCCGCCGCCTTCTCACGCTGCGCCCGCAGCTGCGGCCGCGGCACGAAACAAGGCATCTGAGAGGGGGGCGGCGTGTCGCAACCGCGCCGCTGCTAACCCTGCCTAAATGCGCACCGCCGCGACGCGCTGCTCGCGGTCGTCCAGGCTGCCGGCCGCGGCCGCGTGCTCCTCCGCCCAGGCCGCGTACTCCGCCTCGCCCAGCACGCGCGTCGCAAGCACCAGCGTGCGCAGGCCCTGCGCGCCGGGCCCAGGCCTCGGTGCGCGCCGCCCTCTGCCAAGTGCAGCGCGCCTCGCGCCGAGGCGGTCTGTGTCTCCCAAGGGGATTACTGCATGTGACATAATCGCTGTCAATACAGTGACTGTACCTGACTGTTTCTGTGCAACCATCAAGGCCCGTCGACATCTCACGCAGAGCACGGCACACAGCAGTCAACAGCGAGACCATGAGAAGCGTTGAGGCCGCAGCGCCGCCCCGGGCTCGGCGGCGGGGCCGGACCGCGGGGGCCGCCGCGCCCAGGCGTTGCATGGAAGGGGCCGCGCCTGCACGGAGAAGCGGCGCAGGTGCGCGTGCGTGGCGTCCACCAGCGCGGGCGCGGTGCCGGGCCGCAGGCGCGCGAGCATGGCCTGGTCGGAGCCCTTGCAGAACAGGCGCAGCGTGCCGTCGGGCGCGCGCGCGATGACGCTCATGCGCGCGCGCTCGCTCGTGAAGTCCAGCGTCGTCAGCACCTCGTGCTCCGCCTGCGCCGCGTGCAGGTGTTGACTCTAGCCCTAAACCCTACATCTTCCCTTCGCTAGCAAGGCTGCGGCAGGAGTCGCCGCGCGTGGGTCGCTCGTAACAGCCTCCGCCGTGCGCGCGCCTGCCAGCGCGCGCCGCGGGTCCTGCCGGAGCCTGGGGGTGCGCTGCTCCAGGGGCCGAGCATGGCTGGCTGCACGGGCGCCAGCTGGGCAGGGCAGCGCCACCGTGTGGAGGAGGGCATCCGCAGCGGCTGCCCGGCTCGGCAGGCTCGGCCGCTGGGCGCCGCCGGGGCCGGCAGGCGCGGGGCCGCGCACCGCGTGGCCCTGCATGCGCAGCGAGATGTGCGTGCGCGTGCGCGCCAGGAACTCGAACCCGAGCTTCCGCGCGCCCTCGACCAGCGCAACCTCGTCCGGCGACGGGCCCTGCGCGCGGCGCCCCAAACCCCCGGGCATGAGCGCCGCCTGGTCACGCGCCGATGCTCCGGTGGCCCTGTTGTGGTGACAGCATACTGCGAGTACGCATGTAGCGAGTACCCACGCTGCCAACCGGTCTGGCCATGAAGCAGACAAGGTCGCCAGGGGCCGTCGCCGGACGGCGCGCAGTCATGGAGCACACCCGACGCACGTGAGCACGGCGCATGGGGATGGGGCTGGCAGGCTGCGCACCTGGTACATGGGCGGCCCGCTGCCGCCCGCGCTGGCCTCCACGATCAGCATGTGGCAGACGCACACGTTGGTCCAGAAGTCGAGCAGGTGGTGCCCGAGCACCACCGCCTCCAGCTCCCCCCTGTCGGGGTCCCCGCCGCCTGCCCCGCCCGCTTGCCCGCCATGGGACCCGGGCGGCCCCGCGCCGCCGTTCAGCGGCGCCCGCCCGCTGCCACCCGCTTCCCTTCCTCCGCCCCCCGCAGCCCCCCGCCCGCTGCCAGCATCCCCGCTCGGCGCGCCCCCGTTGCTCGGCCGCCCGTCGGCCTGGCGCCAGCCGCCGGGCTGCGAGGCGCCCGGCGCCGGCGTGGATGGGCCCGCGGCCTCCCCGCGGCCAGATGCCTCGGCTGCGGGGGCTGCAGGCGGCGACGCGGGGCCCGGCGCGGGGCTCGGTGCATCCGCGCCGGGCGAGCGCAGAGCGCGCCGCAGCGCGGGGGAGCGCTCCAGCTCCTGCGCGCCACGGGGCGCTCTGTCTCCCAGGTTCTCAGATGCTGCATCCAGGCAAGTAGCAGGGGTCCCATGACAGAGGACTGCGCGCGCATGGCAGCGGGCCCCTGCGCTCCTAGAGCGCATGTGGCTCACAGCCTGGGGCGCAGCGCTCTTGCCAGCACTCCCTGCTGAAGCGCACAGGCCTTTGCTCACCATGAGCCTCGCATGCACAGCCCCACAGCCCTGGCGCGTGCGCAGCTTGCCGCACGGCATGACTGCACGTGCGTGGCCGACTCTGCCGCTGCTGCCAAAGTTGGTGCGCGGCCCCGCCCCCAGCCGTGCACAGCCTGCAGCTCCATCGACAACGACGAATGCTTGAGCGTGACCCCACCGCTGCCATCCATGGCAAAAAAAGTCATATGCGCAGCCCTGCATGAGCCCTTGGCGCGCCTGCAAGTTTTTCGATGATGACGACAGCGCGAGCGTCACCCCGTCGCTGCCGCCGCCGGCGGCCGCAGCGGGCAGGAAGCCGCGGTCGCGCAGAGCGCGCGCGGCCTGCGCCAGCGCGGGGTCGAACGCCGCCAGGTTGGCCTCCGCGCTGTCTTCCGGCATCAGCTCGAGCCTGCCGCTTGCGCACCGTGATGAAGCTGCTTGCCCATACGGACCTTGCGACGCAGGCACGCCCCCATGAATGTTGCTACGCAACTCCATTTACTCCTGCTGCTTGAAAAAAAAAAACTCACCACCTCCAGCGGGACGCGCAGCTTGCAACATCGGCTCTGCATGGGCTAGCCCCTGCATGCCAGGCGCTGCTCTGCATCTTATCTTGGCAGCGCACCTGCTCAACTTGCGTGCTCAACCTGCGACAAAGCACATCTTAGACTTGGTGGTCATGCTCGCCACGCATTTCTGATGGTCCACGACCTCTCGCCCCCGCGCCGCGCTCGCACCAGCCTCGGAACGCGCATGGGGGCGCGAGCTGGGCCCCACTGTTTGAGCACAGTCCAACCAGAGGCCGCACTTCGTATCCAGGCCGCCGAAAGCGGCGTCCTTGACCGCGACCGCGCGCAGCTGCATCTCGTTGCTGGTCAGCGTGCCGGTCTTGTCGCTGAACACATACTCCACCAGGCCCAGGTCCTCCACGATGTCGCTGTTGCGCGCGCGCGCCGGCTCACCGCCGGCGCCCTCGCGCAGCGCGGGGTCAAACGCGATGTAGACCGAGCACTGCGCGGCGCGCGCACGCGCGTCAGCGGGCCGCCGCGCCGCTCCAGACGCGTGGCGCAGATGGGCTGCCGCGCCGCCTCCGGGAGCTCTGGTCGAGCAACGACCCCTTGCCTGGCAGGGCAGAAGGGCGGCGCTGTGCGCGCCCCTGCCACGCCGCATGGGACACTTCCGCTGCTGCACTTGTGTGGCAAGGGCGGTGTCTGGCAGTGGCGCGACACTGTGCAGCCTGTGCATGAGTGGCGCAGGAAGGGCGCTTAGCGATACGCCTGCACAGCGAAGCTGTGCGCCCGGCGGCCGGTCTCTGGCCCGCAGGGGGCCCTCGCGGGGGAAGGGGCGCGCCAGCACAAACTTGACGATCTCCATGGTCACGAAGAGCGAGATGGGGACCAGGTAGGACAGCAGGATCCAAAACGTCAGGAACAGGATGCCCAGGTACTGCGCGCTGCTCTGGTAGTTGCCTGCGCGGCGCGGCGCAGCCGGCCTGTTAGAACCGAGTGCTCACCGCACAGCGCGCATGCTCCGGCTCTTGCCCGCGCACTCATTGCCAGCCCCGCACGAAGCAGAGGTGGACCCCCCGGCCGGTCAAGACGCGGGCGGATGCATGAGCCCTCCAGGCCTGGACACGTGCGGCATGCACCCGGGGAACACATGGCAAGCGTCCCAGGACTCCTGCTAGGCCTGCAGGCATCACTGACGCGCGGCTGGCAAGACCTCACGCCTGGCCTGCCCCCTCGAGCGGCGGTGGGGGAGTGCGAGCCTCTGCACAGCTGAGCGGCTTGGAGAACCTCCCCGGCCATGCCCCCAGTCAATCACCAGCTCACATTTGAAACGACACGGAAGCGGTGGAAAGTGTGAAACCCCCACCGAGCAAAGGGACGACGGTGCCTGTGTCAGGCTCCATGCGACCTGGCGCACGGGCGGCGCGCTGCTGCGCTGCGGGGCGCGCCCTCGTGGAAGTCGGTGAGCGCGAGGTGGTAGCGCGCAAAGCCCTGCGCCTGGCGCCAGTGCAGGCTGGCCGAGGCGCACGCGAGGCAGAGCACCAGCTGCACCGCCAGCACCACCGTGATCTGCACGTTCAGGAACGTGTCGAACGCGCCTGCCGGCCCCGCGGCCCCGGCGTCAGGGCGGCCGGACGCCGTGCGCCTCTTGCGCCAGCGCAGCCGCCACACCCCCGTGAATGCCACCTTTCTGAATCGCGCTGCCCATGTGACATGCTGGTCCAGTCCTGCAGACCGCACCGCCCGACCCATCCGTCGCTGGCGCCGCCTCGTGCAACTCCTGCAGCCGCTGCGTGACGTGCCGGCGCGGGCGCGGCAGCTGCGGGCTGTCGGCCCCATGCTACCAGCGTCAGCCGAGGTGCGCGGCGCGCGGGGCGGCAGCGCGCACCCCGCTTGCGCGGCGGCGCGGCCGCGTTCATCTGGATGCGCGACTCGGGGCCGGTGTAGACAACGAGGCCAGTGATGCGGCCGCTGTTCTTCAGCGTGGTGCCCCGCAGCAGCATGCCGGTCATGTCCACCGGCACCGCGGCCACGTCGCCTGCGCGGCGCCCCGCCGGCTGACGCACCCGGGGAGTACTGGGAGTACTATCGGCTAAGCGACGGTGCATTTGACGGCTGCATTACACGGCGGAACATGCAAGCTCACCTGCAGGCCCCAGGGCCTGGCCTCCAAAGCGGGCCACATGTGCCCAGGTAATGGCAGGCATCCGCAGCACGCTCCGTCTGGAGACAGTTGCAGTGCATCAGGCAGACCCAATAGGCGGGCGGTGCAATGCAGACCTGCCGGAGCCACTCCAAGCGGCGCGCCGGCTGCCGCATAGGGGCGTTTCCCGGCGCCCATGCCGGCCGGCAGGCATGCAGCGCACCCCGCATGCTCATGCATGCCGGCCATCGCTGGGCGGCGGGCGCGCGCCGCTGGGGCCGCGGTACGTGAAGCGGCCGGCGAAGGAGTGCAGGTTGGGGCTGGGCGGCTCGCAGCGCAGCAGGCCCACGAGCGCGTGCGCCTCCGCCGCCGAGCGAACCACGCCCGCCTTCAGGTCGAGCGGCCGCCGGATCTTCAGGTTGGACTCGCCTGCCGCGCCGCGCTGCCCTCACGCGCAGCGAGCAGGGGCCTGCTGGAGCCAAGGCCCTGGCTGGCAGCGCCGCAGCGCGCGCCGGCGCGCACGCAGGGTCCCTCTCGTGCAAAGAACACGCCCCTGTCCTTGCCGCGGCAGAGGATCTGGCCACAGGATTTGGCGACTGCGTGTGTGCAGGCCCGGGTGCGGCACCGACCCTCCCGCACACGCATGGCGTCAGAGCGGTCCCCTGTGGAACCTCTGACAGCCGTCCGACAGCCCGCGCTCAGCGTACGAGCATGCACACGCAGCCAGCAGTGAGACGGCCTGCACAGCGCCCCGATGGAGGGCGAGAGCCCGCCCGTCAAGCGCTGCCGTGCAGCAGGCGCTGCCAGGCCAGAGGAGTGACCAGCACTGTGTCCGATGTGGTAGTGCGGCTAAGGAAGAAGCCTGGACGCAGAGCCGGGGCTGTGGATCAATGTAGCGGGGCGGGATGGCGCGGACCGTCCAGGTTGGTCGTCTTGACGTAGCAGACGTGGTTGGGCGACGCGCAGTGCAGGCAGAGCAGGTCGGCCGGGAAGTCCTCGCCGTCGCGCACCTCCAGCAGCATGCCCACGCGCACCTCGCGCCAGCGGCAATCGCGCGCACTGCCTGAGCGCGCCGCGCTCCCGTCTGCTATGCCCACTGAGGCGCCGGCGGGCGCATTGCGGCCATTACAGTTGCCCAACCTGTCCTGGGTGCCTGCTGCGAATCATGACGTGACTATACACGGGCGCAGTGTCCACGTTAAAGCGCCCTCAAAATGTCAACAGCTGAGCACCGTCCGTCCATGGCCCATGGGGTGCGCGCCGTCAGCCTGCACGACGTGCGCGATGCTGTTGTTGGTGCGCCGGTCCTCGGCGTGGCGCTTGCGGTCCTCCGCCGCGGCCTTGATGGCCGCCACCAGCAGCACGAACACCAGCGCGATGGTCGGCCCGTACGGCGTGAAGGGGCTGACCACCGCCCACCAGGCCAGGCTGGCCTGCATGGCACACCCGGCGGCGTCCCAGCAGGAACGCAGGCACTGCCGGCCCCTGCACTGCCTGGAGGCCCCTCGGCCGGCCTGCCCGCAGGGCAGCGCGCGCCTCCCCCTCTGACAGACGGGAGCGAGGCAGCGAGGCGCGTCCGCGTGCCGCCGGCCCGCGGACGTCTGCGCCCGCGAGGCCTCCCCTGGCAGGAACCGCGGCGCAGCCGAGGCCGGCTCGGCACCCGCAGGCGGCGCGCGCGGGCGGGCGCGCCTGCAGCAGGAAGTACAGGTACGCCACGCGGCTGAACATGACGAACAGGAAGACCGGCGCAAAGGTCAGGATGTTGTACTTGCTGGTCGTGATGGCGTTGCCGGCGAAGTGCGCGGCGGGCGCGCCGGGGCCCAGCAGCACGCGGCGCGACACGGTGTCCGCCTCCGCCGACGCATCCTCCAGCTGCGCCCAGCCGGCGCGCGCCTGCCGGCGCCCCCGGCACGAGCCGGTGAGGCGCGGCCCATGGGCCGGCGCTCCCCCTCGCTGCTGCCTGGCTTACCGGGCGGCGCCCAGCCACGCGGCCGCGCCCGCCGCGGCCAGCGCGCCGCCGCGTCCAGTCCGCCTGGCAGGGCTGATGGGGTGCGTGCGCTCGGGCAGGGCCAGGCCCGGCGGCTCGCACGGCGGCGCAGGCTCCTCCGCCGCTGCCGCGCCCTCCCGCTGAGCCCGACCATCGCGAGGCTGCCGATCACGGCTGCTTCCAGGCACCGCCCCAAAGTTTCCGCCCAAGTCGTGCGCTGCCTCGCACACGTCCCTTGCGTTGGCACGCTCCCCCGCCTCGCACCGCGTCCCTGCAGCCATCTTAGGCCCAGCCCACTCGCTCTCCACCCTGCTTCCTGCTGGCGTACTGGCCCTTGCCAGGGCCTCGTGCGCGCGTTAGCTAGGCGCCGCTGCGGCCCGGCTGACAGGGTGCTCAGAACATCGAGGCCTGGCTGCTCCGCCGGCCCACCGGCCCCTCCTGGTAGGCACCACGCTGCCGCACTGGGGCTGAGCAGGGTCGCATATGCAGCTGCAGCGGCCTCACCAGCACCTCCTGGCGCGTGGCCGCGGCCGCGCCCACACAAGCCCGGTGCAAGCCTGTGCCGGGCTAACGGAACTGGTAGTGCCTCCTGTGCGGGCCCCCCACAGTGGACAAAAAGGAGTGGCCGTGAAGGGGGACTGCCGGTAGCCAGGTGGCGTGGCGACTACTCCGACGGCCTTCCTGTGCAGCGCAAGCAGCCCGCAGAGCTCCCTATGCTGAGCAGTAGGGAGCGCGGCAGGCCTGCAGCATGCTCCCCGCCTGCCCATCCGCAGGGCAGCGCACAGTAGCAAGGCTGCGCTAATGCGCATGCGTGCAGTGCCACTGCGACTTGCTACACTGGGTACAAGGTGAGCCTGTGAGTGTGGCACCTGCACACGCTTGCTGCCAAACGGCGAGGAGACCGAGAGGCGCTTCAGCGTCTCGGGGCTCCTTGCCGTGGGCGCAACCCCGCGCCGTGGCACCATCGCTAAGCCGCGGCCCTGCCCGCCGCGTCGACTGGGGGGATCTCGCTCAGGCGAGTTGCCATGCGCTTCGCGGCTTCAAACGCTTCAAACGCACTCACGGCCGTGGGCTCTGTCCCCTTCGTTTACTCAGTAAACTCCTTAGTTCCTAGGCAAGCGCTACAGTCTACACATACTCTGAGAGCGAGTGTGCTGCTTGCGCGTTGCCAGGCACCTGGAAGGATGCTGAGGGGGTATAGCAAGAAGGAATGGAAGAAATGAATGTCAGAGCATTTGCTTTATACATGTATGCAATGTATGCAATATGCACTTGCCGCTCCTGTGTCCCACACAGGGGCAAGAGCGCATGCCATATGCAAGTGCAGCATGCCTGAGCAGGCAACAAGCTGGCTCTGCCACGGCCAGCCCGGCCACTGGCCGGCGGCCAGAGTTTACATTCGCAGAGTCAGCTGACTGCAGCACGCTGCAACACACATTAGACATGCATCGCAGCCTCACATAACATGGGTCACATTGCCCATGTATGCGGGTTGATACAACATGGACATACAATGCGCGTTCTGTTTCTCTTCAAGCTAGGAGCACTGCGCACTTTTGATGACATACCATCCCTGGTACTAGCTATTTGCTGCGTATCACGCATGTTTCACGCGGCGTGTGTTCAATGAGGCTGGTACTCACAGCATCCTAACGCGTGCGTCCGCAACGTCCACTCATGTTCGAGCGCCTGCCCACGCGCGGGCAACGCGCTGCTCTGACCATGGGCTGGCCCTGGTCAAGAGAAGGCGCTCATGCCCGTGAGCGCCCGGCCGATTGCGAGCGCGTGCACCTCGTCGGTGCCCTCATAGGTGTACACCGATTCGATGTTCATCATGTGCCGCATCACCTGCCGCGGCGCAGCCCAAGCTCGGACGCGCGCGCGCTCGCCTTGCACTGCTCATGCAGCCTTGCCAGCCCGCTGCCCTGCCCCGCTCGCACTTGTCGCTCCCTTGCGGCAAGGGACGGGCTGCAGGTCTCCACACCGCACGGCAGGCCCGCATGGCGACCGACCAGGCGGAGACACGCGTGCACGTCGCGCCTGCAGACGACCAGACGCCGGCCATGCAGCGTGCACCGGCAGCGCACCCTGTTTGTGTCTATAATGCCATTCGCGCCCAGCATGGCGCGAGCGTCAGATGCGACGCGCCGCGCCGCGGCCACGTTGTGCCGCTTGTGCAGGCTTACCTGCGCATGTCAGGCTCCGGCTGACGCCCTCAGGCGCCAGAACACAGCGCATGGCGCTGCAGCTCTCCCAGCGCTGAATGTGAACATGCATGGTGCGACCTGGCAAACGTGTTGCGGAGCTGCTGCAGACCACCCCGTGACGCTCGGATCTGCATGTGTTTGCTACAGCTGGCCGCACCAAAGCGACATCGCTGACAGCCGTAGTCATACACTGGGAGGTCTGGCTCCTAAGTGCATAAACCGCGCTAGCAACGCAGGGCACGTTTGTATGAAAGCTTAAGCAGCCCCAAGAGGGGCCGCTCGCCTGAGCAAATCACTCCAATTCAGGCAAGCAACCTGTTGCATGGTGGTTGAGTGGCTTTGCGCTTGGGTCAACGTAGACGTCTGCGTGCAGGTATGCATGCTCCACATTAGGCAACAAGACACCATGCACCATGCGAGTATACGTCATAAGTGAAGGGAGCACCTGCACCGGCGAGAGCCGCCCCTGGTCCTTCAGCCGCCCATAGTGCAGGTTCATCAGCTGCGAGGTCACGATGGCCTGCGCCATGGTCGCGAGGCGCTCCTGACGCGCACGCAGCGGGTGCCGCCTCAGCAGCCAGGCGCCGGCACCCAGTGGCCCACCAGAGCAAGGCGCAGAGCTGGCCGCGGCCGCTTGGGCGTGGTGCTACAGACGCGGGCAGAGGCACAGCCGGCGGCCATGTCGCCGCGCCTGGAAGAGCTGCCGGCAGGCGAGCGGCCGCCCGAATACCTGCCGGTGCTGCCCGTACTCCAGCGCGGTGTCAAAGCAGTCCAGCGCCGCGCCTGTGATGCCCCACGCGATGCCCTGCCCCCGCGCGCATGGACCGCGCTCGGGAACCTTCCCTCCAGCGCATGCCGGCCGAAAGGGGCCCATGCGCGCACACTCACCGAAGCGCACCCTGGAGGCCATGCACCAGCAGTGGGCACCCTCGTCAATTAAGTGCTTGCCGTAGCCAAGCTGAGCGGCATGGCGCCCAGGTATGCGCCCTGCGGCAATCGTCCTCCGCACCTCGAGGCTGAGCCTGATCCTGAGCCGGAGCCCGCGCACGACTTGCAATGGTGTGCTTGCACATATTTGCCCCTCGCCTGGAGATAGACTGGTCACTCCGGAAGAGGAGGCTAACCCCAAGCCAGGCACGCTGCTCGTACCCTGCTCTCAATGCTTGGGGCGTATCATGCTGCGCGCAGCACGAGCCGGGCGAGGGCGGGCCCCTGGAGGGCCAACGCGCTGCCAGGCGCGCGTGCGGCGCACCTCGCGCGCCTGTGTCAGGCACTGCAGCGCGCTCTTCAGGCCGCCGCTGCCCGGCAGGACGCTGCCGCGGCAGGCCGCCAGGCGGAGGTCGCCCGTCGCGGACGCGCGCAGGCTCAGCTTGCCCTCTACCGGGCGCACCTCCAGCCCGGGGCCGCGCTCCACCACAAAACCGCGCACACGCCCGTCCTCGTCGGCCACCTGCGCTCCGGCGGGCGCTCAGGGCCCCGACCCTACCCCTTGGGCTATCTTGTAAGTGGGGTGCTCACAGCGCGTAGCCGCAAGCATCTCGGAGCTGCGTGTCGCATTGTGGGCAGGCCCGGGCTGCCCTCCAGCAGCTGCGCCTGCGTCCCCACCCGCGTCCACTGGGAAAGCGCGCAGTTAACTGCCACCCGCCCCCCGGCGGTGAGACCATGGTGGCAACCTACTGTTCCTGCCCAACAGGATCACGATCGTGCCGGAGGCGCCTGTGTCAGTGCTGCGCATTCCATGCAAACATCCCACCACCAAATGGACGATGTGTCAGTTCCAGCGTGACACCAGTTTGAGTGCCTGCACAACAGCGCCGCCGCAGAGCCCGCCAGTAGGGCCAGCACAGGGCGCGCGCCCCCGCGCACGCCAGCGCCTCTCCACGGCTCGCAGCCCCGCCGCCCGCCGGCGGCGTGAGCCCCAGCATGCTGCACCGCTGCCGCGCGCGCCTTGGCAAACACGACTGCCAGGTCCGCGATCGGCGCGTTGGTGATCCAGGCCTTCTCGCCCTCCAGCACGTACGCATCGCCGTCGCGCCGCGCGGTGGTCGCCATGGCCGCTGGGTCGGAGCCCGCCGACGACTCCGTCAGGCCGAAGCACCCGATCAGCTTGCCTGCGCTCGCGGCGACAGAGCCTGAAGCTCTTCTGGCCCAATTTGAACATTATATGCAGCAGCCTAATTGCTCGGCGCCAACATATAGGATGCACGTCGGCAGGTACGTCTGTGTGCATGCAGAGGCTGTGGTATGCGAGCCGTGCAGGTTCTGTGCACTCATGCATGCCTTCATCCCAGGCACTACACTCATGGCTGTCACCATGGACAAGTGGGAGCTGCTTCCTCCACCGCTGCATGCTTGACCTCAGATTACGTGCAAGCGTATCTCACGTGTGTGTGACATGCATGCACCAAACAGTAAACCGCCACATTGTCAGCCAAGCGTAGCGACTGCCACAAGCACAGCATATGAACGATGGGCAGGTCGCTGGCGGGGGATATGCAGAAGACTCCAGCAGATGCAATGGCGCAGGTCTCGGCGCAGCAGCGCATGCAAACGCCGGCGCGCCTTGCGCCAGGTCAGGCAGCCAGCGCGCGCGCTGCTCGTCGCTGCCAAAGGCGTGGATTGCATGCATGACCAGCGAGCCCTGCACGCTGCAGAGGCTGCGCAGCGCGCTGTCTCCGCGCTCCAGCTCCTGCAGCGGCGCGGCCTGGGTCACGGCAAGTGCAGGACTGCCTGTAAGACCCCATGGGTGTTATCTCTTCTCTTCTCGCGCGCAGACGTACACTTCCTTCGCTGCCCAAAACAGCTAGGGCAGGCGGGACCAAAACAGCAAGCAAGCTGCCTCAAGGCCCCTTCCGCACGCAGCAATACAAGCTCTCCACAATGCAGCACTATGCATGCGGCGCTGATTATGACATGCTCCTGTGCGCCTTGCCCTGTTCAACATGCGAGCAGAGTTCAACGAGGTCTGTCGGGAGGCCGGAGCACAGTGCGAGCGCAGGGCCAAGCATGCAGGCAGCGCGCCTGCATGACGAGCCCGTAGCCCACGTTGCTCATGCCCGCACAGCCGTAGTCGCCCAGGTTGGCGCCGAACACGCCCAGCTCGGCCAGCTCCGGGACGAGGTCGAGCGGGAATGCGCCGCGGCGGTGCGCCTGCACACCGCTGCGCAGGGGGGCTGTGGGCGGGCGGCGCACCCGAGGGCCGGGAAAGGCTGCAGGGGTTAGCTACAACCGCGCCTCTGTGATCCGGGGCAGGAAGCGCGCGGCCACCCAGGCGCGCACGGCGTCCCGCGCGGCGGTCTCCTCCGGCGCGAGCGCTCCCTCCCAGGCCAGTATGTCGTGCACCAGGTCCTGCTGTGCCGCCAGCCTGTTCGGGCGCAAGCTTGCGGTCTTGCTCTCACCTTTTCCTCCCCCACTGCTGTTACACAAGGCACCTCTGCTATACCTGCCCAGTTGTGGTGATAATATGCAAAGAGGGCGCACTTTACAGCGTTTGCTGCTGTTGAGAAGCAGCGCCGAGTGCTCCGCAGTCGCGCAAGCATCTTGCGCCTAGTGTATTGCCTTGTAGTCCACCCCGTGCCTGTTCACAACTCTTTATTGTATTGCGTACTACACAGACTACTGCTCCTACAGAGCTCCTGCAGTGCGTGGGGTCAGAGGCCTCAACATGCAGTGCATACTGTACACGTGCTCTTGTTGCACAAGTGTTGTGGGGAGGGTTGGGTGAGCTGCCAATGCACTTGTACGGCTTGTGTCAGAGGGAGGTGAGCATACTGCGCTGGCCCAAATCACACTCGAGTCCAACTCGAGAGGGTACCCCAGCCTGTACCCCCGTCCAAAGTGCCCATCGGTGCCCACACTGGTGCCGAGTGCAGATTGAGCTCCCGGAGCACCTAGTCAACAGAGAGCCACAAGCGGCCTGTCGAAGGGGGGATTCAGCTAGCACGGGCGCTTCCACGCGTGTGTGTTGGCCAGGATGACGCAGCCCCTTGCACTCGACAGTGCGCCGCACGGCGAAGCAACTGGCTGGCGGCGCGGCGAGGAGTTTATAGACGCGCTTGC
>JAABUV010004623.1_pt1 | contig 16303 bp, 11 predicted proteins | sample 5559971 | NCBI WGS metagenome assembly JAABUV01 (sample SAMN10711881, study PRJNA513362) | rock metagenome | isolation source: Antarctica rocks | place: Antarctica: Victoria Land, Knobhead nord | collected 2015-12-19
CATGCATCAAACAAATGAAATGCTGCAGCAGCAATGCAGATCACACACAAGGGCATGTGTGTGTGCGTTACCTGAGTAGTGCACCCCCTTTCGGTAGGCGTACTGACTTGGCAGCTGTCCCTCTGTGTCATCAGCAACAACAGCACTGTTGATCTGCTGTACCACCCTGTCAGTGCCAGCTGCAGTGCATCCAGGCCCGCACACACGCACCTGCTTGATCAGGCACTCATGCCAGCTGGTCACATGGTCTAGTGTGACTGCTTGCCAGCCCCTGCACATAGCATAAACTTCACAAAGGTGGATCTTTAGCATTGCGTGATGGTGAAGTACGCCAGCTTTCACATCTGCTGATGGTGCAGCCAGTGACGTGATGCCGGTGACCAATGTCGATGACTGGGCCAGGCTGATGACAGGCATGCAAGTCAAGCTACTAGAGCACATGGCAGCAGATGCTTTACAGAAGCAGCAGCAAAACATGCATGATGCTATTGGATGCCACCTTGACACAAGTTACCTGGTTTGCTGCCACAGCTGATTGCATTGTTGCAAAAGTAGTACATGAACATGTTGCACGTGTGAATATTCATACTGGCCCAGCGATGATATATATGTACACATGTGGGTACATGGTCCATGTAGGTGCGCATGTGCACCATTGACAGCCAGGGAATAGGAGAAGGACTCAGGAGCAGACCTGTAAATCATCCCTCCAGCAGTCTCACAAAAGGCGCGTCCTGGTCGCAGTGCACAGCATTCAGTCCTGGCACTGGTACCATGCGAGCCAAATCCACTGGTGCCACAGAACCTGGTACAGGCACCGGGGCCATGGGAGGGGGCTGCTGCAGGGTGCCCTCACCCAGGGCTACTTGCTGACTCTGTGCCATGTCTGGGCTTGACAGAAGCATGGTGGGTGTGCCCTGCAGGTATGGGTGGCTCAGCAGGTGGGAGCCCTGGTGCACGCGCTGCTCTGGGTCCAACGTCACAAGCAGCTGCACAAACTCCACGAAGGCTGCATCCTGGGTTGACTGCAGCAGCTTCTGCCAGACACTGAAACCCTAAATAACAACTGGAAACAGCATCATCTGGAAAAAGCAACCAAACCAGGACTGTTTTAACAACATCCAGATGACATGCAAGACACATCCAGGTCACCTGAGGTGCCGGCAGCCATGAGGCCACCCAGAGCTGTCTTGCAGATCATCTACATGATGTTGACAGGCTTTGCATGGTGCCACGCTACCCTGTGTTGATGCATTTGCATGCATGTTACTCAGCGCCTGCATGTTAAAACAGCTGGCAGTCACATGTTGTTCAGCATCGCAAACATCCACACTAAGATGTTTGCAATCAAATCTACTGCCAACCTTGCAGAGTTTCTACATGTGCAGCACTACAGCAATGCGCGCCTCTGACGTAGACTACAGGGAGTTGGACCTAAGCTCGGCAGTAATGCTAGTCAGAGGTGCTTGCATTTAGATTGCAACAGTGGAAGCCCATCATGGGTGTTGCAGGCACAATATACAAGACAAATCCTACAACATTGGTGGATCTGGGCATCACTAAACACCAATCATTGGGAACACTGAGAAAGTTACACATACATGCCATATCTTGCCTGCACAACATCATAAAAGAAAGAAGATACCTTGAAAGGTTTCAAAGACATACAAAAGACCATAAGGGCCATACACGAAATGCCAGTTGCAGTGTCACAGCACGTCGGGGGCAATGATAGGTCCCCCCCTCCCCTTCTTCCCTGACCTGTCACTCAAATGGCTGAGAGGCCAAGGGAAGCTTGGGCCCAACTCGGGATCATCTCAAGCTTCTCTTTATTGAACGCCTAACGGCGTCGTCTTTTCTTATTTCTTTTCCCAAGCCCATCATAGCCAGCTGCTTGGCAACCTGCTAGCACCGCAGCTACCATAAACAGTATGCCATGCATGGACCGGAAAAGGGTACTGACAAGACCCTTTGACAACACCCTTTCCCTGTGCTCGCACATGCACGGCATATCCACCAGCTATGATAGTCACAGAACAGCAGCTGCATAGCGGCCAATTTAATGTCGTGGGTTGTTGTGACTACGGTAGCAGCTGCAAGGGCAGCCTGCTGGATTGCAAAGCTCGCTGCTTCCAGCTGAGAGACCCTTCTGCTTTGAGCACAATTAGCAGCTAATAGTGATGTACGACTTACCAGGTTAGTAATGGTGGGGTCCAGCTTGCTGCTGACAGCAGAAGCAGCTTCTTCTTTGCCTTCCAGCTCTTCTCCTTCATCATCCAGGTATATGCTAGTGGCGGGGTCATCAACAGGGCTGGGCATGCGACGGCCCCACTTGCGCCCTGCCTGCCTGATGGGCTGGATCAGGGTCAGGGCTTCCCTGGAAGAGATGTGCCTTATGGCTGACATCTCATCATCTTCTTCATCAGAGACCTGCAGAAACAGAATATCATCTGGCTGAAGCAGGTTCCCTGACAAGGGAAACATGTGCCCCTGCCTAGTGGGCCAAAGGGGAGCCCAGGTCAGCACGGCGCTGGCAGACAGAAGCAACACATGTCAGAAACACATTACCATCATGCTGTACGTATATGTAACTCAAGTTCCTTGTAGGACTCATTGATTACTATGTGCCTAGGAACATTATAATGGGCATACATAATTTATTTAAGACCAGCCCAGCGCACTGGGTGAGACACAGCCAGCATCAGGATCTTGGAAGAACAGTGGAAAGAAGCGGTGCATTTCCTGTGGCAGGTTCCCAGATGATGTTGTTTCGAAATCAACAATTGACAACAACCAGATCAGGATTGTCGTAACATCATCCAGATGACCTGCAAGACAGCTCCCAGTTACCTGAGGTGCCGGCAATTCTGAGGCCACCCAGAGCTGTCTTGCAGATCATCTACAGGCTTGTACAGGCTGTTGACAGGCTTTGCGTTGCGCCACGCTACCCTGTGCTGATGCACTTGCAAGCATGTTACTCAGATGTTACTCAGATGCACTCAGATGCATGTTACTCAGATGTTACTCAGATGCACTTGCAAGCATATTACTCAGCGCCTGCAAGGTACAGCTGCCAGTCACCTGTTGTTGAGCCTTGCAAACCTGCACACTAGGATGATTGCAACCAAATCAATTGCCAACTTTGCAGAGTTCCTACACATGCGGCACTACGGCAGTGCGTGCGTCTGACGTGGACGACAGGCAGTCAGAACCAAGTTCTGCAGAAATGGAAGTCAGAAGTGCTTGCATTTAGATAGCAGCAGAGGAACCACATCTTAGCCAGCTACTTGGCAACCTGCTGTAGCTACCATAAACGGTGTGCCATGCACGCACAGGGAGAAGGGGTTGACAAGAGGTACTACGTGTGACCATTGTCAACACTCTCTCCCTGTGCGCGCTTGGCATATCTGTTATCACAAAGGGTCTCCCTGCAGGCCACGGCCCTGGCAAACGGGTCCAGGCCTGCAGTCAAACTCTGCATGATGTTACATATATGCCCTGCGTGCAGCAACAATGTCAGACTTGACTTTGTATGGCTCATGACACATACTGTGCAAGTAATGGGTGTACTTACATTGCATAACAAGTGTGTACCTAGTTGGCATGTTATGCACTGTTGCTGTTTTGTGATAGCAGACTGTCTGTGACAGCAGCAAAGGCAGGACTAGCTGCCACAGTGTGCTTAAACGTGTCAATCAGTACATTTCAAGCACACTATAGCGTATAGTGTGGTTGACCAACGTTGAGCACAGAACTCCTTGGATAGCCTCATGGCCTGGGCACTTCAAACATGGATCTATGCTCAACCATAGTATATACTATGTGCATGGTATACACATGTGGACATGGACAGCTGGCTGAAGGCAGCACAGATCACAGATATAGTATCTTACACTTAATGACTTGATTTTGTATGCAAGGGCGCTCTCTCAGCAAGTCTGTTCAAACAGATATATGCAAGGCTGGAGTAGTGTGTATGGTGCACATGTGCAGCATAGCAATGCTCTCAATACCATTGCATACTTGGGCAGAAGGCGGACAACAGATCTGTAGAGATGCCAGCCTAACCTCTTCAGCACCCTTCAGCTTGGGTCAGGTTGCACCCACACAACATTGGGTTTGAGTTGGGTTGGGTTGGGTTGCAACTCTTTCAATGCACTGCTACCTGCGCTGTCTTGCAGCAGATGCCAAGGCAACGCTGATCACTGCAGTGCTGAGCTAAGTGGTGGTACATTGAGCTAGCTGATCATTGATCACTGCGCAGCAGATGTGGATGTACGGCTTGCTGCCAGGTACAGCTAAATAGTCTGAAGCCTAACTAGGCAGCTGCAGATCTAGAACTGAGGAAGGCTGCAGCCTTACATCAGCTGTTGAGTGTAGAGCGGTCAGCTAGCTGGTCTGCATACAACAGTTGATGTAAGCGTGTTGGGGCAACCCAACAGCTCAAGAAAAGCAGAGTTTCCAGCCTGATCAGCCTTCATGAAGCATGGCACTGGATGCTTACGTATTTCAAAGGGCACAAAGGGAGTATCTTTGACATACATGAGTGTCCAGGACCAGCAGGAGCAGTCAGGCTTTCTTTTTGAAATACCACAAAGCGATGTATGTGCCTTGGCGTACTTCTGAACCAGGAACAGAAAAAAAGGTCTCTACGCCTCTCACGATACCTCTCAGCAATCATAATTGGGAGCCTCCTAAGGCAGCCGCCTGTAGCTAAGACCATAGGTCCTAGCCCAAATGGAAAAGAAAAAGCCCAAGTATATGGTGGATCAGGCCTATCCTCTTTGGTCTTGTCTATTTTGTCCTTCTCTAACACTCTTTTATGTGTAAGAATCTTATGAAGTGTCAAAACAGAAGGTTTGTGCGCTTCTGAATCAGCTATGTCGCGTCTGACAATGAAAGTGAGTGACTCACCAACAAACACATTCTACCAATTTCCTACCTAGTGCACTTAATTACAGCCACTGTACAGACATGAAAACTGCCTAAACTGCCTAGCACAGTTGAGGCATCTCAAGCACTGTCTTGTTGTGCACCATCATGATCAAGACAATCTATTGCACACTCTTCAGCACTTGAGTGGGAGCTGCCAGGTGCCCAACAACTCGCATGTCATAAACACACAGGTTGAGAGGAACTCCTGTAGGCAATCTGCCCTGGCATTACCCGCTGTAGAGGCTGAGATTCAGTGAAGAAGTGTGGAGAGGTGTCGCACAAGGCGTCATCAGCATGTGCATGCAGACTCATCAGTCTCGAGACATGGGGTGCTCTGAGGCTCCCTGCACAGCATGTGTAGGTCCTCATGTGCTGAGCAGGCAGTCACAGAACACTTTGGAGTGATTGAGACTCACATGTCTGCGAAAGCTTTCAAAGGTGTGTCATTATTCTTGCGACCTGATAGTGTGTGCGTCATCAATTTTGCCCTGCACTGCCAGCTGTCACAGAGCAACGTGTCACAAATGCAGCATGGACTGCAAAGACCGTCCAGATACAGCTTCCTGCTGCCCTGCTGACAAAAGCAAGGCTGGTAGAGCAACTAATTGGTAGCTATTTGACAAGGGACATTTGATCAATGCTGAGCACATTAGGGACCCAGTGGTGTTGCTGGGCATTGCAAGGGCAAAGGCTTTTGCATGCCCAGTGAATGAACAGCCTGCTGTTGATTGAAGTGAAATACATTGCGCTGGGTTTATTATTATTCTGTCTGCATGATGGTGCAGTCACTGAGTGTACACACACGGTGTACGTTGCAGCGTATACTACAATGCCTGTAGACACGAGCACAGAGCGCCCCTTTATGAGCACTGCGGCCATTGTTGCTGTCTACAGCAGCCCAGCTGCAGTTGTGGTAGCCAATGCTGGTCATGTCTTGGCTGTTGTTGTTGAGCATGGTGGAGAGGTTAATTATACTGTCCTTATTGCATCAGAGCCTGACTGGGCAGAGGTGTTGCTTGCGCTGCCAGTCAGCTCAAGTTTTGTCACGATTTCATGAAGGACCCTGTGTGGGCAGCTACAGCTGTGCAGGCCAAGAATATGTTCAGCGGCCGCTGATGAGTTTGCAGCTGAGTCTCGGGTCAGCAGCCTGAGTATGCGGCATGCATGCAGAGTCAGCACAAGTTTTCAGTGTTGCATATGCTCACTAAGCACTTGTGCTGACTCTGCAGCAAGGTTTGACTGCAAGTACTCCACGCACTCAGACAATAGCAGCACCTGCTGTATACAGGACCTACGTAGCAGCTAACGTTCAGCAAACTACCAAGTAAGTAAGCCTGTGCTGTTTGCAAAATCTGAAGACTCGACACAAGTTCAAGAGCAACATCAAACAATGTGACAGCAACAAAAGCTGCGTGGAGCCAGGCATGTTTGCTGCAGCCGGCTGTTGCGTCAGCAGACCTGGGCAGCCTAGTCTGCAGGCTGGGCTTCTCAATCTTGCTGACGTGACTGCCAGCTGCAGATTGAGTGCGCTGCATGCGGACTGGATGCGCAACCGCATCTTCACTTCTTGTGAGAGCCCGCTGATGGTGTGACAACATACTTCGTGTGTATCAAATGCGTCAGGACATATCAAGATTGAGATGAGATGTGAACAGCATCCGCCCACTGCCTACTTGTAATTTACGCAGTGATACAGCAGCCAATACCATATAGTATCACTACAATACAATATAGTATGGTCACCAGGGTCAACCTAGGACTGTTTTGGGACTTGGTTGGGACAAAGTCGTATTTTATGATGTCCGTGAGTGTTATACACTTTGGAGTCAAACCAGTACAGTTGTGGGGCTCCAAAGGTTGTTCGAGAAGCCTGTCTGGAGGCAACCAATCCAGTCAGGTTCAGATCAGATCAGGGTCATGATCAGGTTAAGGTTATGACTTACTTCACACATACCTGATGCCTGTTGCCTAAGCAAGCATTTTGACTGTTACTACCTTCATTGTCATCATCTTCATTATCGTTATTATATGATTATGATTATGATTATTGTATTTCCATTGGGTTTTTGTTAATTCTGTTGTTTCTAGTATACTCAAAATTGTTGTTGTATATGATGCTAGTCAAGAAAGCCAAACCATATGGTTTCTGACCCCTCGGATGCGCGTGCTGAGCCTCTGTCTATGCAGACCTCACAAGCCAAGCTGCAGTGGCAGCAAGAGATTCTCATCCCACATGTGCATAAGGTCTGACAAAGCATTTATGGGCGGGCTGAGAGCTGCATGAACAGCCCTGGACTTGGTTTTACGATTCCAGCTGATGACTCATGACCTCAGTCTATTAGCAGCATTGCCAAAGGAGATGCATGCTCACTGAGGTGCATCTCCTTCCTCAATGCCGCTAGTAAATTCATGGCATTTTATGCTTGAAACCAAACCAATAACGGGTCAGTCCGGACAAAGGCTTGCCCTGGTAAGCCTGGACTACTCATATGGCAAGCTGGGCATGTGACATGGCTTGCCACTGCAAGCGTTCACGCTTGTGCTTGCATTGGTATTGGAGGCAATCACACGTTATGTCTATGAAGTCACCCGTTGTTGTTGATCACATGTGCCCCTGCACGGCTTTGTTGCCCACGTGTGATCAAGAACACCTGCCTATGCATTTGTGAGCATTGCAGTGTCCAAAAAATGCTGCAGAATTCAAAGAGCTTTTGATCCTTGTGCCCATTACACAAATGCAGTGACATGCACATGCGGGGAAGACTCTTGACGTGTTTGACACATGACTGAATGACATGCAAGGAGTGCCTTGGATCATGGTGAAAACAGATGGATGAGCGTGGGGCTGGCACACACGCACGAATGCCAGCCTGTTCACATCCTGGCAGACATGCAGAAACCCCAGCTGCAGCCTGATTACATTCAATACATGGTTGCACCAATCAGCACCAGATGCAGAACAGGGAGCTATAGGTTGCTGTTCAGTGTCTGCTTCTGACAGCTGCAACCGGTAGGCGCAATCAGTCTGTTGCTGATACAGCCTCTGAGGCTAGGCGAGCATGCCACACATCGGCTATTTCACAGTCTGGCACTATGATCACACGATGCGCATGCTCTGGGTGATGATCAAGTCTGCCCCTGGCAGCGCCCAGGCTGCCAGTGCATTAGTTTGAGCAGGAATGCACGCAGATCGTGCGTCTATGTTCTGGTTTACTGTCGACGCCCTGTCAGACATGCAACATCTTGGCTTACCTTTCAAGAAGGTGTAGAAGGGGAAGCAGCAGTCAGGCAGCCAACCTCCTTGCAGGCCGTATATTGGGCTCCCCTGGGTCACCCCTGTCTTACCCTGGCACCACCCCCTTGGGGTAACTATCACAATTGCAAGGTATTTGGCCCCCCCAGGCCCAACCAATACACACCCTGCAGCAGCAAACACTGATGGCACCATTTGCGCAAGACCTTGAATGTGGGCACACCAACTCATGAGATCAGAGCCTCAGGCTGGCCGCTTCTTTGCTGCAGAGCCAGCATACTTGCCTGAGCCTTAGCTTCAGCAATAAGTTAAGCTAACTGCAGAAGAGTGTCACAGAGTTGATGAAATGCCTTCACCTTTGCAGCTGCACACTTGCTAGTCTCAAGGGACAACACACCTGCTGTGCAGAGAGCTCTAGAGCCAAGCTGTCATTTCCATAACTGGTAGAAAAGAAAAGAAAAGACTACACCTTTCGGCGTCAATTTAATGAGAAGCCAAGTATTATACTGGGCTGCCCAGGCTAACTGGTAAGTCTATAGGAGCTGATGATGCGCCATTAAGTCTCAGATACTAATGCCATTATGTACATACAGAGTCACAGAGTGTCAGCCAGCATGTCCTAACTGCTGCGGCAGCTGCAGAGGCCAGCCAGTCACGGATCCAGAATTTTATCAGTCCATACTGGTGTTACAGCAAGATTGATCGGGCGGTGATGCAGCAGGACCCTATGGTCTTGAGCAAGACATCTGAAACACTTCACTACGCAGCCTGCTTTAAATGTGCAAGAAGCTGCAGCCAATGGCTTTCCTGCACCGCTAAGCTTTTGATCCATAAAAAATAATAAAAAGGATCCTTGCGCTGACTTACATCAGTCTGTGCCCTAGTCTGTGCCCTGTGAAAACGGAAAATTGTAAATACACAACACAAGTTTTGCTTGCAATGTCAAGCAATGCACCAACCAAATCGCTGTAGAGCCAGCTGGCTGCTTCATGGCATGACTCAAGGCATGAATCCTGGCATTACTCATAGCTTGACTCATGGCATGACTCATGGCATACATATTTCTGCTGAAGGCTAATACATCAGGAAATATCACAACACCTATCACTCCAAAAGACAAGCTAAGGTTCTCTTCCTGTACTCTCAGCTGCAGGGAGAGCCTTGATTTGTCACTCTCAGCATTCCAGCACTGCAGAACAAATCTAAGCTGCAGCTGCAGTCAGTACTCAACTACAAATCTGCACGTAGTACTAGTCTGCTTTGTTGAGATCACAGACCTGCAGGCTTTTGCCTAGGCTTCTCTTCTTGCATGTCATGCTGGTCATTGACCAGCAGCCGCAGCTTTGATAAGCACCACAAAAGCCGACAAGCGACTTCAGAATGGCTTCTCATCTAGGTGGTGGTGTGACGTTAAACATCAGGCATGAATGTGACATCATTCAGTCTGCAAAAGCCTGCAAAAAGCAGGGCTGGGAGTGTTTTGGCTGCCATTGGTAAGGGCAACACAGAGGTTGTGGACGCTACCCCTGCAGCACCAGAGCAAGCAGCAGCAGCAGCAGCAGCAGCAGCAGCAGCAGCAGCAGCAGCAGCAGCAGCAGCAACAACAGCAACAGCGGCAGCATCATCATAGCTAGCTGCCAAACTCACGCCAGTGGAGTTTGGCTCCTCAGAGGCGCATGCTAAGCCGGTCTCAAATGTTGAAGAAGCAGCGAACATGCCCACACTCTAGGTTTGTCATGACAGGCCTTGTGTGTGCATGCTGACAGCTTCTTCAATAGCCCTTTTGCCAAATACTGGGCAGCTGCCGGGCAGCAGAGCCACCACGTGTGCTGTCAGGACTGTCAGCACTCTGTCAGGACAGCACCTGCTGTGGAAGCTAAGGTCGCAACAACCTCAAATAGACATAAGAATTGTCAACGCTGTCATTAAAGATTTTCCAAGTTATTCTTCAGACAAAAGGTTTGGCTCAAGTGTTGAGTTGCTCGAGAAATCAGATATTGCCAAATATGTTGAAATACACAAAAATTTCGGGGGATTATTGCTTTGCACTTTGCGATGGGTATGATGAGTGTTTTGTACATTGGACAACGCATCATGAACTTCTGCACACTTTCATGTGTCAAGATCACATGTATGATGTGAGGCCCCCTGCACCTCTTTGTGATGCACACGGTCAGTCTGCAGGAGCTGATCTTGCATCATCAGCACTGACATGCTGTGCTGCGAGCTGTCTCAGAGCAGCATGTCACATCTGCTGCAGCAGCTGTAAAATTTGTCCAGTCACAACCACTGGGTCAAACACTTGGGAGACATGTTTGACCCAATGGTGTTGCTGGGCACTGCCAAGTCTGCGCCACAGGCATGCTTTGCATGCATGCATGTCCAGCAAAGGCGGCGTAATATCCAGCAAGCAGTGTCCCTGCAGGAGAGCATTATGTCAGACAAAAGTCACAAAACAGCAATGAACAGTCTTGACATGTCATCCTATGCGTACTGATCCGATCAGGATGCAGACATGACTTGACCATGATCTTGCACATTGCCTGATCTCAGCACAGATTGTGCAGGCTCTGACATCTCTGTGCTGCTGATATGATTACCAGCTGGTCATGTGATGTGATGCATGATGACCATCTAGATGAGCAGCTTGTCGAAATGGCTTGTGACTGCCTTGCAATACCCATGCAAGTTGCTGTGTGCAGCATATTTATATCACCTTGCCGCCATTATGCCCTTGATCCAGCCAAGTAGTTGCGCTGGAATGCTGCCATTACCAGATCTGTAAAGACACAAGTCAGGTTTGTAGAGGTGTATTGGCAGCTGGGCTAAAGGCCCACTGCAGCCAGGGCTTCTGCTTGGAGTCAGCCTGCGCGCATTGTTACCGCTGCACAAGCAATCACACGCAAAAAAGCGCTGACATCAGTGTGTGCAGTCATGTGGTCACACATCAGCTGTGTTTGCAACAACACATATGAAATCATATGTATTGTTGCAAGCACAGTTAATGTGCGACAACTGACCAACCTTCTCACGTGAATGTAGCGAACGTCTAGTGTGCATGTGCTTCTTGACAGCAGAGTATACACCATGCTGACAGGCAAACAAAGCAGGCAGGCACACAGCAGAAGCAGTAACAGCCTTGTCTTGACGGCAGAGGGGACTGATTGAGAAATAGGCGCACAAGGACTCGCCCATGAAGCCTCTGGTTTATACATCTCCATCTGCCAAACAGGTGAAGAAACGCAATTTTGTTACATCCAGCTGAAAAGATGGAGCTGACTTGAAGCTTGTGGCTCTGTGCATCAGCAAAAGCTTCTGCTGATGCGCCGAGATACAAGCTTCAAGCAAGCTCTCAAGGGCTGAACTGAACACAAGGTTGCTTTATTATGTAGGACCAATTGTAATCAAAGGATCTCAGGATTTGTCTTCGTCACATTGATTGATGAAACAAATGAACACACGTGTAAGCTCACCACGAAAAAAAACTCGTGCAGCTGTTGCTCTCAGACAGCATAGCTGATGACTAGCTGTCATGTTCATCCAATGCTAAGAATGGCAACTCTGCCTTGACTAAGCGCAATTGCGCAAGAACAGGTTCATGGTTTGCGGAACATGCCAAGCAAAGTGATCAACGCATCACACTTGTGATGTAGCATATCTGTGACGGCATTCTGGACATACATGATCATGATATAATACTGTGTCATGCAACAATCAAGCTGCTGCTGAATGTCACCTCAAGTTCCCTTGGCTTATAACCTGCTTGATCCTGCCTTGGCAGGCCATACTGATAACCCATGCATAAATTGCCCAAGAACAACACATATGCAGTCAGCTGCAGCTCACGTCCATTGTAGTGTTCAGCTGTACTCCACAGGGATAGCCGTTTCAGATAAACACAAGTTGATTGTTCACAGGTCACAGCAGGGACTGAATCAGCGATCCAGGAATCTGGAATAACAACTGGCCCGCTGGCATGCACGTCAGACAGACTCAATGCATGCCAGCAGTGCTGAAATCTGTCGTCTTGCGGTGTAGGACACAGTGTGACATGATCAGGATGTTACAGTTGTCCTTGATGTGGCAGCTTGTGGCATGACACTGCCACACTGCTTCTAGTCATTGCAGCCTTGAGGCAGCACAGTGGCTATAGAGTCATGTGGGAGTGGCGTACCACATGCAGGTACGTACAGAAAGAGTCTACCTAGGCTAGCAGGATGCCAAGCGTAGAACAGGCCGCAAAGTGCCTGTAGTAGTTGGCCAAAAGCGCTCTCAGATACAGCTGGAGTCAATCAAATGAAGCACTTGCGGGCTCACTGTCTTAGTTTGAAGTAGTTTGACCGGCTCAGTATTGCAGTAGCATATATAGGGCTGAGAGTTGTCTTTCATTTTGTTTGATTGGCCATGCCTTGAAACTATGACAAGAAGATGACATGCTGGGTCGAAGCACGCATGGCATTTTTAATCAAAGCATGCGTACAGCAACAAAGCAAGACATCACTTGACATGTCTTGAGATATAGTCAAGGAAGTCAGGGGCCATGTGACTTTTGCAAAGACAGCTTGCATTTGCCAGCTGATAGCTGTCCGCCATACTGAGGGTGAAAGCCTGGTAGCTCCTACTGCAATCACCTATTGCTCACAAACCCACGTGTGGCAAAGTGTCTCAGTAGCTGAACACAATGTGCCTGCTGCAGGTATTGTATTGTAAATGCAAGCATGCAGGGAATGACTGGTTAGTGACAGCAGCTGCTTGGCTGCTGTGTAGCAAATCCCTCGACAATTGCAAACACAGCTCATGCCAATAGTTGATGTGGCCTTTGAGCTTGTCAGCTAGACTGCCACAGCAGACTTCAGGGTCTTACTTTGGATTCCATGCAACCAGCACTTAAATTCATGATGCTGCAGCTAATCATCATGTGCACCCAATGTGGCATACCACTCCAGATGGATGCTGAACCACTGCAGCCAACTTTGTTGGCAACACATTGGCTATAGCATTTTTCAAGAGTGGCGCGCCAGCATGCAAGGATAGCGCAGCAGCATCATGGAGAGGCAGCCTGTACGATGCTTCTTGTATCGGGTAACTATTTGTGTCATAAGCAATCTTTGGACATAGCTTGGTCTTGGTGACATGTCAAGTAACCGGTGCTTGACATGAATTAAGTAGTTGACCTAAAGTGTAAGCAAAATTGACAAAATTGACCACCAACATCGTTTGACCAGCTGGCTGGCTCATGTCTGTCAAGCTGACATTGAAGCTTGACTCACATTGTAGTTGTAGATACATGCTTCATGAGCTATCTGATTGCCGTGCTTTAATGTCCATTTTTGCTGTCAAGCTTCAGGATTGTAAGCACAGAGTGATGCAACAGTCATGATTTGTCTCATCGTGATGCAGTCAGATATTGTTGGCTGGGTATTGGTGCCGAATCTTAGTTAGCTCATCACACTAATCGTGCTGACTTGGAAGTGTGTTGTCTGACACAGACCCAGACTATTGACTAAATCATGACAGCACAAAAGTCAGCATCAGCTTCAGAAAAAACGCACAGCCAACAGAAGCAGCGTTTTCACGGTGCTGGTGAGGAGTTGCGCCATGTTGACGGGTGACTCAATCACAAGCAAGGTACGCCTGGGACCATTGTAACAGCAGCTGCAGATAGATCTGCATGGGGTCGGCACACATGCAAGATTGCCAGCCTGGCTATGCCCAACACATGTAAGCATGCTAGTTACAATCTATATGTCTCTATTCAGTATCATCTTCTGATAGCAGCCTGTTAGTAAAGGGCAGGCTTGGATACATTCAAGTTTGAGCTTATGCGTAAGCCGGGTGCCAGACATTTGTAGCAATTGTTTGCTAGCTCTTGTCTAGCCCTGGTGACCTGGTGCATGTTCATTTAGAAGTCTGCTCACAGTGGCGCCCAAATTGCAATTGAGCTAGCTAATGATAGATGCAGTGAGCGTGTCTTGTGACTGTATGTTGTGTGACAGTCACTGCTCCGCCAGACATGCAGCTGTAGCCATATGGCTCACCAGTCAAGGCGCACAAGGTTGGACTGTCAGCCAGCCAGCTTCCTTGCATGCCAGATATTGTGGCCCTCAGAGCCTGTCCTGTCTGACCCCTTGCCCCTGTAGCCTTCTCACCCACATGGTTTCAACCCCCTGCCTCATGTAACACACACACCCTGCATCAACAAGCAGTATGAAGTTGTTTCAGCAAGACCTTACACGAGGGGACAATGAATGCTTGAGAGAAACCGCATGATGACAGACATGGATGTCTATGCCTGGCAGCATTGCTTGCAAACACTTGCAAACGCTTGCAGGTTGTGCGAAGACAGCCAGCACTCTGAAGCACAGTGCATTGCTTGCACATGCAGGCAGATTTTGAGAGTTGCACTCACTAGAGGCAATCAATATGATGTAAAAACTGCAAGCCAGATGACCACTCAAAAGAGACCTGTGAGCAATATCAGGAAACGCAAGAGCAAAAACATCTAGAGACGTCTAGAGATGTGTTTGCTGTTGCATTACTTGATATTGCACATAGGTCTCTCTTAAGTGGTCATTTAGCGGTGTCTGATGGCTAGAAGAAACTACCTTTGGTTGCTGCCACAAAGCCTTTGCATATTGTATCGCTCTGCTCCCTGTTGATCAATAGCAATGGGTGTTGCCAGACTTTGACTAGAGGCCCTCAGCAGGAAAGAGCTTTCTCACTTGGACCCAGCGCTTGCAAGAGTAAGATACATCTGCAGAAGCAGAAACCTTCTGATCACTTCATGATACATTGCAAGCCCAACAGTTGTGCAGTTCTTCAAGGAAACACGCTGCTTGTTGCAAGCAATGCTTACTTGCAATCCTGAGCTTCACCCTGGGAAAATTGGTGGGGCAATGATAATGACTACAGATCTATCCAGGACAGGCAGGTGACTTGCATCTAATGCAGTCCAGATTGAGCAAAGCAGCAGAAGCACTTATAAAGTAGCATGAAGTCAACCACTAGTCTAGGTGGCTGCACAAAGAGCAAGGACGACTTGCCTATGAGGTTGCCATCCTTGCAAAACTAGTCCGAAACCAGATGAGCACGCTGGATGCTGAAAGATGGATCCACCTTGAAACCCGCATCTCAGTGCTTCAGGCCAACAAGTTGTCAAAGCAAGATTGTCCCTGTGGACTGAAATTTGAGACAAGGATCTGAAAGGCTGACGGCCACCACACTTGCTGCGTGAACAAGCACGAGCGCCCAGGTACCTCAGTAGAAAAAAATCCACCCAGCTCTTTGCTTTAATCAGTGCATTACACATGGGCCATTACACTTGTCATCATGCCCAGTGCAATCAATGCAACCTGCTTTTGACACAATGCAGATCCTGTCTTAAAAGTTCATTCATTCAAGGAAAACTGACCTGGAGTGCAGCAAGCATGTTGTAGCGTGCATGCCTGCATAGCAGCTAGACTGTTGCAAGCTTTACATCCTTTGCAATTTGTTTGGAAATCAGATGACCTTGTCCTAGCATGATAGACTGCAGTGTATGCATGGATGGCCACAACAGGAGCCACACACCGTTGGTGAGCAACAATGTACATCAGTTTTGTGTTCTTCTCCCTTGCACTTGTGTGTACAGTCAGCCGCAAGCAGAATCTAGACCAAAATGATTTGCCATGTTGTTGAGCATCATATTGGTGCTGTATCACTGCGCTTCGATAATATATGTCAAGTCTGCTGCTGACCATCACCATGCCACTTCACATTCCTGAGCCACATTAAACGCCGCCAAGCTGAAGCACCAACTGACACAGTGCTTCTGCTCTAATCATGAGCAGGTGACCGGCGCTTGTTGGAAGCATGACAGAATCTGCTTTTGAAACCATTTGAGCATTCTGACATTAGCCTTGTGTGTCATAACATAAGCCCCATGTCCACCAAAACATTGTCACCCCATTAGCATAGCTCTGTAGGCTTGGGACTTGATCAGGCGCTGTGTCAATGCCGCTGGTTGGGAGGGGGGGAACGGGGCCTGAGGGTCTCGATCTCCTCTGTACTGCCTGTGAGGTGGGGCGCCCCAGGGGGAGGCTTCACCCCACTGCTCACATAAACGCTACCGTCCGG
>JAABUV010004624.1_pt1 | contig 16302 bp, 18 predicted proteins | sample 5559971 | NCBI WGS metagenome assembly JAABUV01 (sample SAMN10711881, study PRJNA513362) | rock metagenome | isolation source: Antarctica rocks | place: Antarctica: Victoria Land, Knobhead nord | collected 2015-12-19
CGGGCGGCGCGGGCGGCTGGTTCCTCACCTCCGGCGGCGCCAGCCCCTCGGGCAGCGGCAAGGTCGACCCGGCGCACTCGGGCGCCGGGCAGTTTACCGCGAGCGGCGGCAACGGCCCGGGCGCGCATGCGCTCGTGTCGCCGCCGCACCTGGTGGCGCCGGGCGAGGCGCTCTCATTCGACTTCTTCTCCAGCAACTCGGCCGCCTTCGGCATTCTGGACACGATGGACGTCAACAGCGCGGGCAACCAGCAGGCGCGGCGCCGCCGCGGCGCCCCGCTGCACCTGCCGCGCCGGGCCCGCAAACCCTAATATTACCCTGCCAACGCGGCGCGTGCCGCTGAGAGCCCCGCGCGGCGCAGGCTCGTGCGGACCTGTACAACGCGTCCGCGTCCACCGCCGCCGGCCTCGCCGCCTTTCTGTTCCTGAACTCGTCCGCGACGGCGGGCCCCTTCCTGGGCAGCGTGCTCTCCGCGGCGCAGGTCCAGGCGAACAACGACGCCGGCTGGCTGACGGCCACCGCGCCGCTCGCGCCCTACGTCGGCGCCAGCGTGTACGTCGTCTTCCGCGAGACCGACTCGGTTCTCAACTTCGACTTTGGTGCGCCGCGCAGCCCGCCTGCGGCGCTCAGCGCCGGCTCGCCTGGCGCGCGCGCGGGCGCCGTCGCGGTTGCGGGCGGTGCGCACGCGGAGCCGGGCGCCCGGTGAGCGGCGCCGCGCGCGCGCAGGGGTCGACAACGTGCGGATCGCATGCTGAGAGCGCGTGCTTCGCCCGGGCGAGCTCCCCGTCTCTGCTGAGCTGGGGCACGCATGTGAAGGCCAGCAGCGACGGCCAGCAGCGCCCCTTCCCCACTCATGTCGAGGGCATCCTGAGCTGCGCAGCCCGGGCATGCGGCCCTGGGCTATCACGCGCAGCTCGTCTGCGGCACTGTCATGCTGCATTGCCACCCAGGCGCGTAGCTCCGCATGGCAGCTTCCGTTTCTCACACTCGGCTTGTCTGTCGTCCTGGACCTTTTGAACACGCTCGTGGCTGCTCTGTGCGGCGCCATGCTGCTGCTGCTGCTGTTTCCCTCAGGGAACACAAGCCTTGTGTCAGACAGTGTGACCTGCGCGGGGCGAGCTGTCGCTGCCGACGGCGGCGGATGCATAAATTTGGCGTTCATTTGGCGTTCCTGTGAGCGGCATTAGCCTGACACCTCCGTGAAGAGCAGGCCTGCATGGTCATGCATGCAACAGGGAGCGGCAATGTTTTGGAGGAATGCACTGTGTGTTGCTGCGCGCCGAACATGTCCCCATGCATGTCCGATTTATGCTGGGCATCATGAATGCTGCCTCACACGGATGCGTTCCCAAGCTTGATGCCATGCGCTCAGATGAGCACATGGCCAGGCACATGCGAGATCAACCAGTTGTAACGCAGAGGCAAAGAGTCCTACTCCTTGCCCTCGGATGGCCATGGGGAGCGTGGAGCGAGGTCCATGCAGTGAAACATCATCGCCACCATCAGTTCTGCCCGCTCGCCACCAGTGGCCCGAAGGAGCGCAGCATGGTGGGTGCCGCCGTCCAGGGCAGCGTGAGGCTCCTGCGGTCGCCCTCGAAGTCTGCCGCTGGGCGCCCCTTCACACTGCGCGCACCGCGCTGCGCGAGGCCGGCTCGCATCCAGACCGCTGCCAGGCGGTGAGTGCGCCCAGCTCTGAGCCCTCGGACTCTGGTTGAAGCGTATGCGCTGGGTCGGCCCCGCTTGCGAAGCTCAAAGTGCCCACTGGCTGTGGCAGAGCTCTGCCATGGGACGCGAGCTCAGCGCGCTTGGCTATTAGGACAGACGAGTGCATAGCAGGGCTGCGTGCAAGCCCCTGTCGCGCGAGCAGGGCGAGCGAGGTGGATGCACCATCACCCCAAGATGTGCAGCTGGCGGCGGTGGCGGGGCTGCTGGCGCCGCTGCTCCTAGATGTGGACGGCGCGGCCGCGGCGCTGAGCGACAACCCGCTGCTCACCGGCAAGACGGTGCGCAGGCGGGCCGCGCCTATGCACAGCATATCCCAGGCCCGCCTCGACCCAGTGAGCCGAGGCTGGAACGCGCGCAGGTCTCCCTGGTGCACCCGGCGATCATGCTCTTCCTCTTCCTCGCGACGGGCTACACCGGCTGGCTGGGCCTGCAGTGGCGGTGAGCGCGCTCGGAGCAGCCCCGCCCGCGCTGTGCCTGGCCGGGCGGCAGCGCGCCCGACGCTGCGCTGCGCGCGCAGGCGCGCCCGGGAGATCCCCGCCGAGGTCAAGACGCTCAAGGCGCAGCTGCCAAAGCCCGTGGAGGGCCAGGAGGTGACCTCGCCGCTCACCGGCCAGATTGCCGCGCTCGAGCAGGCGCGCCGCCCTCCAGCTGATTGCCTGTGCGCTCGCAGGACGCCCTGGGTGCAAGCTTGTGTGCCGGCGCTGCGGCCTCCCGTGTGCACGTGTGCCTGCGGGCCGAACCCGGAAGCGCGGCGGCGGGCGCCAGGAGCGCAAGGACCTGATGAAGGACAACCCGCGCGAGAAGCACAACAACTGGGGCAGCCTGCTGCTGGGCCTGGGCGTGGCCATCGCTGTGGAGGGCCCCGTCAACACGTACCTGCGCACCGGTGCGGCGGGCGCCGTTGTGCCGGCTTCGTGCCCGGCCCGCGCTCTGGCCCCAGGGCGTCGTGGGGCGTGCTGCCGCAGCCGCGGTCCAGGAACATGCAATGTGTGTTTTGCTTGTCGCACAGTACGAAAACGTGCGCACCGCAAGTGTGGGGCTCGCCGTGTCGCAGGCACAGGAGCCGTTCCGGGCCCGGCAGCCGACGTGCAGCTGTGTGCTGACGTGGGGGCCGCGGCGCAGGCAAGCTGTTTCCGGGCCCGCACCTGTACGCGGGCGCGGCGATCGTGGTGCTGTGGGCGCTCGCGGCCTCGCTGGTGCCCTACATGCAGAAGGGCAACGACACGGCGCGCAGCGTCCACATCGCGGCCAACACGATCAACCTGGGCCTCTTCGCCTGGCAGGCGCGCCCCGCCCTGTGCGCACTGTCGGCCGGACAGCGAAGCCCGTCACGACAGCGTACGGCAGTGCTTGCGCACCCCTGCTTTGACCCTGTAACCTCTTCAGAGAGGCACGCGTGAAGATGGTGGTTTGGTCCTCCGGGGCTGCGCCATGCCCGGCCTGACAGCCGGCGCACTGTGAACGCAGCTGCCGACTGGCTTCGAGATCGTACAGAAGGTCTGGGACGGCGTGCCGTGGCCGTGATGCCCGCGCTTACTTCTGGCTGCAGCGCAGCGGTCTTCTGGGGGCGGCAGCAGGTCGCTGTGTACTCGTGACCACATTGCAAGACATGCTGAGTGCACGGGCGCTTTGCATGGCTCGCGTGGTATGGCACGGCGTGCAGGCCGTGCATGAGGTAGCGTATCAGCTCGAGGATGCTTGAAGGGCATCCACACTGTATTCAGGGTCGTCTGTGAAGGGGTGCTAGCATGTCTCTTCCACAGTTGCGGCTCTCAGCTCGTTGCCCCACTGAAGCTGACCGTCTGCAGCGCTTGGCAGTGCTCTGGCAGACCAGCCAGGTCTGAGGTATGACACTGCTCGTGCAAGATCCTGTGGCAGCCCACACACTTGGCTGGGCTGGGGGCGGGCTGCGCCAGAGTGCAGGCCGTCAGGCAGCCAGCGACCTGAGGTACTCGGCAGCCACAGCGCGCCCCCTCGCCGCCACTCCAAGCTTGACCTCGCTGGTCGTGCACAGGTGCTCCAGGAAGGACGCAAGGAAGTCGGTCAGCAGCGCCTCCTCAAAGCGCTGGCAGTGCTGCGCGCGGCCACGGCCGTGCGTGACTCGGCCGTGCGTGACTCGGCCGTCCGGGCACATGCACAGCAGCACACGGGGGCCACACCTGCGCGGTGATCAAGAAGCTGACGTCGTAGCCGGCGACTGGCGTGCGGCGCAGGATATAAAAGTCGTCGGCGCGCTGCATCAGGAGCGTCATCTGTTTGCCGACCAGCCACTCCTCCAGCAGGTCCTTCTGGCGCACCTGCCGCCCCGCCGCAGGAGCTGGGCGCCCCGCCTTTGCACAGGCCAGGGGCGGGGCGAGCGGCTGAGCGCGCGCCGCGCCTTGAGACTGATGCGCACAGAGTTTATGGAGCGCTCGACCAGGAAACGCTCGTGCGCATTGCGGCAGACCATCACGGGGGCCAGCAGCAGCTCGGGCGAGTCCTGGACCTCCACCTCGGGCTTGCTGTAGCGCTCCACCACCTGCGCGCGGAGGGGCATGTCAGTGCAGTGCTCGCGTAGATGTATATAGCAACATTGATTCTGACGCCTGCGGGTGTGAACCCGCGCCTGGCAGGGCGTGTCGTACAGAGTGAGCGCTTCGGCGAGCGTGCTGCGGAAGCGGTCTATGTAGGAGGCGCCCATGCAGGGGCAGGGGTCGTGAGCGCCTGCGGCAGGTCACGTGCGGGCTGCCCAGGCGCGAGGGCGGCAGCTGAGGCCGTCACAGCCTGGCACTCGACCTCTGCTCACTAAACGACTCACAAAGCGAGGTCTATAGCACAAAACATGAGTGACAGGAAGAAGAACTTTGAAGGGGGTGCATGCCCATGGTGATCAGACGGCCGAGAGTGCTGGCCCAGAACTCCAGAGTGCACGCGTTCTCCGCCGGCCACCTCAGCACAGAGCGCGGGGCCATGCAAGTGCTGCAGGCGGTGCTGTGCACGCTGCTGCTCGCCCTGTGCGCCAGCCTCGCCGTCGGGCTGCAGGCGGGCACGCACTCGGCGTCCTCCAAGGTGGTCGTCTTGACAGATGAGGACTTTGATGAGAGGACATCCAGCAGCGGCGACTGGCTGATCAACATCTATGCGCCCTGGTGAGCCCCTTCGGGTGAGCACCAGCCCAGCTGCCGGGCTCGGCGGCCTCACGCCTCGGCCCGGCCGCAGGTGCAAGCACTGCCAGCAGCTCGAGCCCGTGTGGCGCGGCGTGGCGGAGCGCCTAGCAGGGCGCATACACGTCGCAAAGGTGCGCCCCGCCGCCGGGCGCTGCGCTGGTGCGTGGCGGTCCGCGCCTGTGCGAGCCGCCCGGGCGCCCGCCCAGTTGGCGCTTGCTTACCCGTCCCGGAGCTCAAGCGCCAGGAGGCCTAGTTAATTGAGTTACAGCCGTGCCTCAGGCATGCTTGCCTGTTGACGGGCGCAGCCGTATAGTAGGAGGAAGCGCGACGCAGGTGGACGGGGAGAGCAACCGGGTGCTCGTGAAGCGCTTCCTGGTGGAGGCGTACCCGTCGATCTACCTCGTCAGGTCCGGCAAGGTGTACGTGTACGAGGACGGGCCCCGCAGCGAGCAGGAGGCGCGCGCACGGGCGCTCCCGCGCCCGCCTGCCGCATGCGTTGCATTGCACGGACGCCGACCCCGCGCCCGGCGGGCGCGCGCAGTTGGAGGAGTGGGCGCTCGAGGGCTACCGGGAGCTGGAGCCGCTGCCGGCGCACCGCTCACCCGTGTCGGCCGTGGGCCGGTGCCTGGGCTTTGCGATGGGGTGCGCGGCCTCGCCGCGCGGTGCGCCAGGCCTGGCGCTGCGGCGCAGCACTGCGCAGCGACGGCGCCAGGCCCGACCCTGCCGGCCGCCTCAGCGCAAGTTTGGAGCCTGGTCGGTGATAGCGCGACATGCATGCTATGCCAGCGGCCGCTGCTTGATGCACGGGTCTGGGGCGGCGCTTCCGCAGCGCCCGCTGCCCCCCGCACCAGGTCCTTTGCAGTGCAGAGCCGGCCGATGGCCGGGCGGCGCCGGCTGGGTCCGGGCTTCTCCCTGCCTGGCCCCCATCCCCGCGGCAGCGCGTCACACCTGCGTGAGCCGCGGGCCGATGTTTCTGTTGTTGCGCCAGGCTGCCGGGGCGCTTCCACCGCTTTTACGTGTGGGCAAACCGGGAGAAGGGCGTGTCGGAGCTGAGCCTGCTGCTCGCGCTGCTGGCCGTCCCCATCGCGCTCGGCGTGCTGGGCATCTGCGCGCTGGACATGTACTACACGCGCCCGGGCCTGCTCGCGCCCGGGCAGCACCGGCACGCCGACTGAGGTCGGTATCGCCGCGCCCGGCGCAGCGCACCGCGCCTGGAGGTTGAGGTCGCCGCGCCTCAGCTGGTCAGTTGTGCGGAGACGAGGCCAGCACCCTGCCGCAGCGGCCTGGCGCCCGGCGTGACGGGGGTGGCCGGGTGCTTGCTGTGCAGCCGGGCCCCATGTTTGACGTGTGTGGCATCGGCCAGCTTCCACGCTGAGTCCTCCCTGCTGCTGCCAGGCGGGCGTCAGGCGGAGGGCGCCTCAGGGTGCTCAGCAGTCGCATGGGGGTATGGACTGGTCTGGGCACATGAGTTTGACGGGAATAGCTACAATTGGTTTCCAGCCCACCCACCTCGTGCTGTGCTGTCAAGTCGTCGTGCGGCAGCACAGCCCTGCACGTGAAACAGGTTTGAGGCCTGATCTGTGCATGCTGCAAACATCACGCAGCTGCAACACGCCATACATGTGTCTGGCTGCTGCTTCATGCGCAGGACACAACAGAGCTCATGAACAGCTGGTGTGGTGGTGGTGCCCAACAGCAGGCAACGCGCGCCAGGGCACCCGCGGCGCGGCACCAGGCACGCGTGCCAGGCCCGGCCGTCGGCCGCAGCCCGCGCAGGCGCCGGCGCGTCAGAGCCGGCGCAGCCGCAGCACCCGCACGTCGCCGGCGGTGTACGCGGGGTCCAGGTCCGCGGCCGGCACATCTGCGACGGCAAACATGCCCGCGCACGCCGCCAGAAATGCGGGCTCGGCCTGCCGGTTGCGCCCATGCGCGAGCAGGACCTCGCTGGCCGGGCCCGCCGCCGCCGCGAGCGTCCTGACAAGAGCCGGCGCGGCCGCCTCGATGTACATAACGTCTGCGCGGCCGGGGGCGCGGTCGCGCGTCAGCAGGCGGGGGAGGTCGTCGCGGGCTGCTGGCGGCGTGCCAGAGGGCCGGGCCCACAGTCCGCAGCATGCGGGACCCTGCAGGCGGCAGGGCTGGCGGCAGGATGGGATGTCGAGCGCGCTGGAGAGGCACTGGCGGCCGCAGTTTACACCTCGGGCCGGCTGCACTGTCCCGTTTGCGCATCTGCAATCATGCAGCATGCAACATGGCAGACAACACTGCAGTGCCGGGCCTGTCACGGCATGTCCTTGTCTGCAGGTGTCAGTATCGGGCCAGTCCGATGGCGGCATGCATTCGCATGAACACATTGCTCCCTTCGGGCGCCGACTGTCTTCACTCAGTCCAGATGCACAAGCACTCTGACGCCACACCGGGACCTGGTGTGGCGCACAGCGCACGCTCGGGCAGAGCCAGGCTGGGGAGCCTATCAACAGCGGCGGCCTCGGGGCTCGCGCACCGCAGGCGACCACGACATCAAAGGGCGGGCGCAGGGCGGCGGTGCTGGTGCCCCAGGAGTGCTCCACGACATCCGCCGCCAGCCCTGACCAGCAGCACGGCGCTGTCAAATGCAGTGCGGCCAGGACGGCTGGGAGCGTGACGCACTGCAGCTGAGGGGCCGTGCCGTTGCGCTCATAGTTGCTCCTCAAGAGAGGCAAGTTGGCGGCGAGGTCCGTCGCGGTCACCTGGCAGCTGAGAGCGGCGAGGACAAGGCCTGCGCGCGCGCCGGCACACACAGGGATGCCCTGTAACACAGCGGCCAGGACAAGCGGTGTCAGAGGGCGCAAGGGGCGCAGAGAAAACACCGAGACGATAATACAGTCTGGCGCAGGCACGAGCACGAGCCGCGTGTGCCTCCGGCACGCACCACGCACTCTGTAAAGCAGGGAGGGTGACAGAGCGGCGTCCGCACCTATCAGCCCGCAGCCCGCGCTGAGGTCCAGCGCGCGCTGGCCGACGTAGCGCTCGCTCCAGCGCTCAAAGTACTTTGCCAGCACGATGCTCGAGTCCCAGACGGTGGACGCAAAGCCCTCTGCCCGGAAGCTCGCCTGTCCGACGGTTAACCGCTTGCCGCCCACGGCGTGCACGTATGGGCGGTGGAAGCGTACTCTGCGCGGGCACGCCTGCAGCTGAGTCCGCACACGCTTGAGGCCTGCGCGGCAGCTGATAACACGCTCAATGCTCGGCGTATGCACAAACGTGCCCCGCTCCGACCCGCCTCTTGTTTGCACTGCACCCACCGGGCCGCGCCTGTCTGGACGGTGCTCGCGCTTCCACGCCCAGGCCCGCAGGAAGGCCTTGGTGTCGCCGGCGTCTGCGGGCTCCAGCGCTGCGTTCAACCGCGCGGTGCAGGGGCTCTGTCTTTTGTTTTGCCGAAATGAGTGAGGATGGCTCTTTTTAAAAGATAGAGCTTGAGTCTGCCTCCGATGGAGGGCCCTCCATTGCCCAGTGGTGTTACGCACCATAGGCATAATGAGCACCTCTTTTTTCCATGCAGAGCCAGACCAGCCCCCTCCCAGTCGCGCGTCACAGCTCATGTTACAGCGGTGCATCCTATCCTGCGTCGCTTGCACCGCTCGCAGGACACAGGAAGACACTCTTTATACGCTGACAGCAGCCACCGGCAGCGCCTGCTAAAAGTACAAGGGCCACGCCGCCCAGGACACGCGGCCGCACGCCTTGCGGCGCAGCCCTGCATCTCTCCGCACCAGACACCTAGCCCTGTTCGTATGCACTGGGATCCCTCAGGCCGTCTATCGCACCGCGCGCTTATTTCCGCACCCGGGCTTGTTCGCAGCATCAAAGACACCTGCGGCCTCACGACAGTGGCACGCACGCCCGACAATACATAAAACAGCCTCGCTATGTCCTCGACCTCGCTCATTCGGTCTCATGCGTGTAAACTCGAAAACCATGCGTCAGCCTCACGACATGCTGTGCGTCCCTGTCAACTCGCCACACCAGGCACCATACTGATTCCTGCCAGAACACCTGAAAAGGGGGCCCTCCTATGGTGAGCATGCGCCCTGTTTACCTCGCCAACTCGCCGGCCGCCAGTCTGTCGTCCGCCGCACGCCGACCGCCCACGTCTCTAGCTCCTCACACGCGCCGTCGGCCGACCGCCCATGTCATGCGGCTCCTCTCACGCGCTGCACTGGCGGCACGGGCGCGCGCGCGCGGCCGCGCGCGGCCGCAGCGCCACCGCCATCGGCGCCGCGCTCAGCTCCACCTCGGCGATCGGCAGCGCGGGCGCGCTCGCAGCCGCCCGCCGCGCCACGCGCGTGCTCACGCGCGCGCGGCCCGCCGGCGCGACGCGCTGCGCGGCCGCCTGCAGCAGCTTCTGCGCGCTCCCACAGCCACCGCGTCACGCGCAGCGATCGCCCTGGCACGCCTCCACACAGGACGCAGGGCGGCTTGCCGTCCACACAGCTGCAGCGCCGGCGGGCCAATACCCGTTACGGACAAGAGTGCAAAAGGAGAGAGGCAGGCAGAGGCGCCCAGGGTTGGCGGGTGGCGCGCCTCGGCCTGCCGGCGCTTGATCGCGCCGCGCAACGCCTCGAAGAAGCAGAAGAAGACGGCCGAGTTGATGCCGTTGCTGAGCGCGCGCGGGCCGACGCCGCTGCGCGCGGCCAGCCCCCCCGACCTCGGCCGCTGCTCAGGACCCACACCGGCTCACGCAACACGCCCACAAGCGTCTGTGGTGTTCTGTCAGGGCGGCAGCGGCAGGACGCTGGTACTCGGGCGCGCCGGCGGGGCCGCGCACCGGAAGAACTGGGCGCCCGAGCCCTCGGCCGCGATCGAGCGCGCGGCGCCCAGCATGGTCGGCCGGCTGGCCGCAGAGCACATCATGTTGGTCTTGATGACGTCCAGCGGCGTGGTCGCAGCCGCGGCAAACGCGCCCGCCACGGCGCCCATGGCAAAGTCCTCCTGTGCGCGCGGCGCCGTTGTGAGCGCCGCCGAGCGGCCGCCGCCGGGCCCACAGAGTCCCTGCGCCAAGCGCCCGCCGCACAGCCGGCCACCACCGGCAACGTCGGCAGATAGCTGCTGCTGCTGCGCGACCCGACACCAACCCAGCGCTGCAGCAGTACGCCGCGGCAAGGCAGCCACAACCGGTGTGCAGCTCTCCCTCCCGCTGCACCGCAGCCGCAACGCTAATCGCACCGCAAGCCCACCTCACTTTAGTTGTACGCTTTTCAGGGATGGCCATAGGAAAACAGCCTCCTGCATTGTGTTGATCGGGTGCCCACCTGCACGTTGGCAGGGCGCCCGTGGGTGAGGCGGCGGTGCAGGCCGCGCATGGACTCATACGCGGCAAACTTGAACGCCATGTCCGGCACATCCTCCAGCAGCGTCGGCCAGTACCCCGTGAACATCCCGCGCACGCCTGGCCCGCGCGCGCCCATCACCTTGAGTCGCGCCGCTCGTTGATGCCAGCGCCTAAGCAGCCTGTGCGAACAGGTGGCCAATGCCTCGCCGCGCGCTCACAGCAGCGTGTCAGCTCGCGTGCGCGCTTATACGTAGTGCGCGCAGCGGGCGAGGGGTGCAGCGCGCGGGCGCGCGCCTGCGGCGCGCACGATGGACGACGCGGCGTTGACCACGTTGGGGTACACGCCGGCCTGCACGCTGCGGATGCAGACCGCCAGCGGCACCTTGACCACCGAGCCGCCGGCCGCCGCGGCCGCGCCCGCGACAAACGCGACGCTGCTGGCGGCCATGTCGGTGTGGCGCGCCAGCAGGTTGCACGCGGCGCCGTAGAACGCAAAGTAGGTGCCGATGTAGATGCCGGCGCCGCTCGCCGCGCCGCCCACGCCGCGGTACAGGCTCGCAATGCCCGGCAGCATCGACTTCACCGCCTTGCCCGCGCTCGCGCCTGCGCCGCGCGGCGCCTGTTACATACTGGCGAGGCGTGCACGCTCCGCTCGCAGCGCTGCTTCAAGCGCGCTGGCTGGTTGCGGTGCAGACGCCCGCATGCGCTTCGGGTGCCCCGCGCCTTGAACAGGGCAACGGATGCGCAACAGCACCCTCTGCACCTGCAGAAGTGTCACCAAGGCCAGGGAGCCCCCCTGCTGGCACGCCGGCTACCCCCCTGGGGGGGGGGGGGGGGGGGGGCCGTGCCTGCAGGGGGGACCAGGCGCGCGAATTTGCTGACGCCGCCACGCGCTTGCATGCGGACCTTGAGCGTGTCCAGCGGGTGGATGGTGCTCTGCGACGCCGCGCGCGCGACCGCGCCCGCCAGGATGTCGCTCGCCGGCTTTGTGTCCACCTGGCCCGCGCGCTGGCGGGCGCCATCAGTGAGTCGCACGCATACAAGTGTCCTGGGGCTGCGGCGGGCGGTCCATACAGCCACGCTCACGGTCTGCGCGGCTCACCAGCCACGCCCACAGAGACACTGGCGGGCGGGCGCCGCGGCAGGGCAGCCGAGGGCGGTGGCGAGGGGCGCCCACCTTGGGCTTGGGCGGCGGCGCGGAGAAGCTGCCAGAGCCCTTGGGCATGACGGTCTCGGACAGCGTGACGCTGGCGGACGCAAAGTGGCGGCTAGCGCGGCGGCGGGGCGCCTTGCGCGGCGCCCGCGCGACCTCAAATTCGCAACCCGGGCTCCACACCTCCACGGCTGCCGTCTCTGCGGCTGCTGCTCGCCCCATCTCTCAACCTGAATACTCGAACAGCCTCTCGCTCACGCCTCGCTAGTGAAAGAATGGCTCGCAGGCTCTGCTATGCTACGCTACGCTAGGCTCTCTGCTCTCCTCCCGCGCTCGCTCGCCGCCCGCTCAGGCGGCTCGGGCGGGCTCTGAAAGCGCCTGCACGCCTGTGTAGGGCGCCGGCACGCCCTTGAGCACCTGCGCGCAGCCCAGGCGCGGGCGGCTTGCTCGCTTCCAGGCGCAGGTCCGCCTAATCGCTTGCGCACGCGGCGGCGTGGCAGCGGAGGGGAGAGTGCAGGCAGGATGGCGCGCGCGGGCACGCATGGCAGTGGTAGTCCAGTGGCAGGAAACAGCCCTAGCGGGATCTGGAGGCCTGCCGGCCGTTCAAAGGCACGGCAGGGCCGCGGCCGTACCGGCAGGAAGTTGATGGACACTGGCCGCTGCTCAGACACGGGCGGAAAGAGCGTTGCTTGCTTCAGCCGTTGCAAGCTCAGGCGCTCGAGGTACTGGTGCAGGTAGCCCCCCCGCAGGTCCACGGAGCCCAGCAGAGCCTCGCTGCTGTCGGTCAGGTACGTGTGCTTCAAATTGTCCTGCGGCAGCAAACGCCGGTCTGCATGCTGCATGGCAGGCGCGTTCCGCCCGGCTAGCAACCCGGCCGGGCCGCGTGCAGCCTGATCTGGGTCGCTGAGCACTGCCCGGAACCGGGGCTTGAGCGTCATGCACCCACGGCTGAAAAGGACGAGCCAACGCGGGCCGTCTGTCCCCGGGCTGCCCGGGGCCGCTGGGCGCCCACCGTCTCGCGGGCGATGTAGTTGGCGTCCTCAGGCCGCGCCGCCGAGGTGGCGCAGCTGGTGAGCAGGCACGTCGTCCAGAAGAGCACCTGCGGCGCAGCGCGGCGCTCAGCATTGTGAGCGCGCCCCGCATGCGGCGCCCCGCCGCGCCCGCCGCGCACCTCTAGGTAGCAGATGGCGAGGATAGAGTAGTAGACCTTGCAGCTCTTGGTCTTTTTCATAGGAAGCCGCTTCGCACAGCCAACATTGAGGAGCACGGTTGGAGGCAGCCGTGCGCTCAAGGGTCTGTGGCTTGCAGGAGCGTGCTCGTGCGTCCAGCAGCACCCCTTCACCTCCGGCTCTGCACAACTCAAAGTGCTGCTCTTGCCTCGCTCAGTAGGCACTCTGCAGCTGTCTGACCAGGGTTAGTACCCTTAACAGGGCCTAGGAGCATTCGCGCGTTTCTTTTCCCCTGTGTTCGGGGCATGTGGGGCGCATAATGCATGTGGGGCGCTGGAGACCTCAGCCATGCGCATGCACACAGGCCAACAGCATCTGGTTTCGTAGAGCTCCCGTGGCAGCCTGAGCAGCCCTCAGGCTGTCAAGGTACGAGGCGCGATGGACACAGCCTGCTGCTATGGCCTTTACAACGTGCAATGCATGCACTCCCATGGTGCCAAGCAGCGGATGCCCAGCAGCGCGCCATCGCGCGCCCGCCTTCACAGCTCGTCGTGCAAGCCCTTGAAGGTCTCGCGCACGGCCGCCCTCTGCTTCTCAGACAGCTGCCGCGGGAAAGCAACGGTCACAGTGACATACAGGTCGCCATGCCGGTCCGGGTGCTCGAAGAGCGGCATGCCCTCGCCGGGCAACACCATCAGGTGCCCCGGCACGGTCACGCCCGTGGCCGCGACGCGCACGCGGTGCCCGTCCAGGTGGTCTACCTGCGCGGCGCCGGCCCCGGGGGTGACGCGCCGAGGCAGTCATCTCTCACGCTCGAACACCTGCCTGGCGCGTGCGGCGCCGTACGCTGCACACAGGCAGCGCGCGCCCGGGCGGAGCCTGGCTGTGCCATGCTCTGTTATGCAGCATGCATACGCTGCCGGGCGCGCTGCCTGTGCCTTGCAGCATTTTCATTGCATGGCACCAGACATGGCGGAAATGCATTGTTTAAAAAACAATGTGTCGCTGGCTCTTGTCCTTGCACGTATCAGAGCGCAGCGCAGACATGTACCATGCGGGCGGTTGAGAGGCCATGCTGAGGGGGCTTTTCGCGACCGGAGGGCCCCGCTGGCAGGGGCGCCGCGCGCCTCGGTGGCAAAGCCGACCAGCGCGTCGACAAGCGAGATGGTCAGGTTGTGCCGCAGGTCGGCGCCGGCGCGCTCGAAGCGCGCGTGCGGCAGCGTGCGCAGCACGAACTTGAGGTCGCCCGGCTCGCCGTCCAGCAGCGGCCCGCCCTCCTCAAAGAATACCACCTCCTGTGCGCCCCAAGAGCGACATCGACACAGAACCTTTTAGAACCATTCGAGAGCAGCGCGGCGGCCTCGCTCCTCGGGCGTGCCGTGGCGCGCGTGCCGCGGCCTGCGGCTCGGCGCCCGCCTTAATAAAGGCATCCCCGTGCGCGCCCGTGCGCTCCGCGGAGCAGGCGGCGGCGCGATGAGGAGAGTGGAAGGCCCTGGGCCCGGGGCGCGCGCCGGGGCGGCGGCGCGCCTGGCGGTCGGTCATGCCGGGCTCGACCGCGACGCTGAGCGCCTCGGTCTCGCGCGCGTACGCGACGTTGGCGCACTCCTGGCACTCCTGCTGCTGGAACTGCTGGAACATGCCGGGGCCGAGCTGGCGCGTGACGACCTTGCTGCGGCAGTTGCACTTGCGCGTGCCCTTGGCCGGCCGCGCGACCGGCTTGTCGCGCAGCACCTGCGCGCGCGCGCGCGCCCGGCGCCGTCAGCATACCGCGCGCCGCACAAGGCATGGCGCTCGACAGCGGCGCCCCCCCGCCTGAGGCGGCGCTGAGGCAAGCCGGCTGGCGCGCAGCAGACAGCCAGAGCGCCCAGCCACACCTGTTGCGCCCTCTCCAAGGCGAGCAGGTCAACGCGCCAAGACAGGCAGGGGGAGGGCGGGCGCGAGCTGCGCGCCGGGGGCGCGCCCGGATGGTGGTGCCTACGTACAGGTCGCGCAGGGTGACCTCCAGGTCCACCCTCACGTCGTGGCCCTTGGGCGTCTGCTCCTCCTCCTCGCCGCCGCCAAAGCCAAAGCCGCCGCCGAACCCGCCGCCAAAGAATCTGCGCGCGCGGCCGCCTACTAGCATGCCCGGGTGCAGAAGGCAGGGCAAGACCGAGCTTGTTAAGATGCTCTCAGCGTGGCAGGCCAGCGCATGCGCCTCCTGGATCACAGCCATGACCAGCACGCGCGTAGCAGCCTGGCATGCAGCTCGCACTCGCGCACGAGCGCGGCGGCGGGCGGCCAGGAGCGCCGCAGGCCGCGGCCGGCGGCGGGCGCACTGGGAGAAGATGTCGGCTGCGCCACCGCCGCCGCCGCCGCCGTGGGCGTCATGCTGCTTCAGGCCATCCTCGCCGTAGCGGTCGTAGATGCGCCGCTTCTCGTCGCTGGACAGGATCTCGTACGCTGCCGCAGCGCGCCGGTCGCGCTTCAGTGCAGCTTGCCTTGGCCGCTCCCGGCAGCGCGCGCACGCCAAAGCAGCTTCCCGCTATGCGCGCGGGGGAACGGGGCGCGCGCACCGTGGTTTATGTCGGCGAACTTCTTCGCAGCGTCCGCCTTCTCCTCCTCCGTGCCCTTCACCTTGTCCTGCGCGCCAGCGAGGGTTTTTGCCGCCGGCCGGCCCGCAGCGCGCCGGCGAGAGGTGCGCCATCGGCCGCGCGGCGCCGCGCTCTTGGGATCCCTGGGGGGGAACGCACCGGATGGTACTGCAGCGCCAGCTTGCGGTAGGACCGCTTTATTACCGAGTCGGCCGCGCCCTTCGGTACCTTCAGTATGTCATAGTAGTCCTTCCTGCGCGGCGCGCAGGCTTCAGCCAGGCGCTGGGCTGCGACGCGGGGCCTGCCCAGCACGTCCTCGCAGAGCCGCCTCAGGCTTGAGGGCATACTGACACCCCTATGAGCAGCTGCTAGGCGGGGCTGCCTCCAGGTCGGAGCCGTGGCAGCGACACAGCGTGCACCCAGGCCCAGATCAGGCAACGCGGGTGTGGGCTGCCTGGTCGCGGCTCGTTTGCCTGCCTCCCTCTCATCGAGCGGGCGCGGGGCGTGAGCGCACGCAAAGGCCAGCTGCAGAACGAGCGTGGCGACCACGCAGCGCGCCAGGCAGCGCCAGACCCCCATCGCTGCCGCGCCGCGCGGCGTGCGGCCAACCCGGATCCAAGGCCCCGAGCCAGCACGCGGTGATCCCTGCCGCCTGCTGCCTCAGCGCGTGCTCACGAGCGCACCCAGTCCAGCCTCAGCCCCGATCACGCGCGGTCAGGGTGATTTGCAGCGCGCGCCGACACGTAAGCGCAGAGCATGTCACTGCCAGCAGGCACAAGCGCTGGGTGGACCTGGAAGGGTGCTGACCGGCACCAGAGGTACACAAAAAATAATAATCTGGTCCTTCCTGCTGTGCTCCTGAGAGAAGAGCAGATGTGACCTCCTTAGGCACAGGCATGGAAGTAGTTTCCAGGCATGGAGTTCGAGGACACAAATCGGGATAGGCCGTAGTCTCACACACGCGAACACATCATGGACGAAACAAAGAGCGCCTGGGCCCTGCCCGACAAGTTCACTGATGACCTGGTGGACGAGCACGGAAATAAGATGTCCAAGAGGTGCGGCCAATCTGCAGCGCATGGCCTTGGGAAAATATATGTTGTCGGTCCAGGTATGCATGGGTTGCACGGTATTCGCATGGGAGCCCAATGCTTCAAAGCTACATTTGCTTGCTGCGAGCGGATGCCTGTGAGTCGCCTTCCGCTCAGCACACTACTCTTGTAACACTAAT
>JAABUV010004625.1_pt1 | contig 16301 bp, 14 predicted proteins | sample 5559971 | NCBI WGS metagenome assembly JAABUV01 (sample SAMN10711881, study PRJNA513362) | rock metagenome | isolation source: Antarctica rocks | place: Antarctica: Victoria Land, Knobhead nord | collected 2015-12-19
ACCGCTAGCCCGCAGGATAGCCTTGATGACCGCACCATCAATAGATGGGAAGGCTTCTTTCAGGGTGTTTTCCGCTTGCTGTTCGGGATTCAATGGTCGAGGTGGTTTTGGCGGAGCGACATCTTCTTCGGAGCTAGGCTGCGCTGCGGTAGTAGGCGTTGTGGAAGACACTTTGCGAGGGGACGCAGATGATGGATTTTCTTGAGGTTCATCGTCAAAATCAAGCTCACGCGCAGTTGTTGGGGATTCTGGCGGTCCTGTAGGCTTCTAGATATGGTATCAGTAAGCTCCACCTAACACCTTGCAGTCCAAACCATACAGATTTTTCGGGATCGGACATGATTCGGTGTCTGGACCAACGCTCATAAACAAGTTGGCTTGGGAATCGTATCTAGGAGGCCTGTATTTCCGTATTTCTGATACAGTGATTTGTGTATGCTAAGGTAGATTGAACTTCACACGCGGATTGCTCTACTGCGCCACAAGCGATAGGGCTGGCGATTAAGATCCCTGTCAATTCTACCTTACTACCTTAGCGAAGTCTATATAGTACTGAAGCAAGAGTGTATTCTGATCGTTGGTTGCCAAGGGTTCCACCACGTGACTCAACATCAAAACTTTTTCGACCTCGCACTATGTTTTTTCGCTGCGTTGACTCGTGCAAGTCGTTTTTTCCCGTTTAAACTGCCATCATTTCTTTTTCTTTCGCCTCAACTATCATTCTGATTTTTACGATTCATTGAAGTCGTTGTACATACATCAGATGATCGAAAATCACCTGATCGACGATTGAAATTTTCTTACCTGTTTATCTGTTTACTCGTACATATCTGCATCTGTCATTATCTTCATTGTACGCGTATATATCAATCTTTATCTCTTTTTAGGATCGTTTTTCATGTCTCAACGCATCTGTACACGCTGTGCTCATAATCATTCGCTCGATCAATTTGTTGAATCTAATTCTGCGCATGTATTAGCTCTTTGTTTATCTTGTCGTGTACATTCTGTGCAGACTTGAACTGTTATTGACTAATAATACACAGACAAAGAAACGACGACAACGATCATTACAGAATATTGATTCTAATGTTGTTCTCAATCTCACACGTCAATTAAAACGAACTCGCATCGTTTCTGCATTATTGACGCATTCTTTTTCATTGTCTCTACTACAATCTTTATCTTCTTCGTCTTCTTCATTTATTCATCTTGTTCGATCTCGTCTTTCTTTCGCTGTCTTTTCATCATTGTGTACAGCTTCTTTGTCGATCTTTATAAATTTCTTAGACTTTGTACAGTTTCTTCAACAGACAACATCTGCTTTTCGCTCGACTAATCTTTCTTGCGATGCTTTTCAAGAACTCATATTCAATTATCGAGATGATGAACATACTTTAGAATTCTTTATGAAACGTTGTTTCAACTGTACAGCATTGCACTGAAAGTTCAAATCTGTTTTCAATTTATATTTGTATATTGTCTGTTGTTTTAAAAATGATGAACTGCTAGATTCTTTATCAGATTCTTCATCTTTGATTAAAAGTTTTTTTGAAGATGATACAACTCAGTCAAAACATTTTCTAAATCACATTTGAGATTACAATCATGCATTGATCTTTACGTCTTGCATGTACATCGCGAACAAACATTTTACAAATCAACGTGAAATTCAAGCATTTATCATACATGATGAGTTATATCATCTGCAGAAATCTTTATATTCAACTGTTCAAGAATTATCGTGCTTTGCACAGCTTTACTTTCACGATTCTGCTCAGATGATCACTATGCGCTTGACTCAAAGTTTCGCTCTTCACGAAAGTCTTTTAAGACAGCTGAACGAGATGATACAAGCATGTGAAAATTCGTTTATTAACATGTACAAGTCTGCATGAGAACAGCTTGAGACTGCTCGACAGAGTACGAATTTTATGCATGTTATTTTAAACTTGCAGCTTAAGTTGATAGTAAAACGTGACTCTGATCAACGACGTACGACTTTACTCATGATCAGTGAAGTTACTGTGTTTATTTCAGATGAGTATAATGAGATCAAACATCGAGATATTGTTGTTGCGAAGCGTACAGCTGTCGATAAAGAATCGCGATTTCATCGTATCAATCATGATAACGTCGCATACTTTTCTTTACATTATGTACTATTCTTTTCTGAAGGTAAATCGAGTTGACACTGAGCACTTCAATTGTGTAACGATAATCACTCACGCATAAAGACTCGTTACAGTCGACGTGCATGATTGCAATATCATCTCTTCAAAAGATCAAATCAGTACTCTGTTGTACAGAGAGATTGATGATTATTTCAGCAATATATTGTTGATTGTTTTGCAATTATTGATCAGAATCAATTGAAATTTCTTTGATATAATCAGAAGATTATTCACGCAGATCTTTACAAAGATCTTGCAGATGCAATTACTAGAGAAAATGATGATTCTGAGCTTATAGATCATTGAATTATACTGTCATCAAGCTACACAAAGAGAGACAGATGAATGCAGCAGCTGTATCAGAATTTCATAATCATTGCTTGTCATTTCAAAAAGTTTATCATGTTTGTAACATGTATTGCAAACTCGCACTGATCTGAAATTATTGCTGCACTTGAATTGAATCAGAAAGTCGAGAATCAATTGAATATAATCACGCAAGTCTTTCATGAGAAGATAAAGACTTTATTGCAGAGTTTTAAAACTCAGTATGATCAATATCTTGACATCGTATAAACTATTGAGTATCAAAAACGCGATTTATCTCATATACATATCTTACTGTTTCTGCATCAAGAGAATAACTTTCTTGAACGAGCTTGCATGAATGAACTGATCTGTGCAGAGCTTTCGAATCTTAATATTGATCTGAACGAATCTTTATGATGCATTGTTAAGAGTCAACTGACGCATAATTCTTGCAACGTTTGAAATTCTTCTGCATCATGCATGAAAGATAATTCAAAAGATTCTGAACAAGTCTGTAAAAAGAAGTTTTCAAAGTCATATCAAATTGAAATCATGATTCAGCTTGATGACTATTCTTTGTACAAAAGACATAAAAATGATTGTATTTAAATGAAACATGTGAACGATAAAAATGTTCATCTGAATAATACATGAGTGATGTTGTACAATTCTTATTTGACTCGTAAGTATAGTGTGCATATTAATGTTGAAATTTGCGAATCTATATAAATCATCAAGTACATTCACAAATATGTGTACAAAGAAGAAAATTGAACAATCATGAAGTTAAAGAACAATTCAAACGAGATCACATGTTACTTGAACGATCATTATATTTCTTTGAATCAGACTGCGTGAAATCTGTTCAAGTTTCACAGTCATATCAAGAATTCTTTCATTATGCAATTGATCATGCATCTTTCTGATGAGCAATCGATGTATTTTTTGAAGAATGTCACAGCGAAACAGATACAAATCATTCTGAGCGAGATTGAAACAACGCTTACTGCATGATTTTGATATAATCAACAACATTTGAATGAACATGCACTTCTGTATCAAGAGTTTTTGACTCATTACGTCTATCAGTCGAAAAGAGAACAACGACGCTGAACATTAAGACAACGAGATACAACAATTGATTGTATGTATCATTTCATCTCGATACAAAGAGAAAAACATTATTTACGACTTCTTTTAATGATTGTATGAGATGCTCAAAGCTTTGATGATATACGCACTGTTGACGACGTACTGCATCTTATCTATTACTTCATCTGTACTGCTCTGCGTCTGCTTGAAGATGATGACGAGTGAGTTAGTTGTTTCATCAAGATTATACATTTCTCTACGAATTCATCTTTATGAAGTCTGTTCATGATTGCTTTGATGCACAGTGATCTTGCAAATTCATGTGCATTATGAGAGAGATTTCATGTCAATCTTTGCGATGATTTATCTCGTCATATGCATGAATTTTCTTTCATATCAATTAATTTCAAGAATTCACATCTTGATTATGAATTATATTTGATTGCAAAGACGTTGCAACAACATGATAAGACTCTTGCAGATTTCAGTCTGTCTGCATCAATCTTGAATTGATTCAATAATATTGTTTCTCTTCTGATTTTCACAGAGCTTGAGTATGATCAAATTGAATAAATCAGATTATGAGATGCAAAGATTGCTCAATTAAATGAGAAACAGCATCAAGTCTTTAACAGTATCATTTCAGTCGTTACAGACTCGTTCAAGACTGCACATTTATTCATTCATGACTTTACAGACATTGAAAAGACATTTTTATATGAGTGTCTATATCATCACTTTTAAGCGCAGACAAAGATCATTCTGTGCATGATCTTTACAAGCATTGCAGCTCAGTTACTGCTCGATGAAAGAACATCACATTCTCATTTCAAGATTCTCATCATTTGTCATGATACATTCATTTGTTTCATCACTGCATGCTCAGAGCTTGTCAATTTACTGAAACGCACGATCTTGATCATATGAAATGAGATTTCTATGCAGCACAAGCACAACTTCATGATCATCAATGCATCTTTATGTGACATTCTGCAGTTCAGCGATGTGTTTGATGAAATATCTGCAATTCTTGATGAGAACTTTGCATAAATCACTTTCGTGATTTCATGAGAAAATCAATCAGCGCAGATCAATATCAGCATTTGCAGCTTTTGAATCTGAAATCATCTAACTGTGCTGAAACTGCATTGAAACATGCAAATTCAATCGAGTCTGAACAATCAGCAATTTGTCGAGTGAATCAATCATATGTCATATGATTTCAATTTATATGATGTCAGATCTTTATCATTCATGATCATCAATTATTATGAAACATCGCGATCGTTTATTGATCATGTATATTCTTCGCATGATCTTGCACAAGCTCATACATCTTTGAATTTCTTCAAGAGCAAAGCTATACTGTGTTCTCACAACGACTTCGTTAATCTGTTGAATTGACAAATCATGAACGACTTTCTTGAATCTGCATGACTGTTCACGTTGATTGATACGATTGAAAACAATGATGTCAAGAAGACTGAGAATATTAGTATGAAGTATTTGCAGACTCTTAAATTCTTTGAATTTTTCTTATCACAGATGTATCTCAAGATAGAGACTTCAATTATGTTACTACGTAATTTGCATTTACATGAGAGAATGTATAATGACATTCGATTGATTATTACACATCTGCATTGAGATTGTATTGAAGATTGCATCTTGAAAGACGAGTTTGATGAAAACATACGATTGATTTCAAGAATTAAGTTAATCAGTAAGAAAGATGACTATTCATGAGTTTTATTGTGCAAGCAGTTTTCTATTCATCTCTGCTTCACAATGACAATTAACAAGTTGCAAGAGCAGTCGCTGTTGATTGTAGATATAAATCTTTCTTTGTTTTGTTTCAGTCATGATCAGTTATATGTTGCATTGTTTAAAGTCACAGATGTACAAAGATTATTAATTTTGTTTCATTCTTTTAAGAATCAATGTACTGATAATGTAGTTTATTCGAAGATTTTGTTGTTATAAATGTGATTGAACTGTAGTTTTGAGTTCTGTATTTAGAGTTAAATCACTGTTATGTTGAATTCATCTTTTTACAGCTCAGCATTGATTACATTACATCACAGCACAAGTAATTACAAGTCTGTGTGCTCTTTGCATCGAGCTTTTTGACTAACTACAGAGCTTTATGAGCTAGCTATTGCTGCGCATAGATGTAATCTACTGCTGCGCATTGATGCAATCATCTGCACAGACTCTTACTACTCATCTTCGAAGTCGTACTTCTTTTCAAGACTTTCAAATAGAACTTTTATCATACATAAAGTTTCTGCAATGATCAATGTTTGATCTGCAAGAAGATTGTACACATCAAAAAGTTGTCTGAACAGATTGAAGATCAAGCGAAATTCATCATCATTGAATTCAGATGTCTTACGCTTTTTCACAGAGATTGTACAGATTAGTAAAGTCTTTTCATCATTGATATGAGTTCTTACTGCTTGATTTGAATTTCGTGCAATCATGTGCATTCTTGAACTTGCTCTTTTCAAACGTTTTCTCTTTGATATGTTTGCTCTCTGCTTTGATCATGTCTGTACAGATTAGTACATTATCAAACTTATTTGTACAAAGATTGTATATATCTGATACAAGACTGCATCGATCAATTCTCTTTTCTGATGTCAAGCATAAAGCACATACTCTCTGACACAGCTTGAGAAAGAATCGACAGAAACGAAACATGTCAAAATTGTTGATGCATGACTTACATGCATTCATTTTCTTATGAAACAGTTTGACACGACTCTGCAAGATTATGCTCTGAAAGATATACTTTCACTTTCAGTTCTGTACAGATTAACAATATTCAATGCACATCAATATAAATCTGTACATATGTATAACTCGACATTTTTGTTCGCTCAGTTACTTCGCAGATCGATATCTTACAATAATGACTATGCTGCAAGCTGTACAGTCTTGATCAAGCAGAATGATTCTGCACATCTCTGTTCAACTCTTACAAGAACTTCATGCTTCTCGCTCGTAGACAGCTTTGTCTTGATATCAACATGAAAGACAAGTGTGTACAAATCATTATCACTCTCAATGAGAGCTTCAACGTCTGAGACATCATTATAAATCATTTGCACGATTGTACAGATTTGTAATGTTAAAGTATAATTATGAAAGAATTTGTTCAATCATAGACTTTTCTAGAAAACTCATATTGATTAGTAAAGTTGTGCACATCTTGATACAGATCAGTTCTAAGAGTTGAAAAGACACGAAACTATTTGCGCGATATCACACAGAATCAATACAGAAAGACTACATGTTTAATCAGATGTGTAAAGACTTGAACAGAATGAGAGAAGTTAGCATTTGATCTGAATAGATCAGTACATCTTTATACATTCTTACAAAGTCTTCTAAAATTCAAAAGTCAAGAAAATCTTTGAAAGTTTCAAAGCTGTAGAAAGCAAAGCTCTGCAATTACTGTTAACTGTCTTGAAGCTTTTACATAAGAACTGTACAATTTAGTACAGTACTAGAAAAGAAAGAAAAACACTTGCACAAAAGCTGCAAGCTTGAGTGATCATCAGTACATAGTGATACATAGAAGCGAAGATCTGTACAAAAATATCATTACATATCTGTACAGATAAATCTGTAAGAACTTATCAAAAAAGTTGTTGTAAAAGTTACGTTTGAAAGATGCAATAGAAACAAACTTATGTTCAAAGTTAATCTCATGATTCATCACAGCAATTGCAGCAATCTCAAATTCACTGCAAATGATCGTACTGAACAATACATCACAGTAAATACTTTTTCATACATGCTATTTACTACTTACTAAGTGTAAAGACAATTTTCATCGAAAATGACGATTCTCTTGTAATTTGATAAACTATAGTCGAGAATGTATGGTATATTAAATCATTACGATTTCGTCACTATTTATTTCATAACAGCGAAATTATTGCAAAACGTCATTAGTTAAACACGTAAAATTCAATTGAACGATACAAGTATTGTAAACTATCATGACGTTATAAACAAGCATACGAAATAAATATTTCATCGTAAATTTCTTAATTTACGATAGATTTATCGTTTGTAGAAATATGATAAGATTTCGAAACAGTATTGCTCAGCATCTTCAGAGTTCACGAGAATATTGACTACTACTTATAAAGATTTCTCGAGCGAAGTTTTCTTCTTCTTTTTTATCTCTTCATTTTTCATCTATTGAGTCATCTATTTATTTATTCATCTGTATCTAGTCTATCTTCTAGATCTACTCATCTACTAGAGCGATCGTTGCATGTGTTCATGCTCATTCTGTTGATTCTACGACTCTTTATATCGCATCTGTACTCTATTTTTCAACAATGTGAATTTTATAAATTTGATGAAAAAGATCTGTTGTAAATAGATTGAGAAATACAATTCTTTATATTCAACAGCATTAATCAATGATCATGAGTAGCACAGTAGTAGAAACTAGTAGAAGCGTAACTTTTGTTAGATTCAAATTACATGACAATTCTTAATTTACTGTCTTTCTACGATAAGATATGAAATGAATGTATAAAGCTAGATTAATCGTATTTGCTTGAAAAATTTAAGTCTACGTAATTTTCAATAATATATATTGATTTTAATTGTATAAATTGATGATGTCTATTGAAATTAAAACGTTAATACAAATAATCGTAAAAAAAAGAATGTTTGAAAGTAATTACACGTTTCGAAATTCGATACGTCAAAGCTTAGTAAAGAATGCTGTTATGAATTTGCACAAAGCTGATCATATGAGTGTATTCTAACTAGAAGTTTAAAGCTGAAGTAGAAAGAAGATGCAACACAACGTAAGTTTTACTCATGAAGACATGCTAGATCGCTAGCGTGTTAACAACAGCTTTACTCACAGCTTTATACTAGTTTATGTTAGGCTAATCAGGCTAATCAGAGATAACAGAAATGCATGCTTGCAACATTATTCTCTCTCTTCATTTAGCAATGTTCTCATTGCTACAGTTCAATCAATCAATTCTTGTTGAGTTGATTTCTAACTTGACTTGTTCAAATACTTTTGATGAAAGTCATTTATGATCTTTAAGCAGTCTTCAAACTCATTTTCATCAACATTGTATCAATGTAAATTGACGTCATAATCTTTTCAATTGACACGATATTGCAGTCGTTTGTCTCGTTCGTAGTGTCTGAAGTTCAATATATTCTTCACTTTTCATTCATTTTCATCATTTATCACTATAGAATCAGACGATTTATTTCATTGTTCTTCAAGAAAATCTTTTGAATTCAATCATAACAGATTTGAAGTGAACTTTGAATGAATTTTCATTGTCGATGACAGTTTCAGTCAATATGCATATTCAATCTCAGTCAGAATCTTGAAAGATTCTAGCATCTTATCATTCAGCTTCTTTGACAATCTTGTGATCATAATGTTTCTAGAATTCAGAAACATCATGTCATTTATCTTGTAAATCATTTTCTTTCGATGTTTATCAATCTGTTTCTTCATTGTGACTCTGACTCTTGCTAATGTCTGCTTGATTAATGCTAATGATCATTTCATGTGTTTGAATATATTCTCTGCTTTGCTCGCTTGAATTCTAGCTTGAATGATTTCATATTCAGTTGAATTTGAATTGAAACTCATATGAGAGTGAAAGCTCTTATTCAGAAAGAACGCTGATTATTCAATTAATGACGAAATAGCATTGTTATTAATGAATTCAGTTATAAATAGTCAGATAAATCAGTCATCTTGCATGTATGAGCAGTAACTTCATAGATATCATTCTACATTCTGATTCACTCTTTTCATTTAATCATTAATCTGTGAATGATAGTCAATGAATAGTTTCATCTTAATGTTGAGTCTCAAACATAGAAACTTTCAGACAATCAATATGAATTGTGAATCTTTATTGAACATTATTAATCTTGATAGCTCATGAGTTTTGAAGATTCATATCAGCAGCAGCTTAACTGTTTATTCAGCGAAAGTCTCTTCATCATTTGATCATCAGAGTATATAATGATGTTCTTTAAACAATTGATTTATCACTGTCAGAATCACGTTGCTTTCATCACTTTTTAATAAATCAATAATGAAATTCAATGATATGTTTTGTCATCATTGTTCAGATATAAACAATGACTTCAATAATTCATTGATTTGATCTTTTGATGCTTTTGATCTACAACAAACATAACAGTTTCAAATGTAACGTTTGATTGTCGTTTTCATCTTCAATCAGCAATATGATCATCTTAACAAGTTTAATGTTTAATTCATGTCAGAATAATCATTGATTAAAACATCATGTGCTTTTCTTATCAATTGAGTAATCATTGACTGAGAATCTCACAGTCTATCATTCTTTCAGAGTACTTCATTCAGTACTTTACAATTGTTTAAACTCATATCTTGACAAGTTCTTCTGTTCTGTTCTATGACTGTTTGAATATTAATACATTGTTGATTCATTTGATTTTCAACTATAATTTGATTCTGAATGAAAATCATCTCTTTGATTGAATCTTTATTAACTTTCAATTTCTGTTTTGAATCTGAGTCAAATATGAGCAAGATTTGAGTCAGATCTTGATCATCTTTTATTGATTGCAGTTCAAATGTGCTTGCTGACAATAGCATCTGATGCTGATATAGCTTTCAATCATTATTTGATTCAACTGACTTAATGTCTGACATTCTGATCAGCATGTCTGCTTTCAGATTCTGCTTTTCTGACTGATATATGATTTTGAAGTTATATTCAAATAACTTTTCAGCTCATTTGATCTGTCGTCTGATCAGTTTCTTGATGATCATGAAGTACTTTAAATTCAGATGATCAATGAAGATCTTGATCAAAATATCAGTACATTTCAATTTGAGATATCAATGCTTCAAGCATTGAATAATAGTCAAAAACTCTTTGTCGTAGATCTTATAGTTGCATTCTGCAGAAATTATGTTCTTGCTATAAAAGATCATTGAATATAAAATGTCTTCATCATCATATTAAAACAATACTTCGTCGTTGACATAATTCAAGAAGTTCATTTTCAGAATAACTTTTCTGATCAAATCAAAATGCTTCAGAATGAAGATGATCATCATTTGTTACTTCAGTTTCTCAAAAATCATCTGACAGATTCTTATTCATTCAAATGAATAATCTTTTTGAGTCAGCTTTATCATAGACTGAGTGATCTTCGAGAAATTCTTTATGAATCATTGATAGAAATTGCAAAAGTCAATGAAGATTTATACATGAATCAATGATTGAAGCACTTTTCAGCTTCAAATCACATCTACTTTTCAAGAATTCATTCGTAGATCATTGATGAATATTAATAGTTTTAAAAATGAGATTCTTTGAATCTTAAATTCACACTTGTCAATGTTTATCTGCAAATCAACTTCACGAAGCTTGTTTAGCATTTCTTTTACATGAGTTCTATGTTTCTTCAAGATCTTACTGTAAATGAGAATGTCATTCAGATAAATCTGACAGAATTTATGCAGACAGTTAAACAACATGTCGTTGATATAGTGCTGAAAGAATGTTGATTCATTGATTAATTTGAAGAGCATTACTTTATATTTGTAAACATCAAAGAAAGTGATGAATGTGATTAAATTCTCACTTTCAATGCTCATGTAAAGCTTATTGAATGTGATGATAATGTTAAGTCGAGTCAGATATTTACTGTCTTGAATTCAAGCGAGTACTTTGTTTATCAAGAATATTGAATAACGATTTCTTTTAATCAGAGCATTCAGTTTTCAACAATTCATGCAAAAGCGAAGATTATCATCTTTCTTTTCAATGAATAATATTGATGAAGCGAATGAAGCTTTGCTGAGTGTAATAAACTTCTTCTTCAAGTTTTCTTTCAAATACTTCTTGATTTTCTGCAATTTGTGATTCAACATAAGATACAATTGATTTTTAAAAGATTAATTCTCATCTTTTAATTCAATCTTATGATCATATGATCAAAGTAAAGATAACTGAGTTATCTTTTCTCTATCAAAAACATTCAGAAAGTCATGATAAATTATTGAAAGCTTCTTCTTCAGTTTCTTTAATGACATGACAGAGATCATTTCATTCAGTTTCGCTGAATCTTTGATTAAGCTAAGCATCTTGTTGATTTTACTAATGATTAATGTAAAGATCTTGACATTCTTCTTCTTGACTAAAGTTCAATAAGCAGCGACTTCAATCATGATAATATTAATGAACTCTTTCTTCTTTAATGACTGAATGAATTCATGTTGATCGAGATCAACTTAAATGCTTTGCTTTTATATGAAAGCTGATTCAATGAATTGATTCACTGATTTTGAATTTGTAGTTCGCTTTAAGATGATCATTAACATAAACTTCAAGTTTTTTCATTTTATTTCACAGATTTCGCTTAATTCAAGTCTATGAAATGTTGATTGACTGCTTGCTTTTGAAATGATAAGTTTTAAGATTTGAATATTTAATGAAAATATTATCATGATGAATTGACACATAGAGATTAAATCAGAAGCTAGAATCAGAAGCTGAGTCAAAAATCAGATCTGAGTTAGCTCTGAAACTCTATGACTCTGTCAAGACATTGTTTAAACTACATTATATCTTCGACTTAATATGTCATGAATTATGTCATGCTCAACTTGACAATGCTTGACAAACTCTCTATAGTTGATCAATTTTCTTGAGTTATCGAGAACTTCTTAATAATTAGCTCTATCATAATATATATTCATTCTGTGCCTGCCTAGAATATCACATTGTCATATCACTCTTATAAATCTCGTTTATTCATTTAGTAGACTCAATCATCACAGTTCTAATTATTTCAAACTCTTCTTAGAGATGATGATTCAATATTAAAGCATGAAAACAGTAACGTAATTGTAACAAAATCAAAATGATGATGTCTTGATCTTGCAAAACATCATATCAGAAAACAAACGTTGCATAACGAAATCAGAAAGCGAAGAAGCAGAAGATGAACTCTCTCTTGATATTGATGAACAGCTGACATGAGTAATGCTTCAACGTGATGAACTGCGAAAGAAACAGAAGTTAGCAGCTATTCGATCAGAGATTGAGACTCTGCAAGTCATTGAAACGACAAAGAAAAGTTATTAAGCTTTCACTCAAGCTCTCACGAAGAATTCAAATGATCTATGCATCATCTTCATAGTGTCGATGATGACAAAACAAAGTCATCATGAAATTATCTCACAGAAACGAAGACTCTCAATGTCTTTGAAGAAATATCATGACAAAATCATAAGAGAACATAGAGAGTGAATTTGCAACGTTGAAATCTCATTTCAAAATATCTCTTGATATTTTGAAAGTGATGAGAAAAAGATTTTGTACTGCATGATTTATCTGAAGAATGAATCAAAGAAACTTTGATTCAATCACGAAGAAACTATGTCTGCAGCTCAACAGATGTGATTCAATTTTATTAACTTTCTTCTGAATTTAATTGAGAACTCGATGAATTGAGACATAGACGTGACTCAGCAGTATGCAAACGCATCGCAACATTCAGATCAGATGATATGAATGTTTGCAGTTCATCTGAGCATTCTGAAACATCAACTTTCGTTGTATAGTGATGAGCATAAGCGAGCTCATTTATTCATCAAGTTGAGATTTGAGCTGCGCGTAATCATTACTAATGTGCAGTTGATTTCTATTACATGAAATGCATTAATCGATCTTGTCGCTTGATTGAAAACAAATCTGCGAAAAGAACACATCTTGTCGTCGAAATGATCTTGAGACGAGAACTTGCATGATTGAGATAAAGTCAACAAGAAGATTCATTCAAAGCGAAAGAAATCTCATCAATCAACTAAATTCAATTTTTCATCAAAGACAAGCTCACACACTTCGTCATGTTATAGCAAGAATTTGTTCAACATAATGTGCTACATATGCAATTGAAAGAATCATTATTCTACTGATTGTAGAGATGAAAAGATCAAGAATAAATCAAAAGAATCTGATGCAAATCAAGTATTCATTGATTTAATGTTACATATGAGTCATCTCAAGATTTCAGAAAAAGACAAGCTCTTGACAAATACTTCAAATCATCAAGAGAAAAACAAGAAGTACTCTTTGTAAAAACTTTTATATATAGAGAGCATGTAATTCAAGAAGATCAGAAGGCAGAAATGAAGATTCATATGAATATCAACGTCAAGATGAATGTGATTAGTCAACGTTTTATCATTGAACAGAGTATGCTCTTGTTGAACGTCGATCTTTCAAGATTTATCTGAATGAATGATCAGAATGTCTATTGTTATGACGTTTATAAGATGTGTTATCGACTGAGAAACAGCTGAAGCATAGAGAAAAAAGATATAAGTATCTTTTATGCTATCAACAAGAAAGAATCTTTCTTGATTCTGAGTATGTCAAGTATGCAATTCAAGCGTATTCAAATAAACATAATCATGAAAACATAATGTTTTGACATGAATGAGCATGCATTCAAGTTATTCATCGCAGAAGATTTTGCAAAAGCTCTACAAGATGAGTTTACTGTGTATGCTCTTGTGTCATGATTTTAGCATGTGTTACTCGAAAGATGTTGAGAAAAGAGATGTTAGATCACTTAGATGATGTTGAACAATATTATAGATGATGATAAATGTGAGATTATCAGTGATGTTATGAGAACTTCTCGATACGAATGATACTCAGCGTTCATGAAGTATAAGAACATCTGAATGATCTCTTTCTTTTCTTTCTTCTTTGTGCAACGTCTTGTATTTAAAATCTAGTTATTAGAATTTCATTCTGATTTCATTCAGTTCTCAGTTCGTGACATTACGTTGCATCACACTACATCATGAGTCAATTCGAGAATATCAGCAACACTCTGCCGTCGACATCTCTAGCTTCGATCAACGAACTCATCACTGTCGCTCAGTTTCGAACTCACGTCAACAATGCTTTCGAAGCGTGATACACTTTTCTGATCAAACTTCAAACTTGGTTCAACGACATCATCACTCAGTATATCAACTGAGTCTCAGTCTGTCAACAAGAACATGAGCAAACTCAGATTGAACTTAAGCAGTCTCAGATCAATAATGAAACCTTGTCAGAAATGATTCAAGAACTCAAGAGCATAAGCAGAATCAATATCAAATCAGAGAAATATTCGAATTCAGAACTCTATATTGAAAAGCGAGAAGACAAGCTAAATCAGTTCATCTTCAAGCTGATCAGCAAGCTGAAGTTGAACGCGAATCGTTATTCAACTTTCAAGTCTCGTCTTCTGTATGAATACAGTCGCTTATCGAGAAACGCTGTCGCTCAAGCGTTGTCGTATATGACTGCTCAGCATGACAAGCTAGTCACGATTGAACAATTAATTGTCTTGTTAAGACAAGTCTTCGATGATTCAGACAAGCAAGAAATCGTTCAGCGATTCATTTCAGCTCTAAGAATGTGAAATCGCATCTTCATTGAATATCTGTTCGATTTTCAGCAGCACATTGATGCAATCGAATATGACGTCGTAATTCGAAAATTCAATCTGAAGAATGAACTATTCAGCGAGCTCAAAGCTTTATTGATTCAGATGAATGTCAGCAGTCTGAACTATGAGCAGTTGATTATCAAATGTCAGCAATTGAATAGTCGATATCGCGTCACAGTACAGAATCTTTTCAAGTCAAAAGCAGTGATTCACTCTGTCTCTGTGATTTCTACAGTCTTCGCGTATCTCTTCAAATATGCGACATTCTCGACAGGCTCGAAAGCTACGATCTCGAGCTTGAGAGATCTCATGAACTTATCGATCGTCAACATAAAGAAACGAGACTCACTGACTCTCAAGAAGCATCAGCATCGCATGATCAATCATTTGTGTCTATACTGCGATAAGTCTGAGCATCAGACTGCGATCTGCAATTCAAAGCTCAAGATTCAGCTACGAGTCATCTCATTATTCGCTCTTGCAATCTCTATCGACAATCTCGCTTTCAATACTTCTCTCGTCTTGGAAAAAGTCTAGTCTCTGCGTACAGTCGCTCGCAGAGACAATCGAACAGTCTGAAAATCTCTGCACTCTCAGTTAGCTCGATTCATCGATTAGAAAAGAAGATGAACAATAATCATCTCGTGCTCTCAGATAATCTAGAAAGCAATAAAATCAATGTCAATCTTTCTGTTTTGATTGATATCGACGTCATCGATTATGCATTTATTGATAACTCTTTCGCGCAAAGACACTTTCTGCTCTGTTTTTCTTTGTCTGAAATCTGTATTCTTCAGAGATTTGATGATCAATCAGTCGTATTCAATTCAATCACTCATTACGCTCTTGTCAAACTTCAAGTTTCAAGCGAGAAGCTCGAAGAAACTCTCTTCTATGTCACTCAACTTTCGCAATTCTCAATTGTTCTAGATCTGCTCTGATTAAAAAGTCATAAAGCAATTATAGATCTGCGTCATAATCAGCTCATCTTTGAATCTCAAGTCAATTCAGAATTCATACTCAAAACTCTTTCGAGCATCTTGATCTCGACTGTGTCAGTATCAGTTCTTTCGACGTCTTCGTTCTCGAAACATCTGAAGATCTACGCTATAAATAGTGCTTCGTTTCTGCGACTCGCTAGAAAAAAGAATCATGATCTGTTTGTCATATTCATGAGAAATATCGACAAAGCTCTGAAAA
>JAABUV010004626.1_pt1 | contig 16299 bp, 15 predicted proteins | sample 5559971 | NCBI WGS metagenome assembly JAABUV01 (sample SAMN10711881, study PRJNA513362) | rock metagenome | isolation source: Antarctica rocks | place: Antarctica: Victoria Land, Knobhead nord | collected 2015-12-19
AGCGACCGGCGGGGTCGCTCTGGTACCTCCAAGCTCGTCGCCCTGACGAGGCGAGAGCACCAGCCCCTGCGCCGTCCCTACCCTTGGGTCTGACCTCGCGGGACCGCTGGTGCAAGCCGGCAACGGGTGGCTTACCGCGCCGCCCGTGAGCGGGACACCAGCGGTGACGGTTTCACGCTCTGCGGCTGTTGACGACCGACCTCGCGCGATCGTCGTTTGCTGATCCGCGACCGGAACGGGGCGTTCGTTCAGGCCGGGCTTGTCGAGTGCGGGCTTGCGTGGGCTAGCAGTTCGGGTAGGCGGGCGGCGGTGTCGGGGTCGGCGGGCACGAAGGTGAGCAGGTGCTGGTCGGGGTCCTCGAGGGCGGCGAGCTTGATGTAGTCCAGCGTGAGCGGGCCGACGGCGGGGTGGTGGAAGTGTTTGCGGGCGGGAGCGAACCCGCGGATGGGGTGCTCAGCCCACAGACGCGCGAAGTCCGGGCTGGCCTGCTGCAGCCCTTCGATGAGCGCACGGACCCGCGGGTGGTCGGTGCGGGCGCCGTTGGCGGCCCGGAACTGGCCGATCAGCTGCTGAGCCTCACCGGTCCAGTCGGCGAGCAGGGTACGCATGGCCGGGCGGGTGAACAGCAGCCAGATGCCGTTGCGTTCGGCCTCGTCGAGGTGGTCGAGCCCCCCGACGAGCGCGTCGTAGGCCCGGTTGTAGGTCAGCAGGTCCCAGCACTGGTCCATGACGTAGGCCGGGTTCGGATCCAGGGTGGTCACCAACGCACGCAACACCGCTCCCACCTCGGGTCTCCCCGAGGTGGGCTCGGAGGGCAACGGTTGGCCCGCCAAGGTGAACAGGTGCCGCCGCTCGGCCGCGGTCAGCAGCAGCGAGCGGGCCAGCGCGTCGACGACCTGGCGGCTGACGGTGATGTCGCGCTGTTGCTCCAGCCACGTGTACCAGGTCACGCTCACCCCGGACAGCTGAGCGAGTTCCTCGCGGCGGAGCCCGGGGGTGCGGCGCCGCGGCCCGGCACTCAACCCCACCTGCAATGGGCTGACCGCCTCCCGCCGGGAACGTAGGAAGACCGCGAGTTCCTGCCGGCGGGCCATCTCTGCCATCGAACCCTCTCCCGCTCCACCGTGCCGTGATGGTGCGTAGTGGCGTTCATACCAGCATAAGTAGCCCTCTGTACCAGGTGGCGCGCTGACCTCAGTGTGGACCTATGACGGACCCCGGCCACACCGCAACAGGGGACGGTTCCATGGCACCCGATCCCGATCCCACTGCGCCTGCTGTGCCCGCGAGACCCGCGGGCGGTGGCTCGCTGCGGCCGGTAGCGGTGCTGGCGGTGGGCAGCTTTGCGATGGGCACTGACAGCTTCGTGCTGGCCGGCATTCTGCCCAACATCGCCGGCGGTTTGCACGTCAGCACCGCCGTCGGCGGCCAGACGATCACCGTGTTCGCGCTCACCTACGCCCTCGCCGCGCCGCTGCTCGCCGGCATCACCGGTGCCCTGCCACGCAAGCCGCTGATGCTCGCTGCGCTGGTCTTGTTCGTACTGGCCAACCTCGCCTCGGCCGCCGCGCCCAGCCTCGGGCTGCTGCTCGCAGCGCGGGTCGCCGCGGGTCTGGGCGCTGCCCTGTACACGCCAAACGCCTCCGCCGCGGCGACGGCCCTGGTCGCCCCGGCCCGCCGCGGCCGCGCCCTGGCGTTGGTGCTGGGCGGGCTCACCGTGGGCACCGTGCTGGGTGTTCCGGTCGGCACCGCCATCGGCCAGCGGATCTCCTGGCAGGCCAGCTTGGTGTTCGTCGCCGTCGTGGGCCTGGTAGCGCTGCTCGGCATCCTCGTCACGCTGCCGTCGCTGGCGCTGCCACCGGCGGTGCCGCTGCGAGCGCGGTTCGCGCTGCTAAGTAACCGACGGGTGCTGGCCATCGTCGGGGTGATGCTGCTGGCCAGCGCCGCCAGTATCAGCGTCTACACCTACGTCGCCGTCGTGCTGGCCCACACTGCGCACATCACCGGCACCACCCTGGCCGCCGTCCTGCTCGTGTGGGGTGCCGGCGGCGCCGTCGGCGCGTTCGGCAGCGGCGCGCTCACCGACCGCTACGGACCCGGACGCACCCTGCTGCTGGCCATCACCACGCTGACGGTCACCCTGGCCGCGTTGACCGTGACCACCTCGGCGGTCGTCGTGTTCGTTGTGATGGCTGTCAACGGGGCCGCCGCCTGGGCCGTCGCCACTCCGAACAACCACCGGCTCACCGCGCTGGCCCCCGCCCTGCCTGGTGTCGTGATCTCCCTCAACTCCTCCGGCATCTACCTCGGCCAAGCACTTGGAGCCGCCGCCGGCGGCCTGCTCCTTGACCACCAGCTCACCCCCGACCGCCTGCCGCTGGTGGGTGCCGCGCTCGGCGGGCTGGCCCTCACGGCCCACCTCCTCACCATGCGCAGGGAAGCATCGCCCGCGTGACTGAACGTCCTATAGCGGGATCGCCTTCCGGTGATGCAAGCGGTCACGGTAAGGGGGTGAGGACGGGGTGGTCGCGGGTCCAGATGGCGGGTGAGCGCTGGTGCTCGATCTGGTGGGCGACGCGGCCAGCCAACGTGGTTCCAATTTCGCGTTCGATGATCCATAGCGCCAGGTCCAGGCCGCTGGTGACACCGGCTGCGGTGAGCAGGTCACCGTCGTCAACGACGCGGGCATCCTCGATGACTTGTGCGCCGGTCGCGGCGAGGTCGCTCAGCGCGACGTGGTGGGTGACCGCCGGCCGGCCGCGGGTCAGGCCGGCGGCGGCCAGCAGCATGGCGCCGGTACACACCGAGGCCACCCATCGGCAGCCCGGTGCGAGTGCGGCGATGCGGTCGGGCAGAAGCCCGCGCTGGACCTCGCCCCAGGTGCCGCGCTCGGCGTGTTCGCCCCAGCCGCCGCCCGGCACGATCAGCGCGTCCGGGTGGCTCAGCCTTTCGGTGACGGTCAGCTGTAGCCCGTGCGAGCCGGTGACCACGCCTGCGCCGTGGGCGCCTACCAGCGCCACGTCCCAGTCGGCGCCGCCAGCCGCGGCGTTGCGCAGCACCTCATAGGGCGCCACCGCGTCCAGCTCGTCGAACCCGTCGAAGACCACGATCTCGATTCTCATGTCGCCAGGTTCTCGTCATCGTCCTTCCCTGACGAGTGGCAGGACTGCCCCGGCCCATTAGAATCCTGCCTCGTGCACACCGTCGTCGCGCTGGCACTGCCGAACGTCGTCGCCTTCGACCTGGCCATCCCCGCGCAGATCTTCGGACACCGCAGCGAGCGGGAGCGCTATGCTCGAGGCCACCGATCTACCCGTCGACGAGGTCGCCGCCCGCTGCGGACTCGGAACCGCCGCCAACCTCCGACTCCACCTTGCCCGCGACGCCGGCACCACCCCCACCGCCTACCGCGCCGCCTACCAAGGGCACCGCTGATAGGCAAAGACAGCCCTCCGCAAGCCCATCGGCGACCGGGCACTTCTGGCAACCGGTGTGCGCCGCGTGATTGGTTCCCGGGCGGGGGCTACCGCTTGATACTCCCAGCGGATCTAGAGTGCGCGTGTGGCAATGGAAGCAGTTCAGCCGGCGGCGTCACTATTGATCACCGGCACGGTTGGCGCGGGCAAGACGACCGTCGCGGAGGCGGTCGGAGACCTGCTAGCCGATCGGGGTGTGCCGCACGCCGTTGTGGATCTTGACCAGCTGCGCCGGTGCTGGCCGCAACCCGTCGGCGATAGGTTCAACTACGCGATGGAGTTACGCAATCTTCGGTCAGTGACCGCGAACTATCGAGCCGCGGGGGCACTGCGTCTGGTTTTGGCGGGAGTGATCGAGCAGCGATCTCACCTTCAGGACTACGAGCGGGCTGTGGACTGCACCGTCAGGATTGTTCGGCTTCGAGCGGATCCCAACGTCCTGGCCGATCGCCTTCGCGACCGACACTGCAACGACCCTGATGGGCTCGCGTGGCACCTTGCCAGGGCACCAGAGCTGACCGCGGCCCTGGATCAAGCTGGCGTCGCAGACGCCGAGGTGGACACGACCGGGCGGCCGATCCCCGAAGTTGCAACCGACGTCCTTGCCGCGGTCGGCTGGTAACAGGACCCTCGGCCACCGATGCAGGACCAGCTGGGCCTGGCCGAACGTTCTGCGGTGACCATCGGCCGCCGAGGACGAGCTCGCAGGAGACGATCTTCGCGCCCGGTCAGGGATCCTCCTGCGGGACGCCGACATCGCACCCGTCGGGGCCCTCGCCATTGCTTAGACCCTCGGTGGTGACAACTATGCGAGCGAATCCGGTGACAACTTCACGAAGCTTCACAGGAATAGGCGTAATCGCAGCTGTGGCCGAAAGGGCCAATCGGATGTAGCGAATATGAACGTATCTGCTACGAGTGACGGGGTGAGGTATCTCGCCGAGGACTGTCGCCAGCCTTGGCTTGTCGCAGTACGGTCTAGACGAGCAGCGTGTCGAGGGCGGCGATGTCTTCTTCGGCTAATTGCACTTCGCTGGCAGCAATGTTCTCTGACAAGTGCGCCGCGGTCGTGGTGCCCGGGATGAGGAGGACATTGGGTGCGTGCTGGAGCAGCCACGCGAGGCCGATCTGTGAAGCTGTCGCGTTGAGGTGCGATGCGATGTGATGGACGTCGGTCGAGTCGGTCACTTTTGGCACGCCGGGGAAGGCGCCGCCGAGGGGGAAGAACGGCACCCAGGCGATGCTCTCGGCCAGACAGAGCTCCAAGATGCCCTCATCGTCGCGGCTGATGACGCTGTAGGAGTTCTGCACTTCGGCAAATTCGACCGGGACGGCTCGTTGAACGTCCGAGAGCGTGACATTGCTGAGACCGATTGCGCCGATCTTGCCCTCTTGGCGGAGTGCGACCATGGTGGCCAGCTGATCGTCGAGGTCAACGATCTGGTCGCCTTCTGCTCGGATGCCGAGGCCCGCTTCGACACGTCGGAGGTTGACGACGTCGAGTTGCTCTCGGCCAAGGCTGCGCAGGTTGCTTTCGACGCTTGAGCGCAGATCTTCGGGACGTTGTGCTGCGCGAAGTGGGATCGGGCCACCTGGATGCGTTACCGCGCCGATCTTGGTCGTGATGGTGGCGTCCTCAGAGCGGAGCTCGTCGCGGATGATGTTGTTGACGAACCCGTTTGCGTAGAAGTCAGCGGTGTCGATGTGATCGACCCCGAGGTCGACGGCCATTCGGAGGAGCCGGCGGGCAGCGGTCGGGTCGCTGTGGAGCCGCTCGAGTTGCATGGCGCCGTACCCGATGCGGGCCACGTCGCGGCCCGCGTACTGCCAGGTGCCGCCGGGTTGAGGGCGTGCGGAGGGACTAGAGATGGTCATAGCCGTGTCTTTCTCTTGAGCGTGTATGAGGGTCGGGTGACGTTCAAGCGGGGTGGGCGGCGAGGGACCGGATCGTGTCGATTGCCGGTCCTTGGCCGTCCATGGGCAAAGCGGTGCGTCGGCTGATGCGCCAGGTCCCGTTGATACGGTTCAGCTCCCACCGATTCGCGACGACACGGTGGATGCGGAACCCCTCCGTGGTGCCGTGGTTGGGGAGTTCCTGAGGTACCCCCTCGGCATCCGGGTGGATGATCGCGATGTAGGACATCGCCACAGCGGAGTCCCCGTCGATCTGGACCAGGGGCAGGGTGCCAAGGTGAGCGAGCCCGCCGGCGATCGCTGCGCGATGAGCGTCGCTGTTGGCCATCGCGAGCAGGTTGTCCCGACCCGAAGCGCCCGAGAGGCCTTCTCCGCGGTCGAAGGTGGCGTCTTCGGCGTAGATGGCGTCGAAGAACGCAGCATTTCCGGTGTCGGCACTGAGGGGGTGCATGGCGATGAGGTTGTAAATGGCGAGCCGGTCTTCGACAAGCTGCAAACGGGTCAGGAGGTCATCCGTCATGAGGGTTTCCTTTACAAGATGGGGCTAACGGAACGTGGAAGCGGTTAAGCGAACAGGGCGTGCATTTTGTGGGTGTCGTAGAAGCCGATGATTTCGGTGATCTGACCCTCGACGACGCGGAGCCACCACGTGTACTGCATGCTGAAGTCCGCACCGTTCTTGCCGAAAACTGCCTCACTGCGGAAGCGCAGAACACCCCATTCCCCGTCGACGACCATCTGCTCCAGGGTCGGGCGAACCGACGTGGCAAGCCGGTCGTGCAACCGGTCCAAGATCCGTGACTGGTATTCGGCCTTGCTGGCGTAGTGGCCGGCAAGGGGTGAGTCGCCAGTGGCTGTGAACGAGAGGTCATCGGCGAGAGCCGAGAAGAACTCCTCACCCAAACCGGTTTCATGCACGTGGGCAAAGATCGGCGTAAGGACGTCACGGGTCGAAAGCGGGGCAGTCATGCAGGATCCCAACGGTCAGGGTATGGAAAATCCAACGATCGCGTTGGATTCTCAGTCTAGGCCGATCTTGAGGCAACTGCAACTCCTGCGTTGGAGTTTGATCGTAGGATGACCGTATGGCATGGGACACGGAAGGAACACGGCGCCGCCTCAAGGAAGCGGCGACAGCGGAGTTCGCCGAGCATGGTCTCGAGGGGACGACGATGACGCGCATTGCCTCTCGCGCCGGTATCAACAAGGAGCGCCTCTACAGCTACTACGGGGATAAGAACGCCCTGTGGGAGGTCGTTCTCGCTGACGAACTTGACCGGCTCGCAGCCGCGGTCAGCGTTGAAGCGAGCGAGGATGTCGGCGAGTTCGCCGGCGCGGCATACGACTTTCATGCCGCCCACCCGGAATTGGCGCGGCTACTTCAGTGGGAGGGCCTCACCCGGGACCCGCCTGCCCGCGCCGAACAACGCGCAGCGCACTATCGGCACAAGGTCGACGATTTCGCCGAGGCTCAACGCGATGGCGTCCTTGACCCGACAGTGGATCCGGCCCACCTGATGTTCGCCTTGATAGCGCTGGCTGCATGGTGGCAGACGGTGCCGCAACTCGCGGAGATGATCACCGGTACGAACGCCGACGACCGGTTGGAAAGAGGGAAACGACGAGCTTTCGTCGTTGACGCAGCGCGTCGCATGGCGAACCATCGCTCACCGCGCGTCGCTGACCCGCGTGTGAACGATTCCACACCGATCGGCGGCCCGCCCTCTGTTGCTCACAGTGTGGTCCTCGTCGGCGAGGATCCCGTGGACTCGCCAATTTTCTAGCTCGAAGAGGCCACTGCGGAATTCCCACGACCACGGTGAGTAGAGTTTTTCGCCTTCGTAGAAAGCGTGCGCAGCGCACGTCTTCGCTGTCCTACAAGAAATGAAGTCGAACAACCTAGCGAACAATCGTCTACGTCGTGGCTAATGCCGCAGGCGACAAGAAACCCCGCCATCGTCCAGCTCGAAAACGCCGCCACTTCCTATCCAAAGCCACACCAGGGCTCGCTGAGCATGATCGTTTCGTCCCGGTCAGCCATCGGCTTACGGAACCTGGCCAGCAGTAGGACAGTCCTCCGGCGGTCTCAGACAGCCGGTACGAGCCCGGGCAGCTGCCCGACGCCACTCCCCCGGGCCACGTACTCGGTCAGCGTCAGCCGGCCCAACGCATGCTCGATCAGATCCGCGACATCCAGGCGGTCCGGGTCCCCAACCCTCGAGGCGGCCGTTAGCCAACGTCTGCTCGACCGACCACACCTGATCCGCCGGCAACCCCGCAAACAGATCCGGGTACTGCTGGCAGTACCGGATGCGCCCCATGGTGCCTCCGTCAGCAGATCTCCTAGTTCTCATTTACTGTCCTGACCGAAAACCCACAGGTCAACGGGTTGTGACTCTTTGATTTCGGACCTGGGTTCTGAGCATCTCCAGCCGCCCTATTCGCCCACGCCCTGCCGCCGGTAACGGTGGAGGGGGCGGGTATCTGCGGGAGCAGGGTGTCTACTCGTCTCAGATCACCCAGTGGCGGCAGCTCCTGAGGGCTTGAATTCCTGGCGTCAGGCCCCTGGGTCGGTAGTGCTGTCGGCACAATCAACGGAACACTTTCCCACTGTCGAGTTCGCACCTAGCGCATTGGCGAGCCCGGCCGAAATACTGAATCTGGTTGTTCAAGCGGACGGCCGGATGGGAAACCTCGGCGACGAACGAGCCACCCCCAACAGCGTGAGACCTACTAATAGCGCGATCGCTCCCGCAACCAACAGGCTCTGAGCCGGCCCGGTACGGCTAACGATCCAACCCGCCGCAGCCGCACCGCCAGCAGCCGCACCGAGCCCAGCTGCGGTGAGCGTTGTGAAGGCCTCTACCAGAGCCCCGCTTGGTGCCAGGTCCTGGATCAAAGAGAAACAACAGACCGCCAATGGGCCAAGCAACAGCCCGGCAGCAAGAACGGCCAGTCCAAGGAGCGGCACTGTGGATGTGATCGAAGCCAAGCCGAGTACACCAGCCAGCAAACACAGCAACATGCTCAGTCGGACGGCCCGTGATCCTCGCCAGGTCCTCGCTCCATACACGACTGTGCCCAACAGGCTGCCGACGGAAAGCAACGCGTACAGCATCGCGGCTGAGCCGGCGCCCGCGTGCTCGGTGGCAAATGCCGCGACCGAGACCTGGAGCAGGCCGGTGACCAAACCCTGGGTGGCTGCGATCAGGGTGACGGCTCGAACCCCACGGCTAGCCAGGGCGCCCCATCGAGAAGTTCCCCTTCTCGGCGCCGAACGCCACTGACGAGCCGCAGTACTTCTGGCGAAGACCCATGCGCCCGTGGCGAAGAACAGACCGCACATCAGCACTGCAACGGTCGGACTGGCAATGGTAAGAACCACCGCCAGCAGCAGCGGGCCGACGATCACCGGCCCTTCGAAGAGCAGGGACGACAGTGCGGTTGCCGTCTGCCTTTTGTCGACCGGCACCAGGACATTCCATAGGCCTCGCATGGAGCCGCCGACCTGTGGCTCCCCCGCGCCGGCAGCGAAAGCCGAGGCGGCCAGCACCCATGACTCGGCTCGATAGTGCACGCTCGCAATGAGGATGACTAGCGCCGCGGACTGTACGGCAGCAGCAACCAGCAGAACCCGCGACTGGCCGACTCTGTCGATGAGCCTGCCTTGTATCGCGATTCCCAAACCCGTTCCGAGTCCAAGGAGGCCGACCACCAATCCCGCCGCGGCGAAACTGGACTGAGCTTGTTCGACGAGTAGCAGGACAGCAAGGCTGAGCATGCCGATCGGCAATGAGGCCAACGCCATCCCCGCGGCCGGCCTGGCTGCTCCGGGAGCGCGGAGCACATCCCCGTAGGACGCAAGGGAGGTTCGCAGATTGCTCCAGCCGGACTTTTCGTCATACATCTGGGGCCTGCTTTCATCAGCAGTTCACCAGCATTCGACGAATGCCGCGCAGACCGTCGGACCCAGGGGAGCGGCGCCTGACGATGTGGCGCAGGCTGCAAATTAGCACGATTCGCAGGATCGCCGTATGTCCGTCCAGGTCAGATCTGGCCGATCGATGTTGGCGGAGCGTCGACGGGATCCGCAGGACAGGTGGTCAGCCGGGCTCAGAAGCGGTCGTTTCTGGCCAGCGGATGTAGACGGTCTCCGTGTTTGGCGAGAGCTGGTAGAACCCTGCTATGAGGAAATCGCTGCCCGCCCGTGGTGTCAAGCGTTCGCGGAGGAGGTGGGCCAAGGTCGCGGTGAGGCGGGTGGGCCTGCTCCCTGCGGTCGGTGCTGTGTTGGCCGTGTTGATCACGGTCACCGTCGTGGTCTGGGGCGGTTTCAGCCGGCTTCTACGCGGCCGCTGGCCATGGCAGTTGGGCGGCCTGGACAACTCTGCCAGCGGATTCCAAACCACTCAGATCGCGCTGACCGTCATCGGCGGGCTGGGCGCAGCCGTCGCCCTCGTGGTGGCCTATCGACGCCAACGCGACCTGGAGCAGGCCCGCTTCGACGAACGTTTCGCCGCGGCCTCCGGTCAACTCGGCGCGGTCACCGCCATCGAGCGCATAGCCGGCGTAGCCGCGATGGCCGCGCTAGCGGATCAGTGGAACGCCCACCGCCAACAATGCATCAACGTCTTATGCGGCTATCTACGGCTGCCCTACGACCCGTCCACCGGCTTGTTAAAGTCAGTCGTCAGCGAACACACCTGGCCGGTAGGCGGCCTCGATATGCACGGCCGCGGAGCAACCGGTAAAGAAACACGCACCTACGAACAACTCCCAAACGACCGCGAAGTCCGATTCACCGTCATCTCCACTATCACCGCCCACCTCCAAGACTTCGCCAACAACTCCTGGCAAGGGAACGACTTTGACTTCACCGGCGCTACCTTCGACGGAGGATCATTCGCTGGCGCAGAATTTTCCGGCGGCACCGTCAACTTCAAGGGGGCGACGTTCTCCGGCGGCTACGTCGACTTCCTCTCGGCGACGTTCTCCGGCGGCACCGTCGGCTTCCGCAAAGCGACGTTCTCCGGCGGCACCGTCGGCTTCCGCGAAGCGACGTTCTCCGGCGGCACCGTCGACTTCGGCTGGGGCGCGACGTTCTCCGGCAGCAGGGTCCAGTTTAACGGCGCGACGTTCTCCGGCGGCACCGTCGACTTCGGCTCGACGTCCTACGCCGGCACAACCTTCGACAGCCGCGCGACGTTCTCCGGCGGCACCGTCGACTTCAACGGGGCGACGTTCTCCAGCGGCACCGTCACTCTCGACCGCGTTGACTTCCGCGGGTGGCCCCACCCGATAACTGACTCATAAAGGGTCGCATCGAGGCCGAGGGCCCCTATCGCGCCGGCCAGGTGCGGCCCACGGGGGTCCGTCGCGATCCCCCGGGTGCATCGATATGGCGTCGCCTATGGCACCTGCCAAATCCCGACTGACGGAACTCGCCCCTGCTGGGGTCGGGGGTTCGCGCTAGGTGAGTGTGGGTGCGTCGTTGTGCGTATGTCGACGCTGGTTTGTTTGGGCTAGGCATGAGCCGACTAGGCTGATAGCCTAGTGGTTATGAGGATTCGAGACGGTGGTCAGATGTTGGGTGCGGCGGAACTGAGCGCCCTGCTGGGGGTGAGCCGACAGCGCGTCACGCAGCTCACTGGGAAGGAATGGTTCCCCGCACCGATGACGCGCCTTGCGATGGGCGCGGTATGGGAATTGGTCGACATCGAACGGATGGGGTCAGGGACGGGTCGAGCGCTGAACTACCCTGCGCTGGAGGCGCACCTGACCGCGATCGAAGAGCGACATCGCACCGGCCCGGCCGCCGGCGACCTGCTGTAGCGGCCGGGCCGGACCCGAACCCCCGTCGTCGGAGATCGGACCCGGCCACGACCGAGCCGGTTACTTGGCCAGGCGGTCCAGCAAATCGGCCAGCTAGCCCTGCTGCGTGCCGCAGTGCGCGGAGCCGAGCTCCGACTGCACGACCTTCGCAGTCTGTGGGTGGTGAGTCGCTGGGTGACGGTTCCGTCATGCAGGAGACGCTATATAGCAGCACCGACATTCACCTCGGGGCGCGCCGACGCCCTGGCCGGCAACTGGTTTGTCGCTGCACCTCCGTGTGGCGCTGCTAGACCAAGATCCTGCCTCGGGCCGGGGATCGACACCTCCACCGCCGCCGGGCGGATGTTCTTCCAGATGCTCAGGTCCATCGCTGAATTCGAAGGTGCGCTCGCATCAGAGCGCACCTTCGATGGCCTGGCCGCCGCCCGCCGGCGCGGCCGAATCTGCAGCCGGAAACCCAAACTCGGTGCGTGGTGACACAGCAGCGTTACCAGCACTTCCCCCCAAGTTCCTGAGCCGCGTCGTTGGCTTCGGCCAGTTCGGCCTTCGCTTCGCGTGCGGTCTCGGAGCTTCTGCCCTTTACAGAGGTAATGTTCCCATTAGAGGTAAAAGAGGTATTACGCCGAGACTGACCGTCCGGGCGTGAGCTTGCCTTCCCCTCCCGGAAATACCTGGCCCTTGTTGTAGACCTCTTGCCTGCGGAGCACTTCGGCTCGCACCGCCTTTTCGATCATGTCTGACCAACTCTGGTCGCCCTCAAGGTGAGCAGTGGCCTTGAAGGCGGCGACAGCCGCCTTTCGGAGCCCTCTTGGCAGATAGATCGAAACCTTTACCGTTGTGGTTGGGTTCTCGTCGGGCGACGACTGTGTCGCCGCCCTTCCAGGGGTGTCTTCTGGTTCAACTGAAGTGATGGGTTCCGGCTCGCTCGATGTGGCTGGCGGCGTTACACCTGGGGCCGGTCGGTTGGCTGCGATCAGCCGGCTCGCGTCTGGTGTTCTGCGTCGCGGGGCTAGTCCGCTGATCGATCGATCTGGGTTCGTCATGCCGGTACTCCTTCTTCGGCGACTGTGATGCTGTCCACGAGTTCCTTGGCGAAAGCCTGCAGGTCATCGGCCACAGACTGTGCTGTCCGAGGGCCCGCGGACTCCCCCGTTCCTTCGCCGCGACGAATCTGCCACCAGGAAGGGCCTTGGCGAACTTGCTCATCGAGTTCGTGCACCAGGAGGCCCTTCTCCCGTGCCGCTTGTGCGGTCGCCTCGGAGTGGCGGATGAATGCAGTGAAGATGCGCTCGTCGCCGCCGAGTGCCTCGCTGATGAGGTCTCTCGCTGTCTGACGCACCCGGTGCGCGCTGGATCCCACTCCGACCAGTACGACGCCGAGCAGGTCCAGATCAGGGTTTACGTCCATGACATCGTCGAGTCGCCGAGCGACGTCCAGGAGACCCTTCCGGCTGGATTGGTCTGTCTTCACCGGCACTACAGCCCATCGCGCTGCTGCGACTGCGGCTGCCTGCAAGGGCTCATTGCCGGGTGGGCAATCAATCAAAATCATGTCGTAGCTACCGCCTAGGGGGGCCAGAATCTCGGCGAGCGCCAACCGTGCTGATCGCGAATCGCGGCTGGCCATGTTCGTAAGTGCTGCCGCAGCTGCGTTCAGGTGGTAGCCCCCGACCAGCACATCCAAATTCGGTCGAACCGTGACTGCAGCAGGAGCGCCACCGAAAGCTAGGGCACCTGCCAGAGCCTTTCCCGCATCGTCGATTTCGGTGTCGGTGTCGCCCAAGGTCTTCCGCGAGGTTCCCCTGCGGATCGAGGTCAACGAGCAGCACGTGGTACCCGGACAAGGCAAGCAGCCCCCCGACATTCGCGACCAACGTTGTCTTCTGCACTCCCCCCTTCCCGTTGATTATTGCAACGACCCGCTGCATCGAGGCTCGGTCTAGTGGCATTGGACGCTCCAGAACTATCAGAGGCAATAGCGGCAATGGTGTAAAGACGGGCAATACCGACAACAGGGACTATAGCAAGATTAGAGGCAACACAGGCATTGCCAGCATGAGCGACTTTACCCCCCACCGCCCCCATTGCTGGCAATGCCTGTGTTGCCTCTAATGCCGGGGATGCCTCCAAGGACCGAGATGGGGGTGTGGGCCCGTGAGACTGGGGGTCTGAGACAGCGGTACAGGATCCGGCGGTAAGCCGCGCGGCAGTGTCGGAATACCCCACTGCCCCAGGAAGTCGACAGTGAATGCCGACACGAGTTGTCGACCCGCTTGACCTGCGGGTTTGTAACCAACTGGCTTCTGTCGACAAACCCTCGTTTCCCGACAATGGCGGTGGCCAGCCCCTCGATGCGCGGGATGATTCGCTAGAGCCCTGACCTGCAAGATCAGTCCTTAGCGCCGGATTCCGTACCGCTGTTGCTCAGACCTCTTTTCGGCTAAGAGCCCTTTACGCGAACTGGAACTCCCTGGTGCGCCCCGCACGAGGTAGCTGCGACCACGAGTGACAAGATCTGCGGGTGAACAGGCCCGAGCCGCAGAATGAGCTACAGCGCGACCTGCTCCGCCTCGTCTGGGACCTGTTTTCGGCCACGGCGCAGTGGCCGAAGTTCCGGGAAGTTGATCGCCTGTTCCGACGCACCGGCGAAGACGCCCTCCGGGTCGCACACTCTCTGCCGGCCGGGCTGATGGAGCCCCCGGTCAGGCACCCGGGCGAGCATCCACCTTCATGGTTCACGGTGACGCTCGCCGGCATGATCGCTTGCACCGAGCCTGCCCAATTGGACCGATCACTGTTCCTCTCCGCGCTTAGGGTCGCCGCCGAAATCGATGACGAGTGGGAGGGCTTCCCGGAGGAACCCGAGGCGATACCAGTCCTGAATGCCAAGGAACTCGTGGTCAGGCTCGCTGATGAATACAACTGGAACCAGCTCCCGGAGGATCCCGACCTACTACTCAGACGCGTCGCATTGCTGTTGAACCGCGAACCTGTGGGCATGCGGGGCGCCGTTGGGTTGGGTGAACCGGGTTGGCAGCTCAGTATCGAGCGAGAGATCTGGAACTATCGTGACGTCGGCGATCTGGATACCTACTGGCAGGTTCGCGATCGCCGCGCGGCGGATGTCGCCCTCGTCCACCCGGCGTCCAGTCCACCAAGCCCCATTGCTGCGCACATCCCGGAGGCCTCCCTCATGACGCCCCAGCAGTCGCCGCCGACCTTCTATCAGGTGTTCGTAAGCTCAACCTACGAAGACCTCAAGGACGAGCGGCTGGCCGTTACCCAGGCTTTGTTGAAGACCGAGCGGTGCATCCCCGCCGGAATGGAACTATTCAGCGCCAGCAACGATCCTGCCTGGGGCGTCGTCGCCCGAGCCTTGGCCTACACCGACTACTTGGTCCTCATCATCGGCAACCGCGCGGGATCCATCGTGCCCGGCGAAGCCATCACCTACACCGAGAAGGAATACGAGTACGCGCTCGCTCACGACATTCCCGTGCTCGCATTCCTGAGCTCCGACGAGGTGATGATCAAGCCCGGGCAACAGGAGACCAAGGAGAAACAGCGCAAGGCACTGGCCGCGTTCAAGGAACGGGTTGGCGACAAAACGACCGAACGGTGGTCGAACGCCGATCAGTTGGCGAACCAGGTGACGGTTGCCCTGATGAAGGCGTTCACGAATTCACCGCGGCCGGGCTGGGTCCGCGGAGGAGGCACTGAGTCGGGGTCTACCAGCCCGCCCGTCGCCGAACCAGTGGACCCTCTGCAGTTGGCCCTGGACAACGAGAGCCAGCACTACCGCATCACCGAGATTGTGCAGCAGCAGGTCGAAGCCGTGCTCGGCCTGGACACTCTCACCGCCACTGTGAACGGGGGGCCAAACGAAATTGGCCCGGTCCACGCCGAGATTCAAACGGCCATCGACCCGCTCCTGACAACGATCGCCTTTCTTGCCCAACGCGGGGACCAAGACGTCGATAACCGTTGGATAAAAGCGATCTCGCAACTATCGGAGATGCCCCGTCGAGATGGGTCGGCTGTGCTGATCAACCTGGCTCGGGCGCCCGGCGCGTTGGCATTCCACACTGCCGGGGTCGCTGCCTGCATCGGTCACAGGGACGACCTGGTGGGCCGGTTACTCGGAGAGAGCATCGGCATCGACGATCTGTACTCAGGTCGTCTGATGCCCGCCGCCACGATGTTGGGTCCGAACGTCATCTACTACAACGGGTGGCCCAGCAAAAGACTGCACGAGTTCATCGTCGCATTTTTCGCTGAGCACACCATCGCTGGAGTGACTTCAATTCGGCGGGCTTGGGAACGCTGGACGTTTCTATACCACACCGCTATCAAATGTCTTGCACTGCACAATTTTCCGTGCGGCCCTGTCGGTAATCCGTATCTGCTGGTGATGGATGTAGCCCTAAATACCGTGACCGAGGTCGGCCGAAGGATCATTAGGGAGGTGACCCAGCAAGGTGATTCACATGACCTATTCCTGGGGGGCCTGGGGTTTGTCGGCGACGCCGACGGCTTCGTGGAATGCGCAGAACTGGTGGACCGTCAGTACGGAGGCGAAGCTAACCGGATGGACAGCGAGGCCATGCCGGCAGGTGGCGGATTAATGCCCATGAGCCCGCACTCCGGCGTCCGCTGAGGTCGACGCCCCGTCCACTGACCACGAGCTCACAGAAACAGCGATTCGGTTCAATGCTGGTTCTCGGCTTGTGAGCTGTCTCGAAACCGAGCTGTCTCGAAACCTTGGAAATGGAACACCGACATATGTCGGCTTCTCCGCGACAGGATGGATTCCAAGAGCGACCGGACCTCATCCGCCGATGACAGATCGAAGCTCGCTGAGAGCGGTGACCCTTCGGCGCCTGCGGCACAGCACGTCTGACGTCCAACATCACGACGCGCAGTCCGCTCTCGGTCGTGGTCGCTTTGCTGCCGGGGTGTGACTTTCAGTGGAGGCGCACAGCTGCGGCTCGCCGGGCTCGGCTCGGCCTTTCCGGTTCAACGGTCGAGCTGGCCGCCGCGCCGTCAGCAGGGCCGCAGGTGGTGTAGGTGGCAACGCAAA